>MDSY01090179.1_pt1 | contig 45516 bp, 42 predicted proteins | sample 811131 | NCBI WGS metagenome assembly MDSY01 (sample SAMN05326643, study PRJNA326480) | marine metagenome | isolation source: seawater | place: Atlantic Ocean: South West | collected 2010
ATCTAAGAAGACACTCCAGAGGATATTAAAAGGTACGTTAAAGACATTCTAGTATCTTTATAGTTATATCCTAATCACATAATTTAACATAATATATATTATGCGAAGTAATATAAGCAGTTATGCTGTGTCGGTTACAACACCCTCCCTATGTAATTAGTATTTATATAGAAGAAATCGTTATTCAACGGAGCTTCTTATAATACTTAAGTCTTTTGTTAGAATGCTCCCTATCGCAGTGTGAGAAAGATTATCTCTGGAAATGCCAATAATATCAGCAACTCTCTCCGCTGCATAAATGCCAGTACAATGACCGCCCATAAATTTAGTCATGCCAGCATCTTTTAACCAATTAGCTTTATTGTCTATAACCTCATTCGTTGCTTTGAATAAATGGAACCCACCTATCGCACCATAGATAGGAACATCTTTAATCGATTGAAGTTTTTTTGCAATATTAATAATTCCAGAGTGCCCACATCCTGACATCATTACCCAGCCATTCTCAGTTAACATGCCAGCAGATTGATCATCAAGAATTATATCCGGTATTAATGATTTGGAATTTGGATCAGAAATTACTAATCCAGTTGGTCCGTTGTAAGTTTCATTACTTCTAATAGCCCTATCTCCTCTTTGGTTTAATACTAGTGACTAATGATAGGCTGTGTATAAAAAAGGCCCGTATCTAGCGGGCTTTTTTTGGTTTATTTAATTCTCTAAAGCTCCCCTTGCAAAAAATTTAGGTTTTTCTTACTGAGTGATATCGTCAACTAGACCCGAATACATTTCTGTTAGTGAAAGACCAGCGGTCTTTAGGATAAACTCTGCGCTCTCTCTAGCAACTCCATAACCACCTTTAGCAGAAGTAACATAGTTAGCGCATTTGATAACCAATTCATGAGCATCTGATGGGGCAATAGCCAGCCCCACCTCTTTCATGACCGGAATATCGATAATGTCATCACCAACAAATGCTATTTGACTAGCATTAAAACTTTCACATTTCATTATGTCTTTTAGTCCAACTAATTTGTTATTACAATTAGTAATTGCATAATCAAAATTTAATTGATTGATACGAAAGTCTAGAGCCTTGCTGGCTTTTCCTGAAATAACACCAACCTTTACATCATGCTTTTGAAGTAATGCTACCGCGACACCATCCTTTGCATTAAAAGATTTGAGGACCTCTCCATCGTGACCAATATAAATGGAACCGTCTGTTAAAACACCGTCAACATCAAAGAGAACCAAGCGAATATCGAAGGCTCTCATGACAATGAAATTACCACTGTATGCTGAAGATCTATATACCAACTCCCATACTTCCTATTTCCCTAGTAATAATGAAAACCAACGAATATGCACAAAATACAGCTTAGATGCCTTCACTGATGATGGCTTCAACCAAAATTTTTCAGGAGTCATAAGGGCTATTTTTTTCCAATAAAGGGGTAACATTGTCATTTAATAACTATAGCAAATAAAAAAGACAAAACTGTATAACTTCAAGATTAAAGTATTTTTATAGCGACTTGAGAATAGTATCCTTCCGATGAAACTGTTGCAGCTATAACCTCATAGTCGCGCATATAAGAAGAAGAGTAGTCTTCTAAAGCTCTAAACTCATTTAGCATTGACGAATATTCATCAAATATAATAATTGTGCCCGGCACGATTATCTTATCTGCATACGTTAATACATATAGAGTTGACGAATATAAATCAGAATCATTATGAATGACCAATTGTTGATTATTGTCATAATCTTTTAAAAATCCTGGTAGCGTTTCTTGAAATAAACCTTTAATGTAAGAAATCCTAGCATCGTCACTCTTCGGGATGTCTCCTCCAACATCAAAAGCATTTTTTTCCATACTTCCTGTAAAATTAACCCAAGTTTCAGGTAAACCTGTAAATGTATCAAATCCATAAAATGATGAATCTTTGTCAGCATTTAAATTTGCCCACTTTTCTATGGTGCCTCCTTTATAAACACCAAACTCACAATACACGATCGGTCTATTTTCTAGGATTTCATTATTAATATGCTGATACATGGTGGGTCTGTCTTTAAAAATTGGGAGTTTTTCGGAATGGTTTTTACGAAATGATTCTAGTTTTGGAAGATAAGAGAGATACCTTAATTTATTAGAATCTGGTAATAACTTTGATAGTAATTGCTTTCCTTTGGTCCTGAGTGTTGGTTTCATTAAATTGCCTCCATGACAAGATTTGTTGATATTTCCATAACTAACTAATTTGAGCTATGTAAGAAATTATAAAGATCTATTTTTTTTTAAATACTAACTTTAATACTAAAAAAACGTTAATCAGAATTTTCACAAAGCCATATGAAGTGAAGAGGTTAACCAATTAATATCAGGTACTAACATGTAATGATAACCCTTTACCTTTTCTTTTTGTACCAATTTTTTTTCTATGCCTTTAAAAACCTTTAGTTAAATAAATAATGTAATTATTAGTTGAAATTAGCAATTACTTTTGGAGCTAATATAGTCTTTTAAATGTGTAGTATTTTCAAGATAGGCAAGCAGGGAACTTTGAAAATTAGTCACGAATTGACGCCAATGAAGTTCGTTCATGTCAGCAGCTTTCCCCATATTTTCAATATTTAGATAACATTCATTAGGTAGATTATAAATCTTTATGAGGCCTGTTGATTTAACCAAGGGAAATAATCCGTTTGAAAGACCCTCCATAATTTGTAGCGAAAAGCCTTCATGATTTGTTGCATTAACGACAAAGCTACAAGTTTTCATAATTTCTTCTAACTCATTTTGTGACTTCCAATCACTTATAATTTCAACACCTTCCGTGTTGGGGAGTATGTCATTACCTGATCCAACCAGAATTAATTTTAGACCATCAATTTCTTTTTTCGCAGATACAAATATATCTATAATTTCCTTGATATTCTTTACTTTCTCGAACCTACCGAAATATAAAATATTATTAGTTCTAGGACGTGGAGGTTTCATGACGGGAATATCAGCAATTCGAACAAGGGAAGTTCTTACAGACAATTCTTTGAATGAATCCTCTTGAACTTTTGTAGTACAAATACAATCAATAGATAACAATCTGCAAAATGGAGCTATAAACTGTTTATGTTTTATCTTTTGGTCTGAATGCAAGATCAAATATTTTTTAGAAAAAATAGACCTTAAGCAGAGGAATGAAAATAATAATGCCCGAAGATCTGAGCAAAAAATAATATCAAACTTATAGTTAAAAATTAATTCATAAAAATTTATAGGCCGAAGTAATCTTTCGTGCAACAGTCTTATTAATCCTCCAGATTTAACAGTTGATGTATACAAATCTGGATTATGCATAGCACATTCTATAGCAACCCTTTGCGCACCACCTTTTTGGGACCCAGAATATAATAAGTGTAACGTCTTCAACTTAGACATAAGTCTCCTAAAGTCTTATTATTTTTTTTAACTGAAAAATATATAAAAATAAAAAAAATAATTCTTAGCATAACAAAAAAGAGCTATTGCAATATAAATAAAATAGAGCTAGTTATCAGATTGATCTAGCTTCTGTTTTGGAAATAATGAATGGAGATATCGAATCAAACAGAAGAGGATGGTCCTTAAATAAAGAATTTGACCTCTTTTAATTTTTTGAATAAAAATCAGTGATTTAAAATGCGAAACTACGTTTCTTATATCTGGTGTATATTCAAAGGGAGTTATTACAATCAAATTAGTCGCAAAGAATAACACCGCTCCTTTTTCTTTCATAATATGAGTATTGATAAGATCTTCTCCGTAAAACTTTCCTTTAGGACTGGTGATTTCTGAGCCGACAATGGAAAATTTTTTATGGTACGCCATACAACCCCCGGGAAGCCAATCACTGCGAATAAGGTCCTTATTCTCTAGATGAGAAGGTCTAATAGCTAAACCAATCTTAGAAATGTAACCTATCCCAAGAAATTCTTTTGCTTGATCAGCACCCAGGAGAAACCTCAAGAAACGGTTTTGGCCCAATTCAGTTCCAGTTTGGCATTCAAGGCTATGACTATAGACTAGTGGAGAAATTATAATGTTTGCGTTTTCAGATACCTCGTGGACTAGAGAATTTAAAACATTTTTATTAAATCTTACATCATCATCAAGCTGAACGACAATATCGTAATTACATTTTAATAAACCAGCTTGCCTCTGTTTAACTTGCCCTTTAGGTGCATGGAATATAAAAATATCAAGATCATACTCTTTGTACTTAGTGTCCAAAGTGAAGTCCGAACCTTCGGGTAAGACAATAATAATCTCACTTGGGAGTCTTGAAGAAATAAGAATATCGTGCAATGTTTCATTTAAACAGCTTCTTCCAATGGATGCGATGACTATAGAATATTCTTGGTCTTTCACGATTGCGCCCACTTAAAAAAGCAAACTAACATTATATTCTTTTAGCTCTTAAAGAGACAAAGATAGGATACATAATAAATATAAAAAATGGATTACCAGTAATAGCCGTTGCCAAAGATACAATAAAAAACGTTGAAAAGCCTGCAATATGTTTAGAGAAAAGTAAAAAAGATCTTCTGAGGCCAAACAACATCAATGGGGCAATAATAGCAATAAAACCGAAAATTCCTGATAACATATCATTACTTCGATCTTTCGCATCTATAGATCCTTCAAACACACTCATCGCAGCAAAATCGATACCTAGATTTGCAAATTGATCTATGCTCACCGACCTCAAAAGTACTGCAAATAAGAAGGAATCAACAGAATATCTTCTTTCAGTTACGCCAGGAAATAGCAAAAACATTACTAGAAAAAAAACAAATATCGAAAAATAGACTTTTAAAAAAAAGTATCTAGGTAGACTTTCTTTTTGAAACTTCATTAAGAGCGGAAAAACCAATGCAAAAAGAAATGTTATCTTAGAACCACAAATCCATACAGCCATTAAACCGAGTGGTAAAAAACGTAAAGACTTTTGAAGTAAAAGAGCATAAAAATAACAAACAAACATACTGAGAACGGCATTGCTGTGGAAAAGTCCAGGGGGCCGAATTTGAGACTGCTCAATTAACGATATTGGAGTGGATATTAAGGATCTAGCTAAGCTGCTATCGATTAATCCTCGTTCATCAGTCATTAATGTATTCCATAGGTGCAGTTGCTCAACTCCAGCAACCTGAAGAATACCTACAACCGTGGTCATCAATCCATAAATAAAGATAAGATTAAAATGAAGTCTTGTTAAATCTTGCCTCACATAGCTTATACCCCATGCTATGACTAGGATCATAAGCGTATCGGACACGATTGCGGGAACAGGAAGAAATTTCAAACACACGGTAATTATGCACCCAGATATGAAAATAAAATCTACCCGCCCAATAATGAGATGAAGGCAAAGAACAAGAAATATCAGTAAATAAAAGAAAAAACCTGAAACACTTAAATCAGAACTAGATTCATTGAAGCCGGATAAAAAAATATTAGTGACTACTGCAAGAAAAATAAAAACAAAAAAGACCTGCACACCCTCTACGTTTAAACGCATACGAGGTCTTCCTTACTCATTCCATTATAGTCATTTAGATTCCTGTTTTCTCTTCCTTCTAATATTGAAATGCTCACTTTATTCAATGAGTCTTGATTAAATTGATAAAATTTATCTGCCTTGATGCCACAAAAAAGTAAGTTCGACTTATATCCTATTAATATTTTTACATTTATTGGCACATCTTTTGTTTCAATAATATTCAAACTTTTATTAAATTTATCTACTTTGCTCCTTGGGTGCCTTCTAGTGTATATGGTATCTATCTTTAGTCTGATAGATAAATTGTTTAATAAAATAAAGAATTTCTCATCGCTAAGACCTATAGTGACATCGAGAGGTTCATCTATTAAAAATACAGGTAATTTAGGAATTCTAGCTATCGGTATCTCTGTGCCCCAGGTGATTGGATTCGGTGTATTAACCTTTTTTTCGATAATATTCGTATTAAGTTCCTTGAGAGATCCGATCCATAAGTGTTTATAATTTTCCGTGAAGTATAATAATTTACAAGAAGATTTAACTTTCAGTGGCCGTCTTTTTAATTTAATAAAATTAAACCAAATATAAGCCATAACTAAAAATAATGATTCATATCTATAACGAGGTACAGTAAAAAATTTTTTTATCATTAGCAATAAACCTTTAGATTCGAAGTATTCATTTCGTCCATGTTGCAATATGACTACCGTGCATCCCAGATAAAGACCTGTTCGAGCAATGTAACGATCAACAAACCTAAAACCATTAAGCAAGATAGTTTTCTTTGATAGTAAAACAGTTAATAATTGGAAAAAATTTTTAATCCCACTCCCATAACTTAAGTACTCTATATCTTGCTCTAAAGCTTTTGGGGTATGCCTAAGGCCGTCTAGCTTAGTTGTTACGCAGTAGTATATTTTCCCTTTATCTGAAGACATAGTTATCAATTAAAATATATAAAGATTAGACATCCTATCTAGTTTACGATTCTTGTTTATAAATTACACTTTTGTTTCTTGAAATAAATCAAAGAGAACTGAATAGTCAAAGGGGGAATAAAGATTCTGAGCAAAGTTAATTAAGGCTAGTTTCTCCCCTTGTGTGAGAGATGATTTAACAGAATCATTAAATTCAGAAAATGAGGTAACCTCAGATTTACCAATATTATGTTGATAAATAGGATCAATGCTCATTTCATTATGTACTTTATAATAAATGGGTTTTAGACCAGCATTTATGGCATTAATTACAGCAGTAGAACCTCTATAAAGTACGCTAGCACTCCTCTCAAGATCAAAATCAATTGTTTCATCTGACAAAATTATATTATCGGGTAGCGTTTTAAAAAATTTGCTTTTATTTTTCAAAGCTTTGAAACTCCATAGCGGATGTAGTCTCCATATAAACTTATGTTTAGGCATTTTTTTTGCACAAAATAAGCTGAATTCAAATAAGATTAAACATTCAGATAAGATCCCATCAGGCATAACCAAGCAACAGTTTTGAATATTATCTTTTTTTAATTCATATCTACGAGAATGTGCAGAGCCAAGACATTTAATATGAATATCTTTTAAATTTCTTGAATCTTTAAACTGTTGCTCCCCTATCCTTCCTGATGAAAAGATAGCGTCAGGATTATAAGAGGAAGATAAATTTCTTTTACTAGCATGTTGATATTTAATAAGAGGAGCATGTTGATAACCAATGCACTTAATATTGGGATTAACCTTCCTAGCTTCATGTAAAGCTAGACGTTCCCAAGCATGGCCTTCGTAAGTTATGACCAAATATTTTGACTTAGTTTTAGAGACTAATAGTGCTATTTGCTTTGAAATTCTCACAGCATTTATGGTCTCAGGTGAAATCATTTGAAGGCATGCTGTTAATCTAAATATTTGAGGTGTTTTAAGTTCGCTCATGATTGTCTTTAGTTTTGGAACCGACCTTATCTGTAAAAAAATAATTTTCAACTCATCTAAAAAGGTAAGTGTATTATCTAAGACCAGTCTTGTAATAGAATTTCGGCTCCAGGCCATAAATTGTTTGTCATTTGACACTTTTATGTGATTTATCAACGCAATGGTTGCCGAAATATTTTTTTTGCCTAGTCGATTGGGTAAGTCATGGAAATAAGAATCATTATCCTCGCCAATTAATTTCTTATTAGTCATATGTGATACAAATAAAACATCTGATTCTTTTAGATCTTGGGCGGTATGCCATAATTTACTGCTAAAAATTGACTGCAAAATTCTGATATTTGAAATGCCTACAAAGCGTATTAAATTTAGAATACTTCTTTTTGCTAGCTTGATCGAATTAGTGTATTCAAATAAGTAATCATAATTTTTTAAAAAAAATGGATGTTCTCGCAAAATATGCAACCATGTATTAGCTAAGATTTTATTATCTGCCTTATCTGATAATAGAATTTCATCGCATGTCTGACATAGTTTCTGATAATCATTTTCACTTATCATTACAGTATTTTCTTTAATAAAGTCGCTTGTTCCTCATTATTGCTTATATAGTCCAGAATGATATCTACTTCATGTGGCTCATTAACAGACGGCAGGCTAGGCTCAACTCCAACAGAGTGAATATCATAATTATTTTCTATTATCCTCATTTGCTCAATAAACTCTGCTGATTCAATTGCTGATTCAGGTAAGTCATTAAGCTTAAGTAGAAAGTCTTTCCTGTATGCAATAATTCCAAAAATTTTGCGTACAAAGGTTTGTTGAATTTTTATGTCGCTAAAATAAGGTGTTTTTCTAAAACAATGTATGATTTGATCATCGTTTGCAATTGCACATTTAACGAAAGAGTGTAAGTTTAATTCTTCTTCTGAATTAATACTTCCAGTAGCATTCCATGCACTCTTATCTGGATATTGCTTCATGCTTTTGATCATTTGATCAATATGATCAGGCAATAAGAGAGGCTCATCTCCTTGAAGAACCAGAACATGACTGCAGTCATAATTTTTAATCACTTCACCGGCTCTACTGGTACCATTTTTGTGAGAATTACTTGTCATAACAACCTTGCCGCCATACGACTCTATAGAATCAGCAATCTCTGAATCACAAGTGGCGACAATCAAGTCATCTAATTCTTTTGATAATAGTGCCCTACGTCGAACATGCTCTACCATTGGTAATCCATGTATTTTAAATAAAATCTTATTTGGAAAACGAACAGATGCCATATGGGCAGGAATGACTCCAACTATCTTCATTGAGCGAAAACTCCACCATCAATGTTGATAGATTGAGTATTATTTACAGATGACTCATCAGAAACTGAAAATAAAGATGACTTCTCAACTTCGTCATCTGAAGGAGGCCTTGGTAAGACTGCATTAATTTTAAGCATTAGATTTTTTAAAAATTCCCCTAATCCATACTCTCTTTCCACCATACTTATAAAGATTTTCATCAATTTTTTTCGCTAAAAAATTATGCTTAAAAAATTTTCTCCCCAAATAAGACTTAAGATAATTTAAGCTAATTAATTTTTGATAGATTGTTAATTTTCGGAAATAAAGTTTGGCATCAGGAATTTGTAAACCTGCTGAATCAATAAAAACCGTATTGAATCCATGCGAATCAAAGAATCTCTTCATTGAATTTATATTCCAAAACAATACATGAGGAGATAGATCATCTTTAAATTCACAGTCTCTAAATGGTGTATCTATATATAAATATCCATCATTTTTAAGTAAATTAGTTATTTTTTTAACGAAAGTTATGGGCTCAGAGACATGCTCCAAAACTTGATTCACTACTATAAGGTCATATTTTTTATCCAGTATCTCATCTAAGCTGTAAAAATGGCTGCCATAATTTGAATTTAATAAATTGATGGCTCTTTTATCAGGCTCAATTAAGTCAACTTCAATATTTGAGTATTTGTTTATAGATTCAACAAATGCTCCATTTCCAGTGCCAATATCCAAACATCTAAAACTGTTCTTACTAAGGTCAATATGTTTTGCAATCAAGCTTATCCTACTTTCAGAGACCTTAAGGCTAAAATTATAAAAAGATCTTTCAGTGGGTTTAATCTTAGTTTGATCTCCATAATATTGCTGATCATTGTAAAATTTATCAATTTGATCTTGAGGTGGAATATCTTTTGCAAAAATTAATTCACAATTATTGCAAATCAATAGAGATTGAATTCCCATAAAGATACCTTTATATTCTGAAAAATATTTAATTAAAAATTTTTCACCGCAAGCCGGGCATAAATTTCTCATTTCAAAGGAATGGTTCCAATGTTTTTAGCAGGAGCTCCACCAACAATACTGTTAGCTTCAACATTGTTTGTAACAACTGATCCAGCGCGAATGATAGAATTTTCTCCAATCCTGATATCTTTTGTAATTATTACATTGCTCCCTATCCAAACATTACTTGATATGAAGATCTCTCCCCCTGTGTGACCACTGCTTATATAAAGTTTGTCTTTGCTTATTTTGTGATCAGATGATCTAAGGACAGTATTTGGACCAATAATCACATTTTCTAATATTGTAATTGTTCCTCCAAAGTCGGAGTTAATCATCACATTGTGATTTAACTTTACGTTTTCTCCAATAGAGATTGATGCATTGTTTTCTCTTGCAAGTAGTTTACAATTTTTTGACATTGAAAACCCTTTTGCCAAAGATATATTTTCTATTGAGTCTATTTCTTGGCCCGGCAACAAAAATAGTTTGTATTTCGAATAAACAGCTGTTGCTTTTAAAGTAAAAGAAATAAACTTTCTAAAAAAAAATATTGATACTTTAAATAAGGCAATTAGTCTTTTAAACATAAAAGTTATTATAATAAGATTTCAAATTAATCATATTAATATTTGGACTTAAATTATTGCTTATTTCAGAATGAATACCAAAATAGTAAAAAAAATAAATCGACTTCTTAGGCCATCAAAAGATATAACTGATGAGAAAATTAATAATGCTGTACAAGATTTAAAAAAAAATGGTTTTATTGTTCTTGAAAATTTCATTGATGAAAAAAATATTTCTAAGATTCAAGAGTTTGTCAATTCTAAATTGGACGATCTTGATTTTGAAACCCCCTGTATTGGACAAAATTTAATTGATAAAAATCATCATCAAAATCTAATTGCTAATAATTTTTTGCTTACGCCAAATGAGGCTTTTAAAGAAGGTATTTCTTTTACGAAAGACCAAATTAATTCATATCAAGAAGTTTTAGAAAAATTTAATCCTTCTAGTTTAAAAATCTCTGTTACAGATAACACTTCCATAATGAAAGCTATTTTAGATGAAAAATTACTAGCAATAATTGAAAATTATTTTGGCTTTACTCCAATCCTAAAGGAAGCATATTTAAGAAGAAATTTTAATGCGGATTTCAAAATAATGAATCATTTTTGGCATAGGGATAAAAATAGTCCGTTTTTGCTTAAGGCTTTTCTATTTACCACTGATTGCAATGAGTCTAATGGTCCCCATCATTATGTTTCTGGCTCTCATAATGAAAAAATTTTTACTAAAGAAAAATATTACAGTGATACGGAGATTGAGCATAATTCAATTTTTAAGAACAGGATACACAAAAGCATTGTCAAAGCAGGAACATTAATCCTAGAAGATACCAGAGGCTTGCACAAAGCAGGAGTACCTAGCGATGGATTTAGGGATATGGCTTTTGCCGTATTTATGCCAAAATTTACAAATCTGAGAAATTTTTTAAATGCAGATTTTAAATACTACAATATTAAAGAGGATGTTTTAGTTAAGCTTTCTTCAAATGCTAAAAGATATATAGATTTATAGATTCAAGAATTTTGATTATTTTTGATGTTTTTGATGGACGAGCTCAGCAACTCAGTTTCAAATGAAGACTCTTCTGCCTAAAGAACCAAAACATTACTGCAGCCAAAATTTTTAATGACTTCTCAGGAACGACTGGCACCATTATTGTATGCACCACTTGCCATAACAATCTTGTCTTCATAGGACTTTATAACATCAGCAATTTCTGCATCAAGCCAGCGATCAAATAATAATCTGACTTTTTATAATAATGACCTTCGGCGAACATATTCAATCACTTACAATCTGCGCATTTCAAATAAAAGCTAATTTAGAAATTGAATAGATGCTATATGAGCAGGAATTACTCCAACGATGCTCATTGAGGAAATACTCCACAATCAATATTGATAGACTGTCCAGTTATTGCTGAAGCATCATCAGAAGCTAAAAAAAAGCATGATTTGCCAACCTCTTCACCGGAAGGAAGTCTTGGCAACGCTGCTTGAGTTTTGCAAAACTCATCAATAAATTCATCTATATTTCCATATGCTGGAGATTCAGATTTATCTAAGGCTTCTATCAAACCATTTGTTGGAATAATCACTGGGCAGACACCATTAACACGTATATTTCTCTTGCCGCATTCTTTTGCTAAGGACTGCGTGATTGCATTAACTCCAAATTTAGATGAGGAATAAGCCGAATTGTTAGCGCTGCCCCGTTTGCCTGCAATACTTGATACATTCACAATACTAGCCCCATCTTTCATTACTTCCAGAGCAGATTTGCACCCCCAAAAAACACCCTTAAGATTCGTATCCAACATATCACTCAAAAACGCCTCATCAATGTTTTGAATACTGCGCCATTCAGAAAAACCTGCATTATTGATATAAGTGTCCAATCTTCCAGTCTTGTCTATTGCTGCTTGTACTAACTGTTTATGGTCTCTTTCGTTTTTAACATCAGTCCTAAGAAAAGTTACATCGCCAAAGAGATCAAGCAACTCTTTTGTTTCCTCTCTTGCACCTACAAACACTGAATAACCATTATCAGCAAATACTTTACTAATATCTAAACCGATCCCCTTATTTCCACCTGTGATAATTACTGTTTTTTTCATTTGATAGGCACTTATATCGTCATAGCGCTAAAGCCACCGTCAATAGCAATCTCAGAACCTGTTACAAAACTAGAAGCGCTAGAAGCTAACCAAATAGTTGCTCCAATCAGCTCATCTGGCAAACCATAACGGCTCATTGGTGTATGACCCAAGATAGCTTTTTCCCTATCTTTAGTAATGAAATTTTCTTGATTCCATTTGGTTGGGAAAAAACCAGGACGAATAGAGTTCACACGAACTCCATCCAATGCCCATTCTCTAGCCAAATTTTGTGTTAGATTTTTTATTCCTGCCTTAGCAACAGAATAAGCAAAAGCTTTTGAAAGAGGCGGACCTGACGAAGCTGAAGAAATGTTAATGATAGAACCAGATTGTTTTTTAACCATGTACTCGCCAAACACTTGGCATCCCAAAAAAGTTCCGGTTATCTGTGAATTTATTACATCCTGCCATTCATCTATACTTAAATCGAAAAATGGAGTTGCGCAATTAATACCTGCACCGTTAATTAATATATCCACACTGCCCAATTTATCTAAAACTATTTGAAGAGTTTCAATATGTTGCTCTTTATCAACAACATCAATGGCCAAACCAATTGCTGTGCCTCCAGAATTAACAATCTCTTCAGCAACGGAATGTGCTTTTTCTAGCCTTATATCTAAAACAGCAATTTTAGCGCCTGCATTAGCTAAACCTTTAGCCATAGCGCTACATAGGTATCCTCCTGCACCAGTAACTACCGCTACTTTGCCTTTCACGTCATACAATTCATCCGTGTAACTCATAATTTTAATTTTTCTATAATAACCTTCATATCCTCTGCCCAGCGCCATAAAACAAATAAATCAGATCCAAGAATGGCAAATGTGTAACCTAAATCAAACAAATCTTGGATTTCAGTTTCAGTTGTTTGGGAAACCTGAGTACCACAGCTTTTCTTATATTTTTCACAAGCGTTAATCACTTGCTTTGATGCCTTTATAACATCAGGGTGATTAGTCTGACCAGGTATACCAAGGGAGCCGGATAAGTCCATAGGACCTATCATAACCCCATCCACTTCATCAAAGCTTAGCAATTCCTCAATATTTTTAACTGCCTCTATCGATTCAACTTGGATAATAAAGCTTCCAGATTCATTCCATGAACTAAAATATTCATCAAGTGTAAATCCGTAGTCATGTGCACGATTAACTCCATAACTCCTATTGCCTATCGGAGGATAGTAAATATGTTGAATTAGATTCTCTAATTCCTCTTTATTGTTAACCATTTGAATTAGGACGCCATCAGCACCAGATTCCAGTAATGGCTTAATCCAATCATTTGAGTGTGAGACGGGCCTGGGCAAACATGGTACACCTTGAGCTTGAGAGGCAGCAATTATCCTTTGCGCCTGTTCTATTGATATAGTTGAATGCTCCATATCAATAGCCATGAAATCGAATCCCGCCATAGCAAAAGTTTCAGTAATGGAGGGATGAGCAAAAGAGACCCAGCTAGCAAATAAACGTTCTCGGCTCCTTAATCTTTGCTTAAGTTTGATTCGCTGTTGTAATTTCATATTCATATATTTTCCTTCTTAACGATTTTCTAGTTAGGCTTTCAAAAATTTGGTTACGGACATGTTAAAAAATAATGCTCTGTAAGCTGAAAAAAAATATTAAATCTAGAATCTCACTAATCGATGGCGAATCAGGTCATCATAGGGGTTATAAAATGGCGTTTTGACATTATAGTACTCCAAATGCCAGGGATATAGTTCGTCGTCTAAAGATTCGGAAGCCAGATAATCAATTGCATCATTCCCAAAATATGAAGGCACAGTCAGTCCTGAAGTAAGGCTTTTATAGCTGGGTGCAAGTGCATTAAACCGACCAGCTTACCATCATCAACAACCGGAAGATCCCATACCTGGTATTCTTCCATAAGAAGAACACCTTCAGATAGGTTTACATCACCTGAAATGGTAATTGGTTTTTTGATTGCCTGATTAATTGCATCATCAACAAAAAAAGCAGGCAAAGGCTTCTGGACAGACAGTAGTTTTCTTCTGATATCACCATCAGTAATAATACCTAATAACTCATATCGGTCATTCACAACACATACAATTCCCAAATGAAAAATATCCATTGTTTCCAATGCCTCTTTGAGGATAGTATCCTCCCTGACAATAGGAAAATCTCCTAAATTAAGCATAACTTTGCTGACTCTCATATTATTATTCAGGATGGACATTGTCCTCCCCAAATTTGTCTAATAATTCTAAGCGCATTTCGTGCATAATTTTTGCTTGATGCAAGACATTTTCCAAATATTGCAAATCTAATACTGTATTTCCATCTGATAGTGCTTCTTTTGGATTGTCATGCGTTTCCATAAACAATGCATTTACGCCACAACCAACTGCAGCCCGAACCAGGTAAGGAATAAACTCCCTTTGACCACCTGATATATTTCCCATTGAAGTCGGCAGTTGAATGGAGTGAGTTGCGTCGAAGCAAACGGGGGATCCAGTTTTTTGCATAATTGGAAAGCAAGTCATATCATTAACTAACTGACCATACCCCAGAAAAGTACCTCTATCCGCTAAAATAATTTGGTCACAGCCATGAGCCTCTAACTTCCTTACTGAATTTTTCATATTCCACGGACTCATAAACTGACCTTTTTTTAAATGTACAGGACGATCCGTTTGAGCAGCTGCACGAAGAATGGAGGTTTGTCGACAAAGATATGCTGGCACTTGAACAAGATCACAGACTTCTCCTGTTGCTTCAGCCCAGATAGTATCTGAAAAATCTGACACAACTGGCACGCCAAACTCATCTCTAATATCTGACAGTATCTTTAGCCCTTCCTCGAGGCCAACACCATGAAAACTATCTGGCGATGAACGACAATCCTTATCATAACAAGATTTAAAAACCCAAGGAATTTCTAACTTATCGCATATTTTTGCTATAGATTGAGCCATTTTAAAAGCATGCTCTTTGCTTTCAATTGCACATGGGCCGCCAAAATATGCAAGCGGCTGTTTTTGGCCTACTTTTATCTTTCTTACTTCTCCGTAACCTATTTCAATAATTTTTGTATTCATTATATTTTTCTTGCTCTTATATTTAATATAACATCAAGAAATTCATTTACATATCACATAGAATTCTTGCCTGATGTGGGTTCAATCTTACTATAATAGCTTTGGCATTGGGAAAAAACTTCTTGTATGGTATTTGAATTTTTTAATGCCAATTAATCCTGATAGCTTTATATTTTTGATTTTATTTAAAAGGATAAATAAAACAAATTTACATAAATTTTTGTATCCTAGCTTTAGTAAATAGAAATACTTTAAAATCTTGCGCCCTGGCTTTAGTCAATATGTTTAATTTAAAACCTAAGGCAATAAAAATAAAAATAAATATAAATTTCGCAATTAGTGACATATAAATATTCATCTTTATTAGTGAGCTAGAATCAATTAACGTAAAAACTACCCCAAAAATAAACACTATATAAATCAACCAAATCGGACGCCATTGCCAAATAATTTTTACATATCTTTGTGCAACGATATAAGTAATATATGTAGTCAAGATACTTGCAATGGTTGTAGCCCATGCAGCACCATAAACCCCCCACTTGATAATAAAAGGAATATTGAGCACGACGTTTAAAAAAATGCCCCCTAATGTTAAGAAGCTAATTATGAAAGTTTTTTTTGCGTAAATAAGTTGATTGCCAACAATTTTTCCAAAGAAAAATGACGCGTAATAGATTGATAAAATACTAGTAATAATTGAAGCTTGATAATATTCATTTGCTAATAAGATACTCATGAATTCTTTAGCAAATATAGCAACCAGCAATGCTATAAAAATTGATAAATAAAAATATGGCATTATAAAATTATTAATCTCATCTGTTTTGGCTTGGTGCTTATTGGCAAATAATTTTCTATATAATTCTGGCTGAAATACCCTGCCTAAACCATTCATAAATTGGTATATTGTAGAAGAGAATTTTTGACCCACACTATAAATTCCAACCAACTCAGTTGAACCAATAAAACCGAGCATAATTTTGTCAAATTGAGTGCTCAAGAGGCCGAAAAATACTCTAGGTGTAAGTGGAAGTGATATCTTTAGCATATCTTTTAACATCTCCTTATTAAAAATAGGTGGCAGCCTCTTACTGAGCGCCATGATAAGAAAAATAAAAGTTAATGCATTGGAAATAAGCATAGCGTAGGCCAACGATAGCACCTTTAAATTGGAGAGAAACAATAATAAAATTGCAACCGTGAAGTAACATCCTGTTTGAAAAATCATAAACTGCACATAACGCTTTGCAAGACCAGAATTTTTGAAGAAGGTTAAATAGTATTGTGATAAAGAGGAAATTGATGTGGCAATCAAGACAATAAATAATAAGTTAATTGGCGCATCATTTGATAGCAACAATTTACTGATTTCTATTTGATACAGATGAACAATAAATAACAAAATCAATAAATTAGTAAGCACGAAAAACAGTGCAGATGAAATGAGTTGTGCGGATTTTCTAGTAGACTTCTCATAAATAAAAAAATTCCTTTCATAACCAACCAATAAACCAAAATTAACCGCTCCAACTGCAATGCTTGCATACACTTGTGTTAGAACAAATTGCCCTAATTCACCAGGCGTTAATTGGTAGGTAACAACCCCCATCACAATTAGGCCAAACACACTACTAACAACAGTTTGAAATAGGTACAGAGATGAATTTTTTAGATTATTTGTCAATATTTTTTACCCATTCTTTGAGCTCGCTAATACCAGTTAATATAGGAATTCCATGCGCCGCAGTGTCATTTTTTTGAATCAAACCACTGGGATCATAATAGACTGAGGGCCTTCCTTCTGACTGGGCAATATGTGCAGTGGAAGTGAATGGCATTGATATAGACGAAAGAGTTTTTTTAATAAGTAAGGTTGCGTCTAAATCAGGGTCTATTTCAATATAATTTTCTTTTTTTTGAAGTTGTTTTAAGTTTTGTAGATATTTTTTATGTACGAGTTTATGACTTATTTTTCTTTTCCTTTTATGCATCATTATGAGATTATTTTGCTCTGCAACTTCTTGTATATCAGATAAGAATTGGTTAGAAATAGATGGTACATAAAGTTCAATACTAGCGCCAAGAATTCTATAAAAGCTAGTACGAACAGCTTCTACATCAAATACAGCAATGGAGTTTTTAGGTGGACTGGATATTTCTATATCCTTGGTACTAAACCATATTACCCCTACTTCTTCTACTATAGGCGAACAGTGGTCAAATCTATTGATAAAATTAGCTTGATACTTATTCCATACTAATAGATGCGGCCAAGTAATCAAATGATAGGGCCATGTAACTCGGTAACCATCCTTAGATTTAAAGTTTTCAATATTTGTACCATAAAAATACAAGATGATTCTGCTTTTCTTTACCTCAGCCTCGTAAGTCCATAATGGGCGATAAAGTATTCCAGAATTATGAAAAATATAGTCTTTAGCTAATTGATTCTTGTCAGCTAATTTAACTCTAATGAGCTTAACCATCTCACTTAACAAAACACCAGGATAAGGGTTAAATAAAAAAAATAACGCAGAGTGCAAAATTAGATAAACTAACCAAAAAATATAATAAACTCTGTTAATACCATTTATGTATGGCAATCTCTCCATATAGCTAATATTCAGATTTTGGTGTCGAAATTTAGGGATGCACTTTACACTGTGACCTATAGCATCTATATTTTTTGATTTATTCTTCCATTGTAAATACCAATTAATAATATTATGGTCGTCTTTGCTTGATGAAATATTATTCTCGTTCAAACCCTGAAAATAAACATAACTACCCAGTGTTGTCGATTGACTTCTTATGAGGGAATAAACACTTTTTACCACTTCGAAAACTCCGTATCCCCAAAGCATTGTTGTGTAGCCAACCCACAACAAGGAACAGGCAAAATGGTTTACTTGGATATTTTGTTCTGTTAGGGCATTACGCCATTCTCTTGGCAATGGGTGTTTTAATGCCTTATTTGATCCAATACTATGCAAAATCGCCTTATTAAAAGATAGTGATAAAAGCCTTACGGTTAGATATTGGCGAGCAGACAACTCGATATCAAAAAGACTATTACTTGAAGTTAAAGTTCTAGATACACTAACTTTTCTTAGCTCTGTTTTTGATAACACATCCACTAACTGCGCCACTAAATCTAACTGATGATCGTTTCTGAGGCATTTATATCCGCGCATCAATATTCGCAGTCTTTTTTTTCGATAAAGTGCAAAAATATTCATGATCTAAATATAGTTTAGCTGCATGATTTAAATTTATATTTGATCAAAGTAAGGGATATTAAAAGAACTGGGCTTGTATACAATATTATTTTCGGAAAAAATTGATAAGCTATTTGCCATCATTAGAAAACATGTATTTTTGTAATTATATGGAGAGCCCAATATTTTTACATCTAAATTTTTGTCCCGGATTTTAATTACGCTATCGCCATTAGCTTCTGTGTGATTTGATATCCCTAACGTTAGAGCCTCATGTTGTAAGTCTTCTTCTAGACAACTCAAAAGATGATCCGCATTAAGAATTCTCACCATGTGTCCACCAAAATAACATTGCCTTCTAGTATATGAAAAATCTAACTCTCCAAGCTCAAAAATAAGTGGATGCTGGCTTGAGCAATGCAACATAACATTATTCATAGAATACCTTTCTCTCATTATACAAAGTAACTCTAAATTAGAGGCATTATTACTTGTTGCAATCTCATAAATATCATCGTCTTTAAAAATTACGTATCCTATTACAATGCCTTTTGATTTAATAATTGAGAAATTAAACTGCTGTCTATTCGTCTTCCACAAAACGTAGTTCCAATATTTGATTGATCTCACACATGAGCCAAATAATTTAGGATAAGTAGAATCGTATAGCTCATTAACATTTGCAAGATCCTTATTTGTCGCTGGTGAAATAGAATAATCCGAGCAGGAGATTGGTTTATCAGGAATTTTAAAGTTTACTGTAGAGTATTCCGATAACCCCCAAAATGAAAATTTATTATAAAAATAATCAACATCCTTCCTTGCAATTAACACCGCAAAGGAAGAACCGCGCTCTTCACATTTCTTAATTGCCTCATCCATAAGTAATCTTGAAAATCCCTGTCCTTGATGGGACTCAGATATACAAATAGCACTCAAAAAGGTACCTTTAAGTCTAATATCATTCTTATAAAATTCACGGTCAATGAGAATACAGGTACCGCATATTTCATTTTGGTCATTAGCTACAATAACTACATCTTTTTCATAGAGGGTATCGTATGGCGACAACAAGATTTTCTTATTCTTAATTAACTCTTCAGATAAATCCTTGGGGCTATTAAAAATCTTAGTTGCAAGCAATAATGCTTCCTCTATATCACGAGCATCACGGGCACAACCTATATACATATTATTTACTCAACTCCGACTTCAAATCATCTAATTTGTTTATAAGATTAACTAACCAACTACTTTTAATATCTTGATGTATGGGTACAGGTATAACTTTTATCAATTTACGCCTGCTATTATCTTCAACACGCTCAAACATTCGAAATCCGGAAGATATACCATATTTATGAATTTCACTTTCTAGCAGTTCGTGTTTTACACCCACAGGAACGACTGAGGGAAGTCTATCAATCGGTTTATCTAAGCCCTCTAATGCTGATGGCCAAATTTTATCCAATTTATTAGATCTATCTTCAACAAAATCATCCCATTTTCTTATAGCTGTAATAATTTCACCCAATTGAAATCTAGAAACTCTACCGCCCTCGCATTCTGCCCCTTGCCAATAAGCATAGATTGTTCCAATTTTCAGCGTTAAAAGTTTGAGAATCCACTGAAACACCCCTCCTCTTCTAGAATTTCGAAGATGACGAATTCTTTTTGCTACTTCTTCATCTTTACACCAAAGTAAACCACCTGATGTCGTTCCAAGAATTTTAGGGAGTGACCATACCTCAAAACAACCCCCACCTGGAAATAATGTTACACCTGGTATACAAAGAGAATCTACGCAGTCTTCTATAGAATTCTTTGGTAAATTTGTTTCCTGGACGAAGCCCCATTGATGATAAACTACACGCAACGAAGATTGTATCGCTGCAGGCCCTGGAAGAGGTGTTGCTACCCTTGAAATAGCGTCTAGTACGCAGTGACTTGCGTATGGAAAAACACCAATTAGGTCCCTCCTTGTTACATTACTCTCAATTAAAGCAAGGGTAAGGGCGCTACGACCACTGGAACACAAAACCGGAAACCCTGATGGAAACATTTGTTGTATCTCATCTTCTATCTTTTCAACTGAAGTAAAAAAAAATACAAGCTTTAAAGCTTTTTTGATATCACTTTTTGGCCAAAGAAAATGACTAGTCATGTTATTTTTATTTTAATGTATCTCTTATTATAAAACTTTTAAAAGCAAGTTACACATTGTTAAAATTAAATTTACTTACGCCACTATATTTCATTTTTTCAATTAAATATTTTCTGAAAACTATAGAATAATTATATAAGCTATTCTCTCTCAGCATTCAATTTAACGGCAAGGTCTGTATTAGTTTGACTTTACCACTGTGCGTAAGACTTCTTTACTAAGTATGTTTCCATAGAGGTATTTAATCTTTTTGATATGTTCTTTATTTTTTCTTAATGTTGAAGTGATACTGAAACCACTAGGAATGAGTCATTAAATATTATGGCATGATCACTGAAATATACATATAATATTGCGTGCATAGCAATCACCCAAAAAATAGATGTGGAAAATGAAAGCGAGCGTTCCTTTTTTCATATTTAATATTAGAAACTATGGATAGTTTTGTAAAATACTTCCAGCATTTAGCATCTAAAAAATATGATGTAAGCTCCGTATCGAATAAATTTAAGATTGAGATAAAAGAGGCAATACTTATTAGAGAAGTTGAAAACACTTTTTTAAGACTCTTTGACCAAGGGCAAATGAATGGGACCGTACATACATGCGTTGGCCAAGAATTTACAGGGGTTGCTATTGGTGCCTGCCTAAATTCTTCTGACTGGATTACCTCAAATCATAGATGTCATGGGCATTTTATTTCTAAAACTAAAAATTGGCGTGGTCTTATTGATGAGTTGCGTGGCTATAAATCAGGGGTGTGTATGGGTATTGGAAGTAGCCAGCATTTATTTTCAAACGGCTTCCTATCCAATGGACCCCAAGCAGCATTAATACCAGTTGGATGCGGAATTGCGAGAAATCTAAAGGATAATAATAAGAATGGAGTATGTGTTTCTTTTTTTGGTGAGGGAACGCTAGGTGAGGGATTGATATACGAGTCAATGAATCTTGCGAGCATTCTACAATTACCTCATATTTTTGTTCTTGAAAATAATTTATACTCGCAATCAACTCCTCAAGTTCATGCGCTTTCAGGCTCTTTTCAAAGTAGGGCTGAAGCTTTTGATATTAAATATTTTTCAACTAATACTTGGGATTTAGAAGGCCTATTTAGTACTTGTAAAGAGGCTGTTGCATATACCAGAGAATTTCAAAAACCTTGCTTTCTTGATATTAAGACATACAGATTGAACGCCCATTCCAAATCGGATGATGATAGAGAAAAGACTGAAATAGATTATTTTTGTGCATATGATCCTTTAAATATTATTAAGGAATCTGGCTTGCATGCTGCTGACTTTGAAGAAATTAAAGCTGAAGTTCAATCTCATATCGATAATACGATTCCCACATATCTTGATAAAAAAGAATATTTTCATGATCAACTACCTAGAAAACGATCCAATAAGCCTAAAGATGTGAACAATCCAGATATGCGTCTCATCAATAGATTAAATGATGCTTATAAAGATGAAATAAAGAATGGTGCTTATTTTATAGGAGAGGACATATTGGACCCATATGGAGGAGCTTTTAAAGTCTCAAAAGGTTTTTCTGAACTTTACCCTGATAAAGTTATAGGAACACCCATAAGTGAAGCAGCAATAACAGGGTTTGGTATAGGGCTATCCATGATGGGCAATAAGAGTTTTATTGAAATTATGTTTGGTGATTTTTTATCTTACTCTTTCGATCAAATATTAAGCAATGCATCAAAGTTTTATCACATGTATGCATTTCAATGCTCTGCGCCAGTTAGAATAAGGACTCCAATGGGAGGTAAGAGAGGATATGGTCCTACTCACTCTCAATCAGTTGAAAAACATTTCATAGGTATGGATAATGTTGCTGTGATGCCTTTAACATCATTAATAGATCCCCTGCCATTAATTAGTGAGTTACGTAATTTAGATTGTCCTGTAATAATATTAGAGAATAAAGTCGATTATGGAAAAAAATTGTTTCAAAATAATGAATATCAATCTGCCAAACAAATAGGTGGGCATTTTGGCCCTATTCTAATTGAACCAATAGAAATGAAAGCCAATATTACTTTTATTACATATGGTGGAACAGCAAGAGAGATCGTTGATGGCTTTATTAAAATTTTTGAAGAGACAGGTTTTATTTCACAAGTTTTGTGTTTGACTACTCTTAACCCCTTAAATATAAGCTCGACATATAGAATTCTTAAAAAAACAAATAATCTTGTAACGGTTGAGGATGGCTCTAAAAGCTTTGGAATAGGTGCTGAGATAATCTCAGAGATCTTATCTCAAAACAAAAACATTAATTTTATGAGAATTGGAGCTCAGCCATATCCAATACCATCAATAAGAAGTTTGGAAGACCAGTGCTTGCCTACTTTACAAACCGTTATTGAACAAATAATAATCTTTAAAAAAGGTACAGAAGAATGATAGTAATTGTCCCAAAAGAAAATGTAAATGATGAAGAGGTCATCGTTCAAAGCATCAACTTTAAGTCAAAAGATAAGGTAAAAAAAGGTGATAATGTTATTGATCTTGAAACCTCTAAAACAGCTATAGAGATAGAGTCACCATGTGATGGATTCCTTGATTTAAAAGTATCTGAAGGAGATGAAATTTCAGTTGGAAGCGTCCTTTTTGAAGTTTTAGAAAATTTAGACAAACTTAAGCAAAATAAAAATAATATAGAAACTGACAATAAACCAGCAACTAATGATGGTGAAAATAAGAATTATATTTTTACAAAAGATGCAAAAAATAAAATCGATGAGATTGGCTTAAAAGACTATAGCTTTGATAAAAAGATGGTTACTCTTGATGATGTGCTTAACTTGATCAGTGGTGATGAAATTGAAGATTTAAATAAAAATAAATTTTCAGATCAAAAAAGCATAAAAACCATAACAAAAGCACCCATGCTAAAAGAATCGATTCAGCCTTTACCAAATATTAGTTTTGAACTAAAAAAACATACTTTACGAAAAAGATCTGAAATAAAGAATCTTTCATCCAATGGTAATGCCTCTACCCAATCTATTGTAGGTATAACAATAAACACTCTCCCTAATCGTTCATATGAGGTCCCATTCATCTTCAAGCATTCTATTGCAGATTTAGTGACTTACGAAGGATCTAAATTACTTAAAAAATACACACAGTTGAACTCTTTTTATATCAATGAAAAGGAGTACGGGGAATATAATCATGTAAATGCTGGGTTTAGTTTTGATAATGATTCTAATTTAAAGGTTTTGTCTATCAAAGAGGTTGATAAATTATCTTTAGATGAGATTCAAAATGAAATAGTTCGTTTATTGGAAATATATGAATCTAATAAAACTATCGATGAAGACACTTTAACTTCATCCACTTTTACGATTTCAGATTTAAGTAATACTGAAGCTTCTTATATGATGCCTTTGGTAAGCAAGAATCAGTGCTCAATTATTGGAATTACTAAAGTTGGTAATTTATTTAATATATATATTGGCTTTGATCACAAAGTAACATCTGGATTGTATGTTTCAAAATATCTAAAAGAACTAAAGGAGAATATTGAGTCTCATTTTTATAATGAGAATTCTATTGACTATCTATTTTGCAGTAAATGTGAAATGTCTGCACATGAAGCAAAAAGTCTAAATAATAAAGGGTTTATAAAGATGGTTGGTTTTGATGGTTCAGAATTAAACATTTGCGAGAATTGTTTTCATGGATTCTGAAATTAAAAATTTAGATTTATTAAGGAGTTATATTCTAAAACTGACAGATCAAGATATATATGAATTAGAACAGATTTCACTTTCTTCTGCTCAAAAGTCAAGGGTTGCCTCTTGGTGTGATGGAAATAATATTGAAACACCAGATCTCAATAACAGTTCTTTTTGGAAAAATTCTATCAACACTAAAGAAAACCCCAAATCTCAAAAAGATTTTAATTCAAATAACTTTTCAAGCCTATTATCAGGAGTAGATATACAAAAAATTGCGGAGTTCTTTCCAGATATAGAAAAGTTTTCTAAGAATGATAAAAATTTATTAGGCATTTTTACCAAGACTGAACTCAGTTATGCAGAGTCAAAATCTAACACAAGAGAGACACTTGCAGGAATATTTGCTGCCAAGGAGTCAATATTTAAATGTAATAATATTGAAAAAAGAAATTGGTCTGATATTGAATTAAAATATAAAAATGGCAAACCTGTATTTAAAGGATATACAATTAGCATTTCACATTCAGGTGAATATGCCATTGCAACTGCAATAAAAGAGGTTGAATCCTTTGATCAAAATGCCATAATTTCTGAGTTAAGAGAGGAAATAAATAGAAATAATTTTGAAAATAAATCATCAAAGCGGTTTTATGAAAATATTCTAATGTTAGGCTCTTTGGGAGGATTATTTTTTATAATAAATTACATTCTTAATTACCTCTCAAAATATAATCCATTTTTATAATATCTTACCCTCAATGTTTAACTTCAGCCATTGCTTAGGCAATGGCTGATATATCTACTTGAATGGTATTTTTATATGCTGAGGCTAATTGAGTATCACTTAGTGCAAGTTATATTTGCTTCGTATATGCCCCTCAAAACGCTAAGTTATCTGTTGCTCGTACTAACTGAGCGTCAGTTGCATTCACATAGGGTTGCGTAGTAGCTATATTCTTAGGCGCATCAATTTCTAAATCGTAAAAATAGTTGTAGCGTTCTCATTTAACTGAATTACAAATGTTCTTTTCATTGAGCGCGATGATGCTTCATCAATGTTTCACCTCTTCTGACTGTCAAACAATAAAATTATTTGAGATTTAAATTATTTAATTCTTGTCTAAGCAGAGGCATCATTATCGATGACTGTCCGTAATCACTAAGATGGATATCATCACTATAAAAAAACATTCCATCATCACTAACTTTGCACAATTTTAAACCGCATAGTTCGTCTGCTATATCAATATATGCAAAATCAAACTTAGCTATTTTTTTCTTTAGTAAAGTATTAAAGAGGCTACAGAAGTGAAATATTGCTCAGTTGAAATTTCAACCACTGATGGAATTCCCAACTTTCTTTGAGGATTTATAATTGCTGGCGGCAAAGGACCGACAACAATGACTTTAGTTGATTTTTCTGACAGCAAACTAAACATATCATCCATGTATTTTGAAAATACTTCTCTCTTTTGCTCACTTGGAATTTCATTGATTCCATCGAGGGAAAGTTGAACTTCACTTTCGAGCCCGATATTAACTCCATCACTCACGCCTCTTAATGGATTTTTTCCATAGAAATATATTAGCCATGCAGACGAAACAATAACTACATCAATTTTTTTTGCAAGATCATTAATATTTTTGAGTAAAGTCTTGTTATAGGAGATACATCGATTATTAAATTTATTTGAAAGATCGAGTCGATAAAACTTGGCTAAAGGCATGCAGCCGCCAAGCGTTAATTGAATATAATTATATGATAGTCCTTCTGCTAATTCGCGCAATCCAACCGACATATGATACGCATTGCTATCGCCAACCAGAAGCAAGGATTTATTATTTTTACTTCTCATCTTCTCCAGGCATCTAATCAATTCATCTTCACAGTTATCCTCTGAACTTCGACTCATGGACTGAAGGGTATTTTTTTCTTCATCGGATAATCTATTTAAAAAACCGTTACTAAAATGAGTATAAGTTCCAATCAATGAGAATATGAACATACCTATAACTGAGAATCGAAAAATGAAACTACGAGAAAAATTTATTTGGCTTCTAAATGGTTTTTCAACAAAACGCCAACTAAACCATGCCATTAAAAATGAAGTAATGCACAAAATTATTAAATGCAACTCAGTAGCATCGCCCACAATTTTAAGCCTAGCAAATGCTAATAAGGGTTGATGCCATAAATAGGCACTGTAGGAAATCAGCCCTACTCCAACAATAGATTTCAAACTTAGTAATTTATGGATAAAGGTCCTTGGTACGGCGCATAAAATCAATAACGTTGTGCCAATTGTTGGAATCAAGGCATATAAACTTGGAAAAGGAGTTGTATTATCAAAAGCGATTACTGAATAAACAATCATTCCGAAACCAAGCAAGCTTAACATTTGATTTACAGTATGAGACTTTAAGTGCGTGTTGAACTTAAGATAAAAGCCAGTAAATACACCAATGAGCAACTCCCAACCTCTTGTAGGTAGCAGAAAAAATGCTGCTGATATTATTTTTGGATGAGTCTCATATTGAGTCCCCCATACCGCCACACCTAAACTAATAAAAAAAAGTATCGATAAAAGAATTAAAATCCACTTAACACCTAATCGCCATGTGAGCATAAGAAAAATAGGGAAAAGTATGTAGTACTGCTCCTCAACAGCCAAACTCCAAGTATGAAGTAAAGGCTTTAATTCAGCAGCAGTATTGAAATAACCACTTTCCCGCCAAAAAAGAATATTTGAGGAAAATGTGGATGTCGCAACCAAACTCTGCCCAAAATCTTTAAGGGCATTTGGCGTAAGCCAAAGCCAAGCAAACGGTAAGCAAGCAGCCATCACAAAAAATAGTGCTGGTAAGATTCGCCTTGCTCGCCTCTCATAAAAATTAACAATGCTAAATTTACCTTCAGCCATCTCAGAAATAATGATTGTTGTGATCAGATAACCACTAATCACAAAAAAAACATCTACGCCTACAAAGCCACCACTGAACCATTCAAACCCTGCGTGAAATAGTATTACTGGCAGCACTGCCAGCGCCCTCAAACCATCTATTTCTGCTCTGTATTTCATCAAAAAATTTTAACCTTAAATTAAATGTATTGTTAGTTATGAAGTGCAGTAGTTGCGGAACTTTACAACAATGTTTAAAACTTTGACGGAAAATGCGTGTTTACAACAGCTTTGTAAGATTAGAAAGTGCCTAATAATAGGGATTTGAAGCAGACTAATTATTTCCACTCAAATGCATGTTCTTTTGTAGATTCAAAAACGGATAATTGTATAACTTAAGTGTTGATCCATTCAGATTTTAGTAAATCGTACAGTTCTCCGTTTTTATATTCACCATCTTTATAAATTGCATGCCTTGTGGTTCCACATTTTTTAAAACCAATTCTTTCCAAAGTAAGCATAACAGCTTTATTATCTGAAGATGTTGCTGCAAAAATAGAATTCATATTCATCGTATTAAATGCGTGTTTTATTTGCCAAAGAGTGGTCTCGATATAAACTGAGCCCTGATGATAATCTAGATCACCTATAACTATAGATATTTCACATCTTCTTACTGAAGATGGACCAATTAAATTTAACGAACAAGTACCTATTAGATTATTATTATTTTTTGAAACAATGGAAAACATGACCTTACCATTTTCTCCGTTTAAGTGCTTATTACGAAACTCTTCTTGAAGTTCAATTGAATTTGGTGTTACACCATGGACTAACGTTTTATTAATCTCAGGATTATTAAACCATTTATACCAAATTGGTATATCTTCACTCCTTGTCTCTCTGATATTAATTTCATTACCTTCATAAAAGAAAGTATCTTTTTTAAATTTGCTCATATTCATTTTTGTCCCACATTTGTTCAAGTTTAGAAACATCATATTTGCCTGAAATGCCAGTTGGTAGTTTTTTAATAAAAATAATTTTATAGGGAACCATATAAGAGGGTAAGTTTTGTAAACAATAGTCCATTATCTTATCAATATCTGTATCTGTATCTGTTGAAACTATAAAAGATATAAGCTTAGGGTCTAAATCTTTGTCTACTAAAATGATTTTAATTTCATCAACTGTTTTAATTTTTGAAAGAATGTTTTCTATTTCTGATGGGTTGATTCTATATCCTTTAATTTTTACCAGCTTATCAATTCTTCCTATTATCATTAAATTACCATTTTTTCTTTGAACTAAATCACCAGTTCTGTAGTAAGATTTTCCATTAAATTCAATAAATGATTTAAAAGTTTTTCCTTTATCATTTAAATATCCATCCATGGATTGATCACCAGAAATTATCAATTCCCCCATGTCATTATCAAATGATTTAAGTCCATTACTATCTTCACTTAGTAATTTTGCATCTAGATGATCAAAGGGCTTACCTATGGGGACACTTTCTAGCATTATAATATCATCAATAATATTATCAATTCTTAATGCACAGCAGTTAATAGTTAATTCTGTGGGGCCATAAACATTAAAAAAAGATGCTTTTGGAGATAAAGTCTTTACCATTTGAATTAAACCTACTGAAAAAGTATCACCACCTGATTTAACAAGTTTAATATTTTTCATTACATCACTTTTTCTTTGATTTAACCAACTGTAAAGCCTATTTATAGTGGATGGCACTGAGTAAAATGTATCTATACCTCTATTTTTTATCATGCTTGCATGCATAATAATATTTTGACTGCTTGGTGACACATGTAATTCAACATCATGTGCTAAAGAAAAAGCGATATCTCCAAGAGTTATATCAAAAGTCAATTCAGCTGTTATGAGAAGTTTTCTATTATCACTATATTCAGAAAAATACTCCTTTACCCAGCTAATATAACTTTTGTATGCTTTTTTGCTTATAGCAACGCCTTTTTGCTCTCCAGTTGAGCCAGATGTAAAAATTACATAGGCCAGTCCATCTTTCTTTCTTTTTGCACCCCAAAAATTTTCATTTTTTTTCTGAACTTTACTATTATCAATGACAAGCTGTTTACCATTAATTAATTCATTTTTACTTTCAACTAAAACTAGTGATGGCTTACATAATTCTAAGATTTTATTTACATGATCAATTGGCCAATCTAAATTTAATGGAATAAAATAATCTCCAAGCTGCCAAGTTGCAAAAATTGATGCTAAGTAAAAATTATTTCTTGGTAAAAGTATAGCAATAGGATTTTGATTTAATCGAGATTTCGGTAAATTACAATATATTTTATTTGCAATATTGTTTACAAGGTTTTTCCCTTCTTCTCTGGTTAAAACCTCCTTATTATCTCCAAAAATATGAGTTGTCTTAGATGATTTAACTAAATTAACAAAACTTTCATACATATAATTTCTATTCCATGTCCTGGTATTTTATAAATATTTCAACCCAATCCTGAACAGAGGAAATAACAGCCAATTCATCTAAATCTAATTGAATTTCTAGAGATTCTTCCATAGCTAAAACAATATTTAAATGGGCCAATGAATCCCATTCATGAATAGATTTCATTGAAGAATTGGTATCAATTTTAGATTTTGGAATATTTAGAGTAATTGAAATAAGATGCAAAACTTTATCTTCAATATCTTTTTTATTTACCATTTTGTTTTCGATCGAATTTGGATTTTATATATAGTATTTAAGTATTTTTATTGGAAACTAGAGGGTTATCTTTGGTGATTTGCTCTAAAGATCTATAATTTAATAATTTTACCATCCCAAGGATTTAAGACAACAAATACGAAGGAAGTATAAAATTAAACCAAAAAAAAGAAAACCTCTTATGATTATCAATATAAGAAATTTTACAAAGTTGTCATAGGTTTTGGGGCTTTATAAATCATTAATCATGAACGGTAAAATCTTTAATTTTTGATCTTTTTTTTGTAAAATCTACAAGTACATATCTTTCAGACCTTCTTCAACAAATGGGTTTACCAAATCTTTAAGATGCGGTTTTGAATCTAAAAAATCAATTATTTTGTTTACTGGTATTAGTGGGGCTATATCTTTAAATTCATCAAAAACCGCCCTGCAAAGAACAAGGTCTTCGGGATAGTCTACTGTTAATCTAATATCTACCCTTAGAATTTCTTTCGGCGGCATAAGAGATTGGATTTTAAATTTTTCTCTATTTTCCCTTATATATAAACTACAAAATTCAGAACGATGCCTATCTTCACCGTTGCTGTGTGAATTATGTAATGTATCCATACTAATTATTTCTATTCCACTTCCATCTGGAACATTATCAAGGTGTGTAAAATCAAAGTTATTTTTTTTATGATTACTCCATGCTAATTCTGCTATCTCAAAATAAGGAAAAGGGGATTCTGTTGACATTCTATAAACATCGGTAGCGTCAAGACACTCGCCACATAGAATTAACCTGTATAAAACATCTTTTTCACTCCCCACAATAAAATTAATGCCATGTTTTTCTGCAACAGACTTGTAAACCTTATTATCGTCTCCTTCAGATATACCTAAAACTATTCCATCTATAATAGGCATATGTTTCAAATAGGATATTATGTAATCTAGAACAGTTAACCCTTGCTCTATATCAAGGTTTTGCAATGGTTTTCCGTATAATCTAGATCCATTATTCCTACATGGAAGTGCTGCGATTAATTTTCTTTGCATAGATTCTCTTTGCTAACGCCTTGGTTTTTTAAAATCTTATGTGCTGATACCATTCCATGCACATCGGAAATTTTTCTAAAAAACGGTGAATATTGATTTGTATCAACTCTTTTTAACGATAAATCCTTGGAATCTATAGTCTCGCCTATTTCAATATCTCTATTTGCAACTACTACCTTTCCACTTACAGATTTATATTTTTTTTCTGACTTTGAAACAACGAGCTTACCATCTCCCAGTGAATCCTTTAATCTATTTAGATCTTCTACAAAAATAGAAAAATTATCGATTGTTAGTGCCGATATATAATCTTCTATCTGAAGTTTTCTATCCAATGTAATATGCTTTTCAATATAGTCTACCCCTGATACCAATGCCATTAATGGTAAATAAAATGCATCTTTAGAGTCGCCAGAGGAATGATCCATGAATCCTATGGGGATATGGATATATCTATTTTTATATGATGTAAGCTTCCTAAGGTTACTTTCATTTATTGGAGTAGGCTCAGATTGAAGTCCATACATAAAAATAATATTTGTTTTTTTTTCATATTTTTCGAGAAACATATCTAGCTCCTCTACCTCTACCCCAGCAACTGATATAAATACCTTATCAAATAATTCTATAGATTTTTCAACTAATGTTGTATTGTAAAAATCGGCTGTAGAAATTTTTACACCATCAGCACCTAAATCTTTGGCTTGATTGCAACTAAGCTCGCCATAAATATCAAAGTAAAATTTTCTATGGTGCTTATGCACTAAAGAAATAATAGTTTCCCACTCTTCCCCTCTCATTTCCAAAGATTTAAAAAGATCATAATATTCGTAAGTAGGGACTGCTAATTCATCGGCGTAAACCAATTGAAATTTAACTGAATCTGCTCCACTCTGAATAGCGCCAGTTGTTAAAAGCTCAGCGAGCTTGAAGTCTCCTTCATACCCTTGAGCTATTTCAGCTATAACTTCTAATGACATTTATCATTTACTCCTTATATTATATTTTCTGTACCACAATTAAAAAGCAAATCAATTGCCGACATATGAGAAAGAAAATCGCCGTTCATTTGTTTATATTCTGGGTGTATATAATTAAAGTATTTTACAGAGATATTTTTCTTAGTAAAAGAATCTGAATCATCCAAATACACCTTTGAGCCTGGAGGTGATATGTACTCTGTAGCTCCAATGTGATCACATAATTCTGCAAGAAGTTCATCTTTTGATCCTTTGGTCACAAAATCACTAGAATATTTAATTGTAGTTTTTATATCTAACAATCCTCTAATTAATAGAATTAAATCAATTGAAAGGCTTGATAAATTCTTATGTTTTTTACTAAATATATTGAAAAAATCTTGAGAGTAATTACTAAAAAATTTAGATTTTCTATAATTCTGTTTAATCATATTAATGTGACTTTCTGGAAACTTGCTGGAATAGTCTATCTGCACATCTGTAATCAACTGCTCTCTTTTTCCTTTTGAAATTACAGGGACAGATAGCCATGTAGGGCCAGATTCTGTCTTTATTTGATTTCTTTGTTGCCATGACCTTTTAGAGAATTGAACCGAATCAAGAATAATAAAAACATCAACCGATTTCATTAATGAAAAATAGCCAATCCATGGCAAATAAGTTGGCTGCATAATGGCAACTCTCATAACTCCTCTACTGCCAAACCAATGCCGTCATAACCATAATTATTGCCATTGTAGAACATAAAATGCTTACCACTGTAGTTAACAATAGCGGCATACGCCACCATCTCACTATCAAAATCACCTTGCTTTCCAACTGATATTCCAGAAAAATCATCTCTGCGTTCCCAATTTAAGCCATCACATGATTCAGCATAACCCAATTGATATGCATCTCCTTTAAAGGAAAACCACATTTTCCACACATTGTCTTCTTGCACTACATAGGGACGCGCAAGTGCATTTTCATTGTCATCTTTAAAGTCAATGCAAATATGACCATCACGAACCCAATCTTTTCCGTCTTCTGACCTTGCCAATTTAATGTTATATCTAGGTAAATCTTTATTTTTCCACTCGGTCCCTGACACATAATACATTCTGTACTCATCATTTGTTTTGATAACCCATGGGGCTGTATTTAAAAAAGGATCTGCTTTACATCTTTCGATAATTGGAGCTCGTGACCATCGTTTGAAATTATCATCGCCTTTGCTAATGGCAAGTCCACCAAATAAATGCATGCGCACTGTTGATCCAGGATTCCAACCTATGTAATACAAAGCTTTTTCATTACTTTCTGTTTTAATGATGCATGATGGAGTAACGCCATTATCATCAAAACAGCCAAGACTTCCAGGCAAAAGAACTGGGTCTTTATTGTACTTAATAACCTTATAAGGTTCATTTAGATCAACTTCTGCCCACCCGATATGCGATTGATTGTTATCATTTCGTCCTGAAAAATAAATACGAAAAATACCGTCACCCATGCTTTCTGGTGTTGGAATCATCGCATGTGATCTAGACCAGAAAATTTCTTTTTGCGGCCTAATTATTAGACCATATTTTCTAAAAATTATCTTTTTATTAAACATCTTTATTTATATATTGACTTTGTTGTGGAGTAAATTTTGATTTCTCGGGAAAAAGTGTTGTTTTTCTTCTTTTGCCCTTCTCATATAAATGATTAAATTCCAAAATAATTTCTTTTTATCTTTTGAGCACGCTTATCATCAGACTCAAAAATCGTTCCCAAGGATCCTAGAGCTACAGATCCACTTTCTAAGTCGCCTACAATTGATGCATCCATAGCAATAAAACAATCATCTCCTACTTTGGTAAAATCCTTTATAGTTGAATTTACACCTAGAAAACACCGCTTACCAATATCGCAATTACCAGATATAACGACATGTGATGCAACATAAGTATGATCTCCAATTACAGTCCCATGACCTATATGGTTGCCAGACCAAAGCATTACATTGTTGCCAATTTTTACAGTTGGCTGGATAGTTTGATTTTCTAAAATAAAGCAATTATCTCCTATTACTAAATCATCCCAAGCAACAGATTTAGAGCATACATATGAAGCTAACTTATATCCGGAATCTTTAGCCTGCTGATATTTTACTTGACGCAATTGATTAAGTTTTGAATATGATAGTGCTACATGCATATTATTCTCATCTGACGGGAATTTATTAGCTATTTCTGAAAACGGAATTAGAGGTAAATCTAAGAACGTATCATTATCAACAAACTGATCGTCAACAGTAAACGCAACAATTTCGTAATCACTATCATTAGTAAAATAAAAATATGCTAACTCTGCTATTTCAGCATTTCCAAAGATTATTAAACTTTTCATAGTTAATTATTTTAATGGCTTTAGCGCATAAGAAATTAAAAAATCAAGGTCCATTGTCATTAACTTTTCTGTAACCTGGCCAGTTTCAACGTTATCAAAAAAAATTGAAAGATAGTAGTTAAGATATCGTTCATTATCAAAGAAGAAAAATTGTTCCCCTGTTCTAAATCCAAAATCTTGGATAGTGTTTTTATGACCACCTAGTGGTTTTGATAATTTATATATTTGATGCTTAGGACCCACAGTACAAATATATAGTCCACCACCTGGTTTTAATACTCTTTGAAACTCATTTAAAGCCGACATTATATCTTCTTCGTTTTCTTCATAATGCAATGTATTAATGGAGGTAATCAAATCAAAATAATTATCAGGGAAAGGGATGTTTCTATTAGTTCCTTCTCTAAAATCTATATCTTGATAACCTCTTTGTTGCATTATTTTTTTTGCGTTACTAGCAATGTCAAGGTGAACATCTATACCATATACATCACAACCAATATCAGCAAATGGCACAAGATTACTGCCCATAGCACAACCAACATCCAATACTTTCCAATTACTGTTGGGACAAGGTCTATTGCTCAAATACCCCCCAAAAATTACTTTTAACATTACTTCATTAGGATATTTTGGGTAATCTCCAGCTTTAAGCTCTCTTAATAACTCATTATTCCATTCTGTCTTTTGCATAATAATCCTTTTCGTTATAACTCAATAGTTCCTTTCCAATTCTTTGCAATCCATCGCTATCAACCAAAACTTTGCCTTTTTTTGACATATTTAATCTCATTTTATAGTCTTGCATCAAATCATCACAACTCTCCCTAATATATTTGTCACTAACAACACTAGAACTCCCTAGATGAATGGAAGATCCATAACTTGAGAAATTCTCACTATACAATGCTTGTTGAGTATTATTTGAAATTATTATGGAAGGCACGCCCAATGCAGATAATTCATATTTTGTTAACCCGCTATTTGTAATTGCAACATCAGATTCTAGCATTAATGTAGATATATTTTCTGCGTCTCTTATAACCTTAAACAGTCCTTTGTAATTACCCTTAGCATTATCAATATCTTTATCCGTAATACTTGATGCTTTACCTAACACCACAACAATTTCATAATTTTTGTCTAAATTACTAATTGAATTTAATGTTTTTAATGTTATTTTTTCAGGGTCACTTCCACCCATGGTAATAAGGATCTTTTTTGCATTTTTAAATACAACAAAACTATCGTTATTAAATTCCTCTCTTAATGGAAAATAAATTGGTCCCATTAAATATTTAGTTTTGAAGTCATTCTTTAACTTTAATTTATCAGCTCCACAATACGGAATAATAACCAGATCAGAACAATATGGAAAATCAGTCAAATCCTCTAATGTTACTAATAACTTTGCATTTCTGCCTATGTAATTAAGATAATTAACATAATCCACATTATTATCGAATATGGCATCAGAATTTATATCTGCTATAACCGAGAAACATTTGTAAAATTCCTTCAGATTGGGTGTTGCTTTACCAATTTTATGGCACTTGAAACCCTTTGATTCAATTATATTTTTAGACAACGCTTTTGCGGTAATAAATACAACATCGCAACCTTTATCCTTTATGAAATTAGCAATGAGCAAACATCTTGCTAGATGACCCAAACCTATACTTTCTGATGCATCAACTCTTATAATAAATATATTATCATTAGGAATATTTGGCATATATAGTAAGATTATTTGAGTAAATCAAAACTTAATCTAGTGCCGCGCAGGACATCTTGTGTAACTTTCATTCCCAAAACATCATTAAAATACTTTACTGGCAACCCATAGCCGGGCCGAATCGACCTTACATTCTCTTTGGTAATAATTTCACCTTTTTTCATGTCTTTCACAATATATAATGACCTTCTAGAAAGATTTCTATTCTCATTATTAGTGGCTTCATAACGAATTTCACCTAGCGCACTCCACGCAACTTCAGTATCTTTAACCATCTCCTTAAACTCATGTGGTTCCATTGAAAATTCAGAATCAACACCTTTATCTTTACGAGAAATTGTAAAATGTTTTTCAATCATAACAGCCCCTAGTGCAACACTTGCAACAGCTACACCAGTTCCTAGTGAGTGATCTGATAATCCAATATGACAATCGAGCATATTACTCATATTAGGGATGGTCAGAAGATTAGCATCGGATGGCTTGGCAGGATAAGCTGCAGTGCATTTTAATAAAACAAGGTCTTTACATCCTGCTTTTCTAACTGTTGATACTATTTCTCCAAGATCTGAAACTGTTGCCATACCTGTGGATATAATTAATGGTTTTCCAGTTTTTGCTACCTTTTTTAATAAATTGAAATCAGTGTTTTCAGTTGAACCAATCTTGTAGCATGGACAGTCTAACTCTTCCAGAAAATCAACTGCAGTTTCGTCAAATGGGCTACTAAAACAAAGCAAACCTAGCTCATTGCAACGTTCAAAAATTGGTTGATGCCACTCCCAGGGAGTATGTGCTTGTTGATAAAGCTCATACATTGACATGCCATACCATAGACTATTTTTATCACCTAAAAAGAAATCCCCATCCTTCTTATCAATAGTTAATGTATCTGCAGTATATGTCTGTATTTTTAAGGCGTGAGCACCAGTTTTTGCAACTTCTTCAACAATCTGTAATGCTTTATCAAGTGACTGATTGTGATTTCCAGACATTTCTGCCACGATCATAGGCTTTATGTTTTTACCAATCTGAATTTTATCAATTATTATATTGTCTATCATTTTTTATCTTACAGAAAATAACGGTTTTAAAGGCTCACAGTCAAGTTTACTCAGCAATGTTCCATCTTTTACATAGTCTTTCATCATAGAAAAAACTTCTTTATAGGCCTGCAATAACTTATCTATATCTTTTTGATTGTGTTCATAGCTAATAGTTTGAGCGCCAATTGTGAAAATTCCTCGCTTAAACATCTCTTGCATAAAGAATGTTTTTAATTCCCACGAGGTTATATTATCTTTATCTTTAAATATTAAAAAAGACCATGTGGGGTGACCAGTATAGGCAATAAGGGATAGTACATCTAGTTCGTTAAGTAGTTGGTCTAATTCTTTGTGAAGATACACCCCTAATTTATTTAAATGCTCTAGTACTTTTTCTCTCTTAATTTTTTCCAAAACAGCTTTCGCTGCAGCCAGAGATAATGTTTCTCCACCAAAAGTACCTGAGAAAAATATATCTTTCATGACTTTCATATATTCTTCTTTCCCAACAACTGCCGATAATGGATAGCCATTTGCCAGACCCTTCCCAAAAGTTGCAAGATCTGGGGTAATACCAAATAACTCCTGTGCGCCGCCATATGAAAGACGAAACCCTGTAACCGTTTCATCAAAAATTAATAGAGCTCCGGAATTGTGTGTCAGTTCTTTAACTTTTTCTAAAAAATTATCTTTTGGATATTCACCACTCATAGGCTCCAAAATAACTGCAGCAAATTCATCAGGGTATTCTCTCAGAATATTTTTTAATGAGTCAATACTATTGTAGTTAAAGGTATGACTTAAATCCTGCACACACTTTGGAACGCCTAAATTTTTAGTTGTTGATCCAATATACCAATCTTGCCAGCCATGATAACCACACACGGCAACTCTCTCCCTTCCAGTAAATGCTCGCGCAACACGAACTGCAGCAGAAGTAGCATCTGTTCCATTCTTGGCAAATCTAACTTGCTCTGCACAAGGTATAGCATCGATCAACATTTTGGCTACATCCGCTTCCAATGTGTGTGAGAGAGAAAAAGTTACCCCTTTTTCCATCTGTTTCTTGACAGCTGTATCGACATCAGGATCACAATAGCCAAGAGTGACACTTGCCAATGCGTTAGAAAAATCTAAGTATTTATTATTATCAACATCCCAAAAATATGCCCCTTTAGCTTTTTCAACAAAAAATGGTGATGCGCCAAATGGAAGTTGAGTGATGCTTTTGCTAAAAGTTTGAGAGCCTAACGGTATTGACTTCAGTGCCAAACTTAAAAGATCTTCTGATTTTCTATATCTGTTTTTATTCATTATTTAGACATCCCAGAATGATGGATTAAGAAGAATTTCATCTATAGTATTGAGATTTTTAGGAGCGTCCTGAGTGCAGATCTTACTCGCAGAAATTACCTCGATTAAATGGGCGCTGCTATCTACACCAATAACAATTTTATCAAGTAAATTTTCAGATAGCGCAAAATTTAGAGCAGCTTCAAGACCGCTTATGTTATTACTTTTAAGCCACAAATCCCATTTTTTAAATAAGTTACTCCATTTACTAAAAAATTTTGGTCTCTTATTGGGTAGTGTTAATAATAAACCCTGCAAAAAGACACTTCTTGCATGAGTTTCTATTTTTTTATTTTTTAATGATTGCAGTTGTCCACCATTTACAAGACGTGTATCAAATATGTTAAATGGCACTTGAATTAAATCAAAATCGAAATTTTCTAACAAAAAATCCACTTGGTTAGGCGTATATGTAGAAAATCCAATTTTATTAATTAGTTTATCTTGTTTTAATTTTTCTAACGCTTTATATAAAGTGTCGAATTCTTTATATTTAATATCTTCTATATTATGAATCAACAAGCCTTCTACATTAGTAACATTTAAATCTTTTAAAGACTGATGAAATGCTCCTAATACATTTTCAACACCTAAATGCAAAGGAGCAGTTTTTGTAACTATTTTAAAATCATTAACACCTACACTGCCTAGAACCTTTTCACTGTTGCCGTAACCAGAAGAAGTATCAAGTGTCTCAATGGAGCTCTCTTTAGCGAGCTTTAAAATTTTTTCAACCTCTTTAAAAGATACTTGTCCGCTTACATTAGAAATTCCATAATCTAAACCAAATTGAACTGTTCCAAGGGCTATCTTACTCATCCAAGCAGTTCTTTTATTGAAGAAATAACTAATTGTTGCTCAGCACTAGATAAACCGAAATACAAAGGAATAGATAAGGCATTTTGATAGTATGCTTCGCACTCTGGGTTCTGCTCAATACTATAGCCCATATCTTGATAATATGGCTGATTGACAACAGGAATATAGTGCACCTGAGAACCAACGCCCTTTTCTGCCAATCTCGTCATAAACTGATTTCGCGTTAAGCCAATCCTAAAAAAATTAATGCTAACTACATAAACATGATGAGAGCTATTTTCTCTACCATGAGCCTGCATTGGAGTAATATTTTGAACTCCTGCAAAGGCCTGGTCATAAAATCTAGCTATTGACTTTCTTGCATTTAAAAATAAATCGATTTTATCCATTTGTGATACAGCTAATGCGCTCTGAATATCTGTAATGCGATAATTCAATCCAAGATATTGCATTTCATAATACCAGCGTTTTAGCTCTCCATTTTCTAGCGCATGATCTTTCTTTATCAAAGAATTGTCTGAATGGCTAATACCCGGGAACTCAAAATTACCTTTGGTGATACCATGACTTCTTAATAAGGTAAGTTTGCGATAAGTGTCTGGGTTATTTGTTGTAATCATGCCGCCTTCACCAGAAGCAATACCTTTGACTGGATGAAAGGAGAAACAAGTCATGTCTGAATATTGACAGTTGCCTACTCTTTTACCATTGTCATATGTTGCGCCGAGAGCGTGCGAGGCGTCTTCAACAACAGCCAAATCATATTTATCCGACAGCTGTCTAATCTTTTGCATATCACAAGGCAGTCCAGCAAAATGTACAGGAAAGATAGCTTTGACATTTTTTGAATCAAGTATTAATTTCTCAATTTGATTGATATCTATATTTAAAGTCCGCTTATCAATATCGACAAAAACTGGCTTAGCTCTAACATACAAAACAGAATTACTAGTTGCGACAAATGTATTGGGAGAGGTTAATACTTCATCACCCTCACCTAATTCTAGTGCTATACACGCTAAGTGCAGTGCTGCTGTGCCATTGGCAACAGCAACGGCATATTTTGCACCCACGTAATTGGCAACCTTGCTTTCGAACTCATAAATCTTAGGGCCCTGTGTAAGCGCTCCATGTCTCAATACGTCAACGACAGACTTTATATCATCTTCATCAACATAATGCTTACCATAAGGAATGATGCCTGTTATGATTTCATTTTTAATGCTATCAGTTTCTTGCTTTTTAAGAGTCTCAAGCTGTTCATCTAAACTAAGAAATGAGCAATTAAGAGTTTTGCAAATCTTTTTATTAGATAAGCTCATATCGTTTGGTCGATTAACTAAATTTAGTTTGTCTTTGATGCTAATTTTGTTAATCAAGTTAGCTTTCAAGTTGAAAAAATTAGCAAGCTTAATGCCAAAATCATATTTTGATAAGCGTTCACTACCGACAATATTAAACACACCGCTAAGATTTCCATCAACTAATTGGTGTGTCTTTTTAGCTAATTCTTCAACCAATATTGGAGTAAAAAATACATCAGAAAATAAATCAACCATCTTATCTTGCTTAAGTTTATTTATAATAAAATCGCTAAATGATTGGCGGTAATCCGTTCCCCAGCAAAAAAAGTTTGTGCGAATGATAAGCGCATCTTCACAATTCTCTAAAACACGCTGTTCGCCTAAAAATTTGGTTTTGGCATACTTATTAACAGGGCCGGCCTCAACCTCTTCTGAAACTAATTCTTCATTTCCTGAAAAAAGATGGTCAGTCGAGATATGAACTAACTTAACACCTTGCTCACTACTAGCAAGTGCAATATTGTCAGCCAAATTTACATTTAACTCATGTGCTAAATCAGGATTAGATTCACACTGCTCTACATCAGTTAGACCAGCTGTATGTATAACAATATCAGGCTGATATTTACGCATTACACATATACAATCATCTAAAGAGTCTAAAGATGCAACATCTGATCTAACCCCATTTAGAAAAACCTTTCTTTGATGCAATAATAAAGTAACTTCAAAATCTTTTCGTATGGATATTGCCCAATTTATAGCCAACAAGCCGGAACCACCCGTAATTAGAACCTTTTTCATTAGCTATATTCTGCCAATTTTCAGACTATTATTCTTAATCCATTCTTGTAAACTTTCCACACTCAACCATTCATCGTTTTTGTCAGAGGAGTAAGTGAAGCTTGGATCAACTAGAACGCCGTCTTTAATTCTCTCAGGATCTTTACTCCAGTTATTGATTTGAGGAAGAATTTTATAGTAGCCGTCATAGGAATATGTGTGTGGAGCATCTTCAACACCAATCATCTGTTCATGGAGTTTTTCGCCTGGCCGTATTCCAATAACAGTTTGTTTTATACCTGGTGAGACAGCTTCTGCGATATCTGGAAGAGTCATAGAAGGTATCTTTTTCACATAGATCTCGCCACCCAACATGTCTTCAAAGGCCTTCCAGACAAGCCTCACTCCGTCATCCAGGGTTATCATAAACCGAGTCATGGCAGGATCCGTAATTGGAATACTTCCCTCACCCATCTTCTTTAAAAAAAAGGGAATCACAGAACCCCTTGAACCTATTACATTACCATATCTTACTACTGAAAATGAAGTTCCAGAAAGATTCCGTATAGAGTTAGCGGAAATAAATAATTTATCCGAAGCAAGTTTAGTTGCGCCATAAAGGTTTATGGGGTTACTAGCCTTGTCAGTCGATAGAGCAACCACTCCCTTGACTTTCTGGTCTAGGCAAGCATCTATTAAATTCATTGCACCCATCACATTAGTCTTGATGCACTCAAATGGGTTATATTCTGCAGTTGGGACAATCTTTGTTGCTGCTGCATGGATTACATAATCAATACCATCCAGAGCCCTATGAATTGCCGATTTATCTCTAACATCTCCAATAATGAACTCTACCTCAGGACGATCAAGATATTGCTCTGCTAGGTCCCATTGCTTCATTTCATCCCTAGAAAAAATTACCAAGCGCTTAGGCTTGTATTTTGCAAGGGTCATAGGAATAAATGTTTTGGCAAAGGAACCAGTACCACCTGTGATAAGAATTGACGAATTGGTTAATATCATTTTTATTGACTCCGAAATTAATTAATTTTATTAGATTTCTAACCCAAAAGACTAAAACTTTCTATTCTTAAGTTTTGAGTTTTGATAATAGCCATAATCGAAAATTACTGAGATGTTGTTGTATTGGATCCTGTAAATGAAAGACATAAAACCTAATTAAAATGATTAGAGTTCCAAGCAAGCCGCCTAAAAGAGTGTACACAATTACGATATATTTTCTATTTGGTGCTGACTTCTTTTCAGGTATTAACGGCGCATCAAGTGTTATCAAAGCATACTCAGGCCTCACTTTTGCTAACATCATTGATTGCGTATGTTGTTGAATAAGTTGATAAAACAAAGATCTAAGCTCTGGATAAGGCGTAATTACTATTTGACCATTTAAATAATCAATAGAAAGTTGAGCTTCTTTGATTCGCATGTCAGCTACATATTCATTAACCTCTTTTATGATAATTAGAGACCACTGATATGCAATTACGGGTGATAAATGATCTACTTTTAGTGAAATGACACCAGTGCTCTTATCTTCTGAAACAGAAATAGCACTATTAAAAGTCCTGTAGGCTTCTTGAGTTGAAGGAATTAACTTGAAGGGCGGCTTAACGTTTCTAACCCATACATTCTTATTATCATCATATATATCAGTATTATATTTGATTGTGTTACTCGTTAAATTCCAATCTTCAGCTGCAATCAGATCAGGCAAAATATCATGTTTATCAATTAATCTCTGAAGAAGACCTTTGGATTTTAGTAGCGAAAGAGCCAAATCTTTATCTGACATGCCAGAAGATGATCTGCGCAAATTAATACCAGCCCTGGCTGCTAAATTAGCATATTGAGAGAGGTTGCTGCTCATATCACCAGTTGAGCTAGGAGCCAAAAGAGTCTCAGCACTATAAATATTTGTTAGTTTTAATGAGTAATTAATAGAAAATAAGACAAATAAACTAGTACAGGCAACAAGAAATAATTTATTGACCCATAGGACATTAATTAGCTCGCCTAGATTTATCTCATCTTCGTTATGATGCTTAATTAATTCTCTTTCATGATCACTCATTTTAAAGCCCTTTAACGGCTGCAATTGAGACCATGGATTGATATATTAATTGTGTTATTTCAGTCCAATTCTCTAAGGAATCTTGATATTGAATATTCACAGGAACTACTATGGTATCGCCAGGGCCAATATCTGGTCTCCTTCCAAAAATTCTCCATTTACTTTTAGCCAAAACAATGGTTGAACCATCAGGTTTCACAATATACAAACCATTTTTATCCGCTCTTTTAGTGAGTCCGCCAGATAATCGCAAGTAATCCACAATCGTATATTCATCTTTATACTCCAAGGAATTAATCACATTAACTTCGCCAACAACGCTTACAGTTAAAATCTTTGGCGGGATATGCAATGTGTCACCATTTTCTACTTCATAATATTGAGGATTCTGACTTGTTAAATCTATTACAACCCTGCCAGTTGGTTCAACTGACTCTAACATACTTAAAATAGCATCAACTTGATCTATAGCTAATGAAGGAACTTCTTGAGTGAGAGAGCTTGATGAAAAATTTCTCTTAATTTGATTCGAATATATTTTTAATCTAGCTTTTTCTGCAAGTTCTATAGATTTTTTTAGAAAAACAGAACCTTCAATAAAAGCATCTTCCGTGAATCCACCTGCCCTTTCAATTAGTGATGAGATGCTTTCATTCCTGCCAACAATATACTCACCCGGAAAATTAAACTCGCCTGATAACATAACCTTACTAGACACATCTCGTTGTGAGTATGAGCGGACTGTTAAATGGTCTAAGGGCTCAAGTTTTGTAGAAATCATTGCCTGATTATCTTTTAAGAGATTTAATTCTATTAATTCAGCAGAGAAAATCATAGAATTAATCGTCTGACGTCTTAGCTCTATAGCATCAGCATAGGCTAAATCAGTTAAACCGCCAGCAGCTTTAATCAGGTCTTTCGCTAAAGCATCCTTGAAAAGTGGGTAGATTCCTGGGTGAGGTACAGCTCCTGAAATTGAGATTAATTGTAAAGGGTTTTGCAAGGAAGAATCGATTTTAATAAGCTCGATGAATGGCGCAAGAAGTTTTTGTCTAGTAAATTTTTTACTTTGTACACTAAGCATTTCATCGCTCAGATCCTTGGTGCCTGAAGTTTCATCAACATCACTAATACCAGCCATGTCTTTAAGATCTAAATTATCAGCACTTGACGCAAACTTCTCAGAAGGTGTGGATGAAAAAAATAAAATTTGATCGTATTCATATAGCTCTAGATTTCGATACTTATCATTTTGAAAAAAATCTCTTAACGAGAAGCTCAAAAATGTAAGATTAGAAAAAGGGTCAGGTTTTCTAACTATTAAGGAGAAGTCAAGATCTACATATTGTGGAAAATCTTTTTTAACATCCGTAATGATATCGCTTAGTTTCATGCCTTCCTGCCAACCTATTAAACCATTTCTATAGGCTGCTCCTTGAATTTGAATGAAATTTCTTGGATTTAGGTTAGCCTTGGAAATGATAAGTGTATCGTCCATACCAAGTATAGTTTCAAGATCATTCTGATTAAAGAGATTCAGTGCCATAGCTCTCAAAGGCAAGCCTGCACTAGGTTTGGTTAGTAAGACACTGTCCAAGGGCGATGCATTTTCTGCAAAGCCCGATGACATCTCGATTAAATCAGCTACTGTCTCACCGGGAGATATTTCGTATAACATAGGTCTTCGTAGCTCAC
>MDSY01014099.1_pt1 | contig 45225 bp, 21 predicted proteins | sample 811131 | NCBI WGS metagenome assembly MDSY01 (sample SAMN05326643, study PRJNA326480) | marine metagenome | isolation source: seawater | place: Atlantic Ocean: South West | collected 2010
TAACTTCTTTTAAACCAATATCTAAATCATTATCCAAACTAACTTCTTTTAAACCAATATCTAAATCATTATCCAAACTAACTTCTTTTAAACCAATATCTAAATCATTATCTAAATTTACATTATTTGATTTAGATGTTAAACTAACTTCATTTAAATTATGTGTTTTTTTATTTCCTCCTCCTATTATAGTTTTTTTTTGTTCTGATTTACTTAAATCATCTATAGTTTTATCATTTTCTTCATCTTCCCCATTAATATCTTCATCTTCCCCATTAATATCTTCATCTTTATTATTAATATCTTCATCTTTATTATTAATATCTTCATCTTCTTCATCATTCATACTAAACTCATTATTAATATCTTCGGCTTCTTCATCACTTCCAAAATCAAATTCATTCACTTCTAATATCTCGTTTGATACATAACTTGATATTATATCATTTTCTTTTTTATTTCCACCACCAAACATTACATTTTCAGTTTTTATAATAGTGATTGATACATTAAGAAAACTAAATAATTTTCCTTCTTCACTAATTTCTTCTTTTAATAAACCTTGTTTTATAAAACTATCATACATTCTGTCAAACTTTACATGTTTCCCATCCATTTTTAAACCAAATTTGGGAAGTATACTTTCTAAATAATCTAAATTTACCAAATATTCATCAATTTCTTTATAAAATGTATTAACATAAACACCAATTTTCATACCTAATGAGTTTTTGTTTTTTAATAATTTAGTATTATCATATTTTTTTCTAATACTCCAACACAAATTATCTTTTTCATCCTTTTTTTCATAAACATCTTTTGATTTTAATAATTCAAATATTTTTTTACCATCAAATAGACATGCTATAAAACGAGAACCTATTTTTAAATTATCACTAATATTTCTCAAAAAACCAAATAATTTTTCCTCATTTTCAAAAAAATAATGCATTGAAAACATTGCACTAATCATATCAAATCCATCACTACATACACCCCTCCCTCTTTTCATATTTCCATTTTCGTATCTTTTTATAAATGAGTCCTTTATTGTATTTCCCCATAAAACATCAATATAGAATTTATTTAAAGAATCATTACCAGATTGCGTATCCTTAATTTTTTTTGAGGCATCCGCCCAAATTATATATATATTATTCAATAATTCTAAATTTGGATTTTTTCTTTTTTCTTGGAGTATTCTTTTACAAGCACCTTTATTTGTATTTATAATATTACATAAATTATTCTCAATACAAACAACTAATCCCAGTTTGGACCCAATCCACTTTAATAAATCACCTCCTTCTCCAGAACCTAAATCTAATAAAGAAAAGTTTTCATGACTTGTATTTTGTATTAAATATTTCTTTACCAAATTATGAAATTTAGCTACTTTTGACATAGATGATTTCCTATCTTTAAAATCAGCATAATATTTATCACAAATATCAGGAATATTTCCAGAACATATCATTTCGGTAGTAATTGGATTAAATGTTGTGTTCCATATATTCAGAGCTGTGGAAAACGCATTTGGTGGTGTATTTCTAACTTTTAATGATTTCCATCTAAAAGACATTTTCTCTTTAATATCATAAATAAATTCTACTACATCTCCATCTTTTATCATATCTCCATTAGAACATTTTAAATTATTTAGTAAATTACAATAAGAAGAATTTTGTATAAAAGGTTCAATCGGTTCAAAGGGTATCATTAAGTAATTCCCATCGTAATCCGGCATTTCATTCACTACTCTTAAACCATTAATTTCTTGATGGTCTCTAGGATTATAACCACAATATAACTGCGCCTTTGTATATTTTTCTATTTCATTACCAATTCTGGTATGATTTTCACTAATATTTCCATTCTCATCTTTAAGAAAAATCACTCGTAAATCTATACTATTTTCTGTTTCAGGTTTCCATTTAAAAACTCGATTCCATCTACCACCATAAATATTTTTCTTTATTTCACCTTCTCCTACTCCCATATTAATAGGAGTAAATATTAATCCATCCGTTTTATAAATGTTAGTGCCTTCATTTATTTCATCTAATATTTTTTTTGATTGATAAAATATTTTATTATATTTTATATTATTAACTGATAAGTTTGTTTTATTCTTAATTTCATTATCCCCTATTTCATTTATATCATCTCCTATTAAGAATTGCTTTGCCTGAATCATAAGTTCATTTTTACATTTCCCATGAATAAAACTAATCTCATTAAATAATAGTTCTATTTCTTCATATCGGGTGGACTCCTCTGAGTCCGTTTTTTTTTTTCTTAAAAATTTTTTATTTCTTAAATCATTTCCATTAGAAAAATAAATATCAAATACCAAAAATAACCTAATATTTAAATTTTGTTTGTCTTTAGTTACATATTCTCCATCTAGTAAACAATTAAAATAATTATTAGTTTTACAATTTGTTAATTTTATATCTCCTATTCTATTTAATAAATAAATAATACCATTCTTATCTATAAATAGTAAATTTCTTTCACCATCTGCTTTCGCGGTAACACAATAATTTTTTCTTATATTTAATGTATGTTGATATTCTTCATAATCTAACTCTGAGGATTTATAATAATCTAAAGTTACTGAAAGAGGGATTGATTCATTAAATCTTCTAAAACCTGTTAAATCTGTATATCCAGTTTTTATTTTTTTTATCATTTTATGTGATATAACAAATTCATTTTTTTGTAATGCTTGAAATACTATTAAAATATTATCCAATAATTTTGAATAAATCTCATTATTCTTTAACTTATTATTCTTGATAACTTCAACCTCAATCTCATATTCTAATGGATTTTCGAGAGTTTTAGATTCCTCAAGAGTTTTAAAAAATATTGATTTATAATAAGTATTTTCTCTTAATTCTACTAAACTATTATCATTTAAAGAATCCCACCAATCGGAAAATGATTTTTTATTATTAAAAGGTTTTTTTATTAACCTTTTCTCAAAACTATTTATATCTTTTTTAGATTTTTTATTGGTTTCAAGTTTGATTTCCTTCTTTGATGAAGACTTCACCATTGTTAAATCAAACCTAAAATTTTTATCTGAAGATAGAAAACTAAATCTTTTTTTATACCTAAAATATTTATTACTTTCTTTATTACCATCCAATAATGAAGAAATAGATTGTGTATTTGTATTTGTTTTTATTTTCTTTTCTTCTTTTAAATTTACTCTAAAATTATAATCTTTAACATCGATACCCTTTAGGTCTTTTCCTTTAAATTTAAAATTAGATTTTTCATAAATTTCAATTGAATTCTTAATTAATTTTAAATCATTATTATTATAATACTCATTAATATTTTTTTTCCCTTTTATTGTAACCCTGAATTTATTTTTTTCAAATGAAACATCTAATACTTCATTATTTTTATCTGATACATTTTCATACCCAAACCCCTTTAATCTTCTTATAACATCGATAAAATTAGTTTCGGTAATTCTATTTGAAAATGCGGGAACAATTCGTGCTTCTAATTCTAAACTTTTAAAAGTATTAAAATGGTTTATGTATTCTTTTATATGTTTTTCCTTTTGATTTGTTATATCCATTATATATATTAAATATAAATATTTAAATAAATAAAAAAAGTTTCAATTTTTTAAATAATTATTTTATTTAATATTTTTGTAATAATTCTTGGTATAAATCTTTTTTAAGTTTTTTTTTTTTACTTCCATCAATAAAAATAGAAATGTTTTTTTCTTTGGATATTTGTTGCAATTCTGTTATTTTATATTTTGTTATTTTTTCTAATACTTCTGGAAATTTAAAATTAGATAAATCATTTGAATTAATTAATTCTGTTTTATCTACTTCTATTTCAGGTTTTAAAAAGTTCTCCATTTCATCTAATATTTTATAATCAAAGTAATGTATACCATCCGTTCCTAATATAGGTTGATAAATATTATTTTTTTTTAACATAACAATAAATTTTTTATCTTTAGAATATCCATTTGCTTGTGAAAATAAATGAGTATCGGTGTCAATAAAAATTAAACATAGATTAAAATAATCAACAATAAAATTTATTGTTTGGGGTAAATAATTATTTGAACTTAATATATTGTCTCTTATAGTAGATTTTTTATATTTTTTTTTTTTATAATCAAATTTTTTAAAAATAGTATCTATTTCCAAAGAACTTTTATTTCTTAAATTATCAATTTCGTGTTCTTTTTGAATATGCCCTTTCAGTATAAACTGATTATCAGTTATACTTAATATACTATGTAAAAAACTATTTTTAAAGGAAACACCTAGTAAATATAATTTTTTATAATTAGGAAAAATTTTATTAAGAATAGAAGGAATATCTCTTACTTGTTTTTCTTTACAAATGTAAATTTTTTTATCATTTATACTAAGAGATGTTGTCTCAAGATTTTTTGATTCTAATTTATTTTTACATAATTGATTAAATTCTTTTCTCAATCTTGTTTGTTTTAAATTATTAACTGAAGTAAAGTTATCAACCATAAATGAAGAATTATAATTTTTTAATTTTATATCTATTAAATCATGGTTTTTTTTAACGGAATCCATGATGTTTTGAATGTTTAAAGTTGTCATTTATTATAAATAATAATAATTATTTAAATCAATTTTAATCTTTTAAATCATTTAAAATAATTTTTTCAATTTGATTATAATTATATTTTTCAGATATCTCTATTTTTAAATTTAATGATTTATATTCTAATAATGAATTATTAACACTATTATTATTTTTAAAAGATATACCTTTCTTTATTTCATTTAAATGAGCTTTTTTTTTCAAATTATGATTATCATGTTTCATCTCTTTTTTTATTTCAACTATGTTTTTTATTTTATTTCTTAGATTAGATTCTTTTTTTAAAATCTGCTTATTATTTTTACAAAAATGTATAAATAAAATAATTTCATTTAAATTTTTATGAGATAATTTATTAATATTTATAAAAATACCATTACTATTTTCGGAAAAATGAATATCATTTTTTTTTATAATTTTTAATATTTCTTTATGTTCTATTACATTTAAGTACTCTAAACTTTCAAGTACAATTTTCTTTTTTTCTTTTTCACTTAAAATATTTAATAGATTTTCATCTTTTAAATCATTTATCATTAATAAAAGAATATAAAAAAAAAAATTATTATAAACATATGGAAGGAAGATTAAAAAGAAAATCAAGTATTTTAAATTATAAAGATAATTTTCCAAAAAAAAAAAAAAATTTAAAGGATTTTGATAATTCAGAATTAATTATTAGATACTCAATTGAAAATTTTAATTTAAAAAAAAAATTTAAAGAACTTGACCTAATAAAAAAAATTTTAGAAGAAAGTAAACAAAAATTAAAAAAAAAAATTTTACAACTTGAAAATAAAAATATCAACCTGGAAAATAAGAATTTAGAACTTGAAAATAAAAATATCAACCTAGAAAATAATAATATTTATTTAGAAGATAAACTAAAAAAAAAAAGTAATATAATTCTTCCGGAATTTAATAAACTAAAAATAGATTATAGTTCAAATTATATAAATTAAAAAAATGATGGTCCTCCAGGTAAACTATTATTTCCAGAGAGTGACTCATTGACTGGAAGACTTAGTGGTTGAGGTAATTTTGTGATTTCTTTTCTATATTCTAAAAATTGATAAATTTCTACACTAATTCTATTAATAGAATAATCACAAACCAATTTATTTAATTCTTTTATTTGTAAAGCATAATTGCAGTTTAAATTTTTACTATACTGTAAAAAAATGGATCTCATTATAATGTGAAGTTGTAAGTCGGATTGCCTTCCAATTTTATAATTAGTTTTTTTTAAAATATCTTGCTGAATTTTTTTTTGAATATAATTTATATTTCTTTGACTAAAAAAAGCTCTACTTAATATACTACTATCCTGTATACCATTTAATGAAGAATTAAAATTAGACCGAATATTCTCACCTTCAAAAAGGTCATATTTATTTATTTCAGTATTATTTAATATAACTCTACCGTTCATTAATTATATATAATATTTTTTTTTAAATTATTTGAGAGTTTAAAATCTCAAAATCATGGACTTTCGTTTCTATTTTCATCAAAAGAGATAATTGAATACTTGTATTTAATATTTCACCAAATACCTCATCTCCCTCCACATTTTTTATTGTTAAATTATTATTTATATATTGTTCTATTTCAAAATTATCATCATTATAATCCCCATCAGTTAAAATACTAAATTCATTTTTTAAAGTACCTGTATTAAGAATAATATTATCTTTAAAATTATCAGACAAATAAATTCGGTGTCCTTGTTTTCTATTTATAAACTCTTTAATTTTTAAATAATTAGTCTGACTTAAATTAGATTCCGTATTTGAAAAAGAAAAGTTCTTTATTATTATAATATCACCATTACAATACTCTTGATTAAAATATTCAGTTGTTTCTATTTTTATAAAATTTTTATCTTTAATAATTTTTATCTCTTTTATAGTTAAAATATCATTTTTAAAATTTAAAGTATTACCATTTGGATCTTTAATACTTATATTTAAACTATTTATTGTTGCCAAGGGTACTGGATTATAAATTTTATTAAATCCTCCTTTCTCTTTAAATTCTATATATTTTATATTATTCGTCGGGAAAACGGTTGATAAAGGATATAATACACCTAACGTATAATTCAGATTCTTATTAGTTCCATAATAAGTGTTTGAAATATCTTCTGAATATACAGTTAAATATCTAAAATTTAAAATATTCGTATAATTTCCCTTTCCTAAATATACTAATCTATTAGGTAACGTTAATGTTATAATTTGAATTGATGTAATATTTTTTAATTCGAGGGGAATTATTAATGACTTTAAATTAAAAAATTTTTTAGGTATGTTTAGTTTATTCCTTTTCCCAATAATATTTGTATAATCTAATATATCATCTGAATCGCCAAATTTTATTTTAAATTCAAATGTTTTTTTATCAAAACCATTTATTTTAATAGTTTTTTCTTCTTTTTTATAAAAAGAAGAAAACCAATTTCTATCATTTGTATCTATAATAAAATTAAAAATTTTTTTTCTATATTGACATGTTTGTAAATCTATATTTGTATCTGTATTTGTATCTATAACAGACGAATTATCCGAAGAATCAGAATCATCGGATTCTGTATGATATAAAGGCCCAAAGTTATCCATTAATTATATAAATATTAAAGAATCTTTAATTAAAAAATTAAATCCTATTTATAAATTATTTATTAAAATTATTTATTAAAATTATTTATTATTAGATTTTTTTATAACTTTTTTCTTAGAATTATTTGATAGTGAGTCGTCCATCTCTTTAATATATTTTTTGTATAATTTTTCAAATTCTTTTAATTCTTTCTTATATATCATATTTACGGATGTTTCTTTAAGGATATCAAACTCATTCATTTTTAAGTCTCTTTCTTTTCTTAATTCCTCAATTCGTTCTTTGCTTAAATTATAAATAGGCATTTTAATAAGATAATCATAATTATCTTCAATTTTTGGATATTCTAAAGATTCCAATTTTAAAATAATATCTTTCTTACTTTGATTACTAATCTTGATTATACCTTTAATAAATTCCTCAATAAATTTAACTTTGGTATTAAGAATAATTAATTGTTTTTCTAATGAATACAATTGAAATTTCTTTCTTTTACCATAAAAATCCAATCTTACTTCAAAATAATCATCTATTATTGCAAGAGGAGAACTATACCTTTTTAAAAATCCGTTTTTATCATACAAAACCATATTTGAAGTATTAATTTTGCTTGTTAATTTAAATGTCTTTTCAAATTTATTTTGTCCTTCATCATTCTGTTCGATATTACTTGCTAATTCCTGTAATTTTTCTCTTGGAAACATAAGTTCAAATCTAACAATTGTATCAGAAGAGTATGAATTATAATTTCTTAAATACTGTTTTTTCTTAGATTCCTTACTTGTATCAATAACCATATCTTCTAAAAATTCTTTATATTTATCAGTCCATGTTTTTATTGGCAGTTCAGTTATAATAACCTTATTATCATTCTCAATATAATATTTCCCTCTTGTTAAATAACACTTATCATTAAGTTTCTCAATCTTTCCTGTAAAACCCCTATACCAAGGTCTCATTTCGTCCATTTCTTCGCCATTTAATTTGTTTCTAATATTACTAATAATATCATCTGGATTAAATGAGGGGATACTTGTGCTCCATCCAGTTCCAATTCCTTCAGAACCATTAACAAGAATCATTGGAATTATTGGAACAAATGTTTCAGGTTCTACAAGATATCCATCATCGTCAAGGTATTTTAATACATTACTGTCTTCTTTATTAAAAATGTTATAAGTTAAATCCGGCAATTTTGTATGGATATACCTGGGTTGGGCTGAATCATTACCACCATTAATTCTAGTTCCAAACTGCCCGATTGGCTCAAGAATATTTATATTGTTAGACCCAGGAAAATTTTGAGCCATATTAACAATCGCCCCTTGTAAACTTGCTTCCCCATGATGATATCCTCCGTGTTCTGATACATAACCGGCGAACTGCGCCACTCTAATTTCATTAGTAAGTTTTTTCTTAAAAGCACAATATAGAATTTTCCTATGAGATGTTTTTAAACCATCAACCACCGATGGAATAGACCTTTTATTATCAGAATTTGAAAAGTGTATTAATTCCTTATCTATAAAATCCTTATGAGATACTTCTTTATCCTTAAAATTAATAACATTATTTCTATCATATTTTGCCAACCATCCTTTTCTATCATTCGCTCTTTTTTTATTAAATGCCAATTCAATTGCCTCATCACTAATTTTTTCTTCAAAGACATAATTAATAATTTTCATATCTCTAAAATATTCTTTTGCCTCTTTAGGGGTACTTGTTCCAAGTCCCTTATAATACTTTATCTTCCATCCTTTATGTTCTTCTTTCCATTTTTCATAATCACTCAAATTATAGAAAGATTTAATGTTTTTACCTTTAGTCGCTTTAACTATTGGAGTTAACATAGATTTATTAAAACCTTTCATCCTAAAAAGTTCCGGCCATAAAGATTGGAATAAATTAAATAATAAACCTTTAATATGAGACCCATCCTCATCCTGGTCCGTCATTACCATAATACTTCCATATCGCAGGTCTTTTGTTGAATTATATTTCTTATCACTTTGTAGTCCTAAGATTTTTTTCAAATTAATGATTTCCGTATTTTCGGAGATTTTTTTTATTATATTTTTATCATCACCTTTCACATTAAGAAGCTTACCCCGAAGAGGAAACACACCAAATGTATCCCTCCCTATAATTTCTAATCCCGAAATCGCTAAAGATTTCGCCGAATCTCCTTCGGTTAGAATTAGAGTGCATTGATTAGATTTTGTTCCTCCCGCCCAATTCGCATCATCCAGTTTTGGAATACCTCTAATAGTAGTTTTCTTTTTACCATCTGTTTTCTTTAAATCTTTATTTTCTTTAAAATTACTTAGACTAATGGCGGTATCCATTAATCCCAATTTTGCTAATTTTTCAATAAATTTAATATCTATATCACATTTAGTTCCAAATTTTGATTGAGGAGTTGTTAGAAATTCCTTGATTTGACTATTAAAACTTGGGTCATCAATAGTGCATCTAATAAATACAAATATATTCTCTTTAATATGCGCGGATTTTACTTTAATTTTCTTCCTTTTTTCAATATATTCTGCAATTTTCTTACATATTTGATTTGTATTATAATCAACGTGCTTACCACCTTGATATGTTGTAATACCATTAACAAATGAAACTTGTTGAAATTGTTGAGACGGATTCACCGCCACGCAAATAGACCATCTCGATCCAAATTCTTGATAGATACGAGGAATCTCTTTTTTCTCACCTAGATACAAATCTGTATATTTTTCAAAAGACTTAAATTCCAATTTTATATCATTAAGAAAAATATTAACAGATGAATCTGTTACCGCCGCAGCATCATATGTTCTTTTGGTAATTAATTTAATCATATCATCTTCTAATTTTGTATGACCGAATCTTTCAAAATCTGTATAATAGGTAATCTTTGTATAGGGTGTCCCTTTATTTTTAGTTATAGTCGGTTTATCTTTTTCTGCCATATTATTATAAAACCTTTGGATGTATTTAATACCATTATTACTATCTAAAGTTTCTACCAAAAATTCTTTTGAAAATATATTTGCAAGTTTACTTCCATATCCATTTTTCCCTCCAGTATGTTTTTGTTTCTTTTCATAATTACCAGAGGTTAAAAGATGACCGAATATAAGTTCGGGAACATATACATTCTCTGATTCGTGCAATTCAACTGGGATTCCTTCTCCATCATTAAATACACTTATATATCCTTCTTCTTTATTAAAAGATACTTTTATATTTTTAACAGGTTTAAAATCAAACCCCGCAATATTTTTCTCTTTAATTCGAATACAATGGTCCAAAGCATTAACTAATATTTCATCAAATATCTTATATTCACCAGGTGTATACTTAATTTCTTGTTTACCCATTTTACCATCTTTATTGAGAACAAAATGTTCTTCTTTTGTGCTTTCAATTGAACCAACATATGTATCAGGTAGATTAAGAACATGCTGAAGATGTGTAAACTTTTTAATGTGTTGACTTTTATTCATATTTATTTAACTTTACTCAAAATTTTAAATCAAATTTTTTTTTTCAAATTTTTTTATTGTATAATATTAGATAAAAAATATGGTAAACACAAAAAAAAAGAAATTTATAAGAAATAAACCTAATAATTTAACTAAAAAAAACACAACTTTAAATACATATGGAAATACTTTTCAACCTCAGGATTTAATGAAAAAAACCAAATACAATATAAATCTAAATAAAAATGATAATATATATCAATTTACAGGAAATGTATTAAGTTTATATAATATTGATTATAATCCTAATTTTGTTAAAGGTAAATTAGATAAGTTTCGCAACGATATTAAGGATTATTTATCAATTATTAAAAATAATAAGTCGTATCTTAATTCCGTAACCCAAGTAAAACAAAAAAGTGATATTTTAGAACTAAAGAGCATTTTTAATGAATATGAACTACATTTATTACTGGAATCTATGGATTTACTTTTTAATGTATCAAAATCATCTAATTTTAAAAACACTCAATCTCTTAAAACTAAAAATATTAATATGAAAGGTGGTGGTCCATTTGATAGTTATGATATAATTGCTTATTTAAATGGAGATAAAAGAAAAAAGGTAAAAAAAAAAATTCTGGATTTGTTAATTGGATATGAAAATACTAAACTTATAAAAAATAACGTAAAAGACCATAAATTAAATAAATTTTTACAAGATATAATGCGAGGCTCTTATACAGCACTTCCAAATTCTATAATAGAAAGAAAACCATCAAAACCAACCACTCCCGATACTCAAAGAAAGAAGCCCATGGAAGAAGATATTTATATGGAAGTAGAACCAACCACTCCCGATACTCAAAGAAAGAAGCCCATGGAAGTAGAACCACCCCAACAAAATAATAACATATTAAATATTATATGGAAACCATGGAAAGAGGATGCGACCAATAAAAAAAGAAAAAAGTTTGAATCACTTGTTGAAGAATTCGATAAATTGCAAATTCCAAAAAATGAATTCGCTAAAAAAAAAGAAGAAAAGTTGAAATCATATTTCGCAAATTTGAGTTTTATTATAGGCATTTTGGGTATGATTCCTCCAGAATTTTTTGGGGAAGACATGGATTATAATCCTTTTGATATTTTATCTGTTATAATGTGTATTTTTGAAGGAAATACTTTTTGTGCGATAATGTCAGCATTACCTTTATTTTCTCCGATGCTGGATATGTTATCAACATTTTCAAGTTTTAGAAAAATATTAAATAAATTTGGATATACAGGAATAGTAGGAAAAAGAAGTAAAGCGGCTTTTACAAAAGCGGAAATTGCTAAAAACAAAAAAATGGTAAAGCAAAAAGATAGAATAAATGAGTTAGAACTTCAAATGACAGAAATAAAACTTAAAATTGAAAAAGACCCTACAAACGTCGCAAAAGTTAAAGAATATACATCCGAATTAAAAGATAAAGGTGCCGAATGGGGGGAAATAATGAAAGACCACACGGACACTATGAGAATAAATATTGATAAAGAGAATCGTATTTTATCCGATAATTTGGAATCTAATTATAAAAAAGCTTTAGAAGGAGACCCCTCCGCTGAAATAAATGCGTATCAAGAATTATTAAAAAGAAAAAATAAAAAACCTAACGTCTTTAATGATAGTGACTTAGAAAAATTAACAACTTTAGAAAAAAATATAGACCCTCATAGAAAATCTTTAATTGAAGAAAATATGAAAGAACAATGGAAGGATTTGGAAAAACTAGAATCACTGAAACACTCAATAATAGATATAACCGAAAATGGACCGAATAACGACTTATTGGATATGTTTGGTAAAAATGCAAAAGAATTACAAGAAGCTAATATTTTAAAACAATTAGAAGAAGCAACTGATGTAAAAACCCAACAACAAATAATGGAAAGTCTAAGCCCCAGCTTTAAGAAAGAATATCCTGACATTGATAATGGACTAAGATCACAAAAATTAAAAGTGGATGATAAAAGTACTCCTGTTTTATTTAAAATAGATAAAACTAAATTAAATAAAAAAATGCCAGACTCTCCTTCGACAGAGTTTTTATTGGGAAATATAGACGAAAGCAATAAAGTTCTTGAACAGGCAAAAAAAGGAGTTTTTATAGAATATAATAGAATACAAGATTTGATAGAAAGTAATCCAGATATATATCAACCAAATGGGCCATCAATAAGAGATTTAATGTTGGAAGTAGAAAAGATAAAAAACACAAGGAGGAGGATGCGGGGGACTATCAAAGGAAGGAGATATGCTATCAAAAGAAAGATGAAAGTGGGAGAAACGCCTAAATTAAAAATGAGAAATGCTACCAAAAGAAAGAGAAATGCTACCAAAAGAAAGAGAAATGCTACCAAAAGAAAGAGAAATGCTACCAAAATAGGGTTTGAAGTGAAAAAAAAGTCTAAATTAACAAGGAGAAATGCTATTAAAAGAAAGCCGAATTTAAAGAATGAAATATTAAGTTCATACTATGACAAAAAAAAAACAGAATTAGAAAATTTACGAAGACTGAAAAGTAATATTGCTATGAAAGACCCACAGGAAGAATTACAATTTGTATTAGATAACTTAGCATCATCTTATCTTTTAAAAAATAAAGCGCAAGAATCATGGAAGAAAATGCAAGAAGACCCAAAGCCATTAAATATGGTATCTTTTGCAAACAACATGCTTGGACACAAAGTGATGGAAACTTTTGAAAAATTATTAAATAATGGTGCAAATGGTTCAATTGACGTTAATATGAATGCTCTTAAAAAAACATTGAAAGCATCAAAGGTTTTAAGTGCACTAAATCCAAAGGATGCCGAGGAAACTCTCCGGAGAAGAGATCGTCTGTCGGTAGGAAAAACTCTTATAAATATACAAAAAAGAAATAAAAACTCATTATTCAAGGAAGTAAACTACATTAATAAAGGATTAGGATTTACACTAACAAGAAAAAACAAGAATGAATTAAAAACACAGAAAAATAATAACCAAAAGAAAATTGACGCCCAACATAAACTAAAGATACATAGAGACGGAGATTTAAGAGGTGGCGGAAAGAAAAATAATGTTATGAGAAATGAAATTATAAATGAAGATATTCTAATTCAAGAAGTTGAAAAGTTTTCATTAAAATTTAAAAAAAAAATGGGGAAAATAAATAAACCATTAAAAGAACTACTAAATAAAAGGTCTGAATATAGAATAAAATTAAAATTAAATTTTAAAGAAGAATATATTATAAATTATAGAAATATGAAGAGAACACTATTAAATGATAATTCTTCTGATAAAAAAATAGGAGACAATCAAAATTTAAATCAGTTATATTTTGATAAAATATTATTTAAAAAACTAAATAATAATTTTAAAAATAAAAAAAATGATTTATTTGAGAAATTTTCTTTTATTTTTCAAAGATTATTTATAACTTTTTTATTTAAATTTGATATTTATTCAAATATTAAAAATCATATACAAGAATTTGAAAAAATAGAACAAAATACTCAAGAATTATTAAAAAATCCAGATACTAAAAAATTTAAAGATACATTTGATAAAAAAAATCAGGAAATTGTTATACAAGAAGATATAATAAAAAAAACTAAAAGAAAAGTTCAAGAATTTAAAGCAACTGACGATAAATATAATTTAGAAGAAGAGAAATTAAAAGAATTGATAAAACAGATAAATGGTATTAATCCCAAAAATGATAATGAAAAAAAATATTATAATTTTAGAATTAAAAAAAATAAAATACAAAAACAAATTTTTGAATTAAAGATACAAATAGATAACCATGATAAAACTTTAAAAAAAGACGCGCAACCCAAAAATCTTTTAAAATTAAAAAAAGTGTTTTTTGATGAATTTAAAAAAACAATAAGAGATGAGATTGATTTTATAAAAAATGAGTTTGATATTGCGAATTTATTATCATTAAATATTTCAAAAATAAAAAAATTAAACTTAATAAATTTCTTAAGAGAAATATATTTAGATATTTTTAAATTAAAAAAATCGTTAGAGGTAATAAATAATCATTATAAAATAAAAAACATAAAATTAAATGAAGAGATTGAATCCGGTAAAAAACAATTAAAATTTTTTTATACAAGCATGTCAAAAATAAAATTAAAAAAAGAACAGATATTATTTATGAAAAGATTTAAAAATAGAGAATATAACCTAAAACTTTTAACAAAAATACAATCAAATATGATAGATGAATATATTGATAATATGAATAATATTGATAAATGTAATGATTTATTAATATTTTGTGATTACCAGATTAATACATTAAAGAATGTTATTATAATTAAAGAAACCAAACACAAATTACTAACAGATACAGAAGGTCTTATTGATTTAACTGAATTACAAACACAAGATTTAATATTAGAATTAAAAACAAACGAGAAAGAACTGATTGATATTCTGGATGATATTTTAAAATATAAAAAAAAAATCAATAGAACCAGAAAATCTTTATATAAAAAATTGACCAGTAAACAAATCAAAGAAAAAAATTTAAAAGATAAAATAAAAAAATCAAAAAAAAAAGAAGATAAAAATAAACTAAATATACAACTACAAATTATTGGAAAACGAATCGATGATTATAAGTCAACAAATATTGATTATCTTACATTTGAAAGTCCTCTAGAAATATTATTTTTTTATGATATTTTAGATCAAAATTTAAAAGATGGAAAATATATATATAATTTTAATAAGGAAACACTAAATAGTATCGGTATCGAATTAAGCTTAAAATTAAAAAAAAAAATTAAAGAAATTAATAGTTTTATATTATCTGATATGATTATTTAATAATAAAAAAAAAAATCTTATTAAAATTTAATGGAAATTAAATCACTAATTCAGATAGGAATAATTTTATTCTTAATTTTAATTTTTTATCTTCTTGGAGTTAGAATAAATATTGCGGTTGGAGAAGTTACTAAAACAATAAATAATAATATATTTAATTCATTTCCAAGTCCAACTACCAGTCTAACACCAAGTGATGAAGAATTATTAGAAATTGACGAAATTTTAGATAGTCCACAAGGTATTTTAACCCAAGAAATGATAAATAAAAAGGAACAATACACACATCATAATCCAATGATGTATAAAAAACCAGAGAGAGTCTTTCTTGATAATATTTCATCTTAAATATTATTTTTTATTTTCTTTTAATATAATAATGGATGGTAATATTTACTTTTTATTATTAATATTATTTATATTTTTTATTGTAATAATAATAACAAAATTAAAGAGTAGTAAGAATATTCAAGAGAATTTTCAGGAAGAATTAATACAAATGAAGGCATTACAAGATTATGCAAACATAAAAAAATCGGAAGATTTAGAAAAATTACCTTTAATAACAAAAATAGATGTTGTTAAAACTAATAAAGATCCTAAATATCCTAATAAACATTTAATGCTTGAAGGAATAAATTTAAAAAAGATAGAAAATGTGTATTTTGGACCATTAAAAGGATACATTATAAACAAAGACAACGGACATCTTGAAGAAAGTGAAAATACAATAAAGAATTCTGGAGGTAAAGAGATTAAATATAATATAATAAGAATAATTCCTCCTGATTTTGTAAAATTTAATAAAGCTTTAAAACCTAAAGATTATGAGAATATTGAAATAAAACTTGAATTAAAAGATGAAGGTCTAGTTATAAATAATAAAGATATTGCAGATGAAAACAGCGATTTGAAATTATCTGAAAATAATAGGGAATACAAAATAAAAATTAAAAATGGTGAATTTAAAACCATAGAAGACAAAGGTAAAATATTATTAAAATTTAAAATTACATCAAGATCAGATAAAAGTATATATGAATTTAAAATAAACGGTAATCGTTATAAGATTAATAAAGATGAATTAATACAATTAAAAATAAGAAATAAAAGTAATCCTATCACATTCCAAGTACTCGACTTAGGAACAAATGAAACAATAAATGTAAAAGATATTAAGATTTATAATACTTCTGATGATATAGAAGTTTTATTTCCGACAGGTCTTTTTTATAGATTTGATTATGCAACATCTGGTGAAAGTTTAACTGAGAAGGATGCTGACTCTTGGAGTGTTTTTTTAAATAAAAGAATAAATTCTTACGCCCCTGGTTCATCTAATAAAGAAAAAGATTTTGTTTTAACTGAAGATATAAAGAGCATGTATAAAGATATTCAAAATATAATAACCCCCCGCGAAGTTAAAAAAGATACATTTAATTTTGATGTTACAGATTTAAATTATGAAGAATTAGAAACAACAATTAAAATTAAATGGAAAATACCAAAAGTTGTAAATAATTACATATTTTCATTTCGTATAAGTATAAGGAATTCAAATGGAATATTCATTTATAAAAATGAGGTAATACCTTATAATAAAAACTTTTATGAATTTCCAACTTATAAATTAATAGCGGGAGACAAATACGAATATAATATACAAACTTATAGAAAAAATAAAAGAGTTGGTAATTCTGACACTAAAAAATTTACATTCATGGAAGATAATCCAGATTTTGATTCATATCACTCTCATTTATTCGAAAAGGGAAAATTTAATACGAAATTAAATAAGAATAATGCGGATTTAATCAAAACATATTATCATCTTCTAGAAAAAAATAAATCTAATATGAGAGGTAATATGAATAACTTAGAGGAACACGTTAGCGCAGAGGGGGTATGTATTGAAAAAAAATTAGAAGAATTACAAAATACAAGTGATGACAATTTTGATAAAACTATAATTCAACATTTAAAACCAGATAATGAATATGAAAATTTGTATAATGAAAAACAGATAAACCAAGATAATCAAATTGAAAAAATTACCCAAAAAATAAAAAAATTAGAACAATTACAAGGGAAATTAAAAGATAATCAAGATACTAATATAAAGAAATTGACATCTCAAAATGATGGTACAAAATTATCAGTCAAAAAATTAAATAATAACAAATTTATGGTGGGATTAAATCAGGGATGTATATCAGTTGATAAAATGGGAAATTATTCAAATATACCATGTAATATATTTGACAAAAAACAATTTTTTGAATTAGATAGTATTGAAAATGATGATGAATATAATAATTTATTACTTATGAATCTTCAACCTAAATTAACATTAGAAGAGAAAGTTGACTATCCTTTTACAGTATTAAAACCAAATAAATTAACAAAATGCGTACATATAGATAATAAAGGTTTACAAATAAAACCGTGCACGGATGATAAATCTATAAGATATACTAGTCATTTTTATAATGATGAATGTAAGAGTAATATTTAATTTTTATTTTCTTATTATAAAATAATTATATGAAGATTCTCATAATTATTTTAGTAATATTATTTATAATTTATTTATTAAAAAATAAAAAAGAATTTTTTTATGAAGGTAAAAAAAAATTAGTTGAAGATGAACTCTTAAAAGAAAAACAAAATTTAATTAAAAAATTAAGAGAAGAAATAAAATTAACAAATGAAGAGATTGACAAAAAGAATACTAGAGGGAGAGAAGATACTTTAGGAAGACAGGTTATGACTGAAAGAGGATATATAGATGAAATTAACAGACATATAGTTAATAATTTTAAATCTAACCTACTTTTTAAAACAATTAAAGATTCGCATTTTACTGAAAGAGAAGATATCACTTTTTCTAATATAGTTTCAAAAAATAGAGATGTATCAACACGAGAAAGATATTTATATTATTTAAATTTTTGTAATTTAGGAGAAAAACAAAAAGGTATTAATAAAATCAAATATAATTTTGCGGTTGATTTTATAAGCACATTTAGACCGAATGTCATCTTAACATTTTATTTAAAATATGCAGGTAATATGGGAAAAAATATTAACAATAATAGAATTAGATATGTAATATATGATAAAGAAAAAAACAAAGCTATATTTACTAATTTTATTTTTTATGATGATTTAAGTTTAAAAAATAATAAAATTGTAAAATCCAATTTTTCACAAAGATATGAACCCAGAATAAAAGGTAAATTTTTAGAATATTTAGACAATATAAAAGATACATTTACAGAAAAATCTACAGAAAAATCTTCAAAAAAATTTGCATTTGAGGATTTTAATAAAATTAATAAAAAAGAAATATCATATGAAGATGGATATATAACAATTAAATTACACTTATATATTACTAATGGTAATTATGGGATACAAATAATAGTTGATACTAAGGATTCTATTATAATACCCAAGAAAATAAATTATAAATTAGAACATAATTATTATGTAGACCCTGAAAAAAACAAAATATACGAAAAAAAGGACATCAAATTACACAAGATTAACAATGATTATAATGATAATGATAATTTTTTAAAAATAACTTTAAATGATTTAACAACAGATTTTAATAGATTTATTTACCAATTAAAAAATGAGGGACATAAAGGCATTAAGAACTTACAAATAGATTTCTCTAATAATAAAAAACGTATAAACATAAATCCACAAAGAAACATAAAATATGTAAGAATGTATTTATTTATTATTTTTTATCAAATTCATTTAAAAACCAACCAAAAAACAATAAGAACTGCTATTAAATTAAAATTTAATTTATTTAAAAATGCATTTGAAAAAAAATATGTGGATAGAAGAGAATATATACCAAGTAAAGAGTATAAACTATTAGATAATGAAGCGACTGAGTTAACAATGAAAGATAACCTTGATGCTACTGAAAATAGTATATTGCAAAGTATTGATAAAGAACTAATTAAAATAAAAACAGATGAATTAAATAAATTATATGATAACAAAACACAAGAGTTTACAGAAAAGATACACGAATTAAAAAAAACTTATGACAATATAAAAAATAATCTAAATAAAATTCCATATTTAAATAAAATTAAGATAAAATCTCATAATGATTTAAATGAAACCGAAACTCATTTAGAATCCTTTATAAGCTTTAAATTTTCGGGTCATTCAATGCCTTTAAACAATAACAAAAAAGTAATGGAATGTATATATTACATATATGATAAATTTATTAATTTTCTACCGGATGAAGAGGGAAATGTAATACCCCACTTACAAAGTAAAAATACAATTGGAGAGATATTTAAACATAAATTTGAAACGGAAATAAATTATTTTCAGTTTAACCCAATTCCAAAACCAAATGACACCCCCCCACCACAACGAGACAATTACTTTAAAGATTACTTTAAAGTAGAAAAACCTAAACCAATAATTAAGACATCCACCAGTTTTGATAATATTTGGACTAAAATCATTAAACAGATAAAAAAGAATTTTAGACAAATAATAGAGATGAAGGAATATAATACACTTGGCCCAGAATTAGAATTATTATTAAAATCAATAAAAAGAAATAGTAAGAATAGTATAGATAACGAAGACAAGAAAAAATATAAATTAATATTAGATAAAACACTATGTTTAGTAAATTTAATTAAAGAAGGAGATATTGAAAAAATAAATAGTTTAATTGAATTTAGGACGCCCGCGTTTTTAGGTCCTACCGATTCTTCAATATATTTAGACCGCGACGGAGAAGCTATTTCATGTAAAGAAAAATTTTCTAACTATAATTTAATGGAAAATTTTATAGGAATAAATCATAATTTAATTAAAAATATAGAAGACCACAAACATACTTCTAATGGTAGAGTTGATTTTAAATATGAGTGGGGTGACCCAGAGAAAAAAGAATTTGAGGGTAAATTTGATGAATATAATCTTTTAAATGATAATCAAAAAGAAAATGTTTTAAAAAAATATTATGGAATTCATGACACCTTAATCAAAGCAGATACACTTATAGATAATTATTTAAAAAAAATTGAAGAAAAATCAGTAAAACTAGATTATAATAAAATTTTAAAGGGAACAACCCAAGAAATAAAAGAATCACTTTCAAAAGAAGAAATTGAAGAACAATATAATAAAAAAGAAATACAACAAAAAGATAAAATTCTAAAAATTAATAAAAAATTAAATCAATTAGAAAAAATACAAAATAAAAAGTATGTTGGAGATTTAGATGAATATAATAGTATAAAATCATTTGGAGACGGCCAAATAATATCAATAAAGAAATTTAAAAAAGATATATATAATATTTTGGTTAATGATGACTGTTTGGGCTTTAATAAAAAAGGAAATTTATCTTCTAATAAATGTAATAATGAAAAATCCCAACAATTCTCAATAAAAAATATGAATAATTTGAAAGATTATAATAAACTAATACATCTAAACAATGGTGAAATAGCTACAGAATATGATAATATAGATTATCCATTTCAGATTATGAATCCTATTTTACATAAAAGTCAATGTTTAACTTTAAATGGGAATTCAATTGGAGTAAAAGAATGTATAAATTCAAATAAACAGAGATGGGAAGGATTAAAAAAAATAAAAATATGCGATAACTTTAATCAAAATTAATTTTCCCTTTTTTTTTCTATATATACTATAATTATGAATCAAATCTCTAAGGTTTTAATTATTATATTAATAATTATAGTATTAAGTATTTATTTACTAAAAAAAAATAAAAAAAATACAATTGAGAATTTTAAAGAGACAACAAAAAATGAAGAATCTTGTTATCCTTGGAGTAAATCCGTACAGTTTAAATATTTGGCAAATACACAAAAAAAGGTAGAAACCCGGGAATCATATAAAGAATGTAGAAATCCTGAAAATGATATAAATGGGAGTTGGTGTTATACCGATAACTTGGGTAATTATGATTATTGCGATTCATTAAAACCAGGATGTATGAAACTTGATATTATTGAAGGTTGTTTTAAACCGGAGGAGAATCAATATAAACTTGTTATATATAAGTCTCAACCATTTGAAGAAGACTATCTTGAACTGGGACAGGTAATAGATAGTTTTAATTATATTTGGGCTATTGATAAAGGTAGAAGAAGTTTAAAAATTACCAATAAAAAGAATTATATAAATTTTAATGGATGGAGTGATATAGTTGTTGATAATTTAAAAGATTACGACCCTAAAATACCAAATGTATTTTTTATTACTTCTATAGGTGTAAAAACCGGAGGATATAAAGATACATTTAATAATAAAAGCAATGAGGAAGAAATATCTTCGGAAGGTTCTGAAACTTGTTATTTATTTTTAAGACATAATAAAAGAAGAACCGAAAATAAAATGGTAAAATTATATCCCAGTTACATGATAAATATACAAGGAGAAGATAATAATATTAGAAAAGAAGTTAAATTTATGAATGATAAAAGACAATATTTGGATTTGCATAAAAAAATGTTTATTGAAAAGGATAATAAAATAATAGGTATTCATAGAGAACAAATACATAATGGCAAGGGTATTACATGGGGGGACCTAGTTATAGGAAAACAAAATGGTGAATTGTATGAATTTAATTTGGTAGGAAATACGTTTCCAGAAAAAGCATATAAACTTACACGTGGAGAATTATCCTATAACGGATTTAAAAATTTAGGAATATCTGAAAAAAGACCTTTGATATTTAGGTCAAATAAATATAATGGAGAGCATTTTTTTGATAGTAAAGTTCTTTATTTTGTTAGTTATTCACTTTCTAAATTAAATCAAATATTAAAAACAAATAACCATCAAAAAATAAATAAATATTTTGATATATTAAAGGGACAGCAGCCATATGATGATGATTGGGACCGATATGAAAATAGTATTTGGGAAGAAATTAAAAATGGAATAACTAATTATTTAAATTTCAGAATTTTTTACCAAGAGGAATTTAATCCAGATAATTCAGATGATAAAAAAATAATTGATGAATTAAAAAAAATTAAGAAAGATTCTACTAATTACGATATTTATATGCTTTTTAAAGAGTTAATAAAAAATAATGACGTGAATGCGACTGAGTATTGGAATACAAAAGAAGAGGATCCTACATATATAAGAGAAACAATTGATAATATAAGTGTCACAATGAATGAACCTAAATTTAAAAATAACAGAATAAACGACCACCTTAATTATGTAAACGATTATAAAAATATTAGTTTATTTAAAATAAACAGAAAAATAGAGATTGTAAAAGAAACAATAAAAATTTTAAATGAAATTACAGATATGGTTTTAAATGATAATATGGAAATGGGTGTTATAGACTGTAATGTAAGTGATAAATATATTTATCTTGATATTATAGTTCCTTATAAATCTGATAATGCACCATTATCATGGGAAAACGGGAATCAATCAGACTATATATCTAAAATAAAATATTATAAAATACAATTAATGAAGGACTATGTAACTTATATATATGATAAGTTACCAAATGAATTGGATAATTTATTTACTTTTGAAAATTTAAAAGATGATAAATTTGATTTAAAAGAAAAAATAGATATAAAAGACACTACTAAAAAATATTATCCTTTTTATAGAAATAATGAAGGAACGTCCTTCCCACCACAACATGACATTATCGAATTAAGAGATTCCTTGAGTCTAAATATGAGTAAAGAAAATGGGGGGAAAATAAACTTTATACATTCTTTACTTGCGATTAAAGATTTATCTCTTAATATAAAAAGGAATCTCTCAATAAACCATGGGAAAATTTTTATTCAGGGTCCATCTAATCAAAATTACTTAAGTATATATCTAAAAAATTTTGATTCTTCCAAATCTAATAAAGAAAATGAGGGAATATATATAAATATAATAAAAAATAAACAAGAATCAGCCATCGTTAGTAATTATAATAAAATAAGATTATTACATGATAATTCAGAAAAAAACTCGGATGAGTATCCGGATCTTACCTCTAACGAAATTTATAATATTATACCAGGAACTATAACGATAGGAACTTCGGTATTTGGTATAATGTCATACAATTTTTCAAATAAATTATATGATAATGACACGGCGGAGGAGATTAATAAATTAAAGATTAATAATATAAAATTTAAAAAAAATGTTTTATTTCAACTCTATGGTACAGCTAAAGGTACAGATGAAGGTACAGCTAAAGGTACAGATGAACTTAAAGATATTGGAAGAATAGAATTAATTAACAAAATTAATTTATCTTTTATATTAACATCTGAGCTTAAATATACCCACGGTATTATTTATAATGAGAATGGAAAAACATTAGAGCCATCCAGCTATTATGGTATTTTATATTGGTTTTATCTAAGAAGAACAGAAAAAAAGTTTGAAAAATTGAAAGATTGGATAGAAATATATAAAACAATAAAAAGTGAGGGATTATATAATATAGGTGCTAATCCACAAGATTTTGGATTAAATATAACTTTTGCCAATCAAATTGAAGAGTTATTAAAAAGTTTGGAGGATAACGACAATGTCGGGAAATTAAGAGCTCCTATTAAAAAGATATTGATGACACTTAAAGATTTTAAATATGATAAAGATTTTAAATTAGAAAACAATTATCCACAGGTAAAATTACATAAATTAAAAACAAAGAAATATGGGAATGAGGCTTTTGTCGAATTACAAAGGTTTAATAGTAAAAAAAATGAAGATAAAACAGAATATTTACTAACTTTAGTTTTAGATAAAAATTCAGATGGTATATTTAATAAAAAAAAGAATGATGATTTTAATGAAAAATATGAAGAACATATCCATGATACAAAAAGTAAGTTACCATTTGATTATAATTATTATAGATTAATACGAGTTCCGAAGATAGATATTTTAAGTAATAATAGTTTTTGTGAAACTACTAATCATAAAAATAGATATGATAGTTTATGGAAACATAAAACTATAAAAGATTTTGATGAATATTATGATTTAGTAATAGGAGTGAGAGAAAAAAGTAATGCACATAATAGAATAAGGGGGTTATATCATATTCATAATATTTATAAAGATGATAAATACTATAAAAAAATTAAATTAAATTTTCAAAAAAAAGAAGATATTGTAAAGAAAACTATAAACAAAATAATAGAATCCAAAGAAGATAATTTATTAAGAGGTTCCGGATATCCATTTATGGTAATATATCAAATAAGAGATTATAAAGGATATCCTTGTCAGGAAGAAAAGGTTAATTCTGAAAAAATATTTTTAACTTATAATTTAGATAAAGACAAAATATTTAATAATTTAGAAGAAAAAATTAATAATATAATAGGTATAAAGGACGGGCCTATAATTTCTGAAGAATTTTTATCATTTACAGGTCAAGGGTCATCAATTAGATTTTACTTTCAAAAAATAAGAGGAGATACTCCGATTTCAATTGATAGTATATGTGATAATAGTTATAATCCTATTCCGAATATTAATTCTGATTGTGGAACAGGTAATTCATGTGGAAGCATCGAGGTTGCAAATATAGGATTAGATGGAAAGGCGATTTGTGGTTTAACTGATAAAGAAGTAAAAGTAAAACCTCTAACTCCACAGTCCGCGTCATTCCCAAGCAATGTTAGTACTAATTCATGTGACATTTATAAAATTAAGGGTAATAAAAAAATTAATTATACACTTGGAAAATTATTTGGATATAATGATACCGGTAAATATCAACTTTCAAATCAATATACATTAAAACATGGGGACCATTATTTTTATTATAAAAGAATAGACGATAAAATTTTATTTAAAACAGAATTAAATACTGACCCTTACGAATTATCTAACTATGCTTTTAATTTAACCTATGGAAATGACGATTACGGTATGTATATTATGTTAAGTCCTTATAATGGAATAAAAGAGGACAATGCTAAATATTTAACAAGAGTTATTAATATATATGATAAGCATTTTAATGAATGGAAATTAGATGTGAAAATAGATAATATTAATGATAAAAATAGTTTCATTAGAAATACTGAAACTGAAGATATAAAAATTAATATAGATAAGGATGTGGACTATTACGCACAAAAATTTAACCTTCCAGATGACCTTATATTAAGAATTGCTGAAGAAGAGGGAATAAAATCTAACCAAATTGATAAAATGAAAGAAGACTCATTAAAAAAAAGTTTCATAAGTTGTAACCTTGGAGAAAAAGGGATGAGTAAATTATGTAAAGGTACTTTACAAAGACCCAAGATGACTTTGGAAGAACACCAAGCCATTCTAAATGAACATGAAAAACAGATAGATTCACTTATGAAAAAATATGATAGTATTCCGGAAACTTATTTTAATATTCCCGAAAATAAAGAACTTTATAAGGTTATAAAATCTACAATAAATGAACTTAAGACAGCAAAAACTTTTATTTATAAACAAATTAAAGATGTAAATTGGGTTGTTAAAACTCAACTTGAAAAGGATATTATCTTAATCAAGAAGAAAAAAAATAATAATTCAAATTTAGAAGATATTTTTTCACCTGGTATTTCGGGTTCTTCGCAAGAAAAAATAGATAGTAATACTATAATGGAAGATATTTTTAATAAAATGAATACCGATAATACTAAAAACATTAGTAATAGAAAATGTAAATCTATAAATTCAATTGAAACCTTTGATAATATTGCAAGCAAAAAAAAAAATATTGGAGGAAAATATTTTGATTATATAGATAAAGAATTAGATAAGAAAAAAGAAGAAATAAACAAAATGAACGATAACGTTCATAATTTATTATCAACATTAAATAAATTATCAAGCGGGATGGATTTATCTGGTGATAATAAAAAAATGTTAATGTCTGAAATTATTCAGGAAAAAAATAAACTAAATAATTATGTATTTAAAATTAAAAACAAAGAACAAGAAGATAGAATAAATATAATCGGTAATAAGATTAAGGCTTTAGAAGAAGATAATAAAAAATTAGATTTAGAAGAAAACCAAGAAAAAAATCAAATAAATAATGTAAGCATTAAATCAATCGAAGATGGTGAATTTTTAAATATGTATAAAATAGAAAAAAATAAGGATAATAATCATCTTCTATTTATTAATGGTGGGTGTTTAGATTATAACCCTGATAAAAAGGATTTAACTACCGTCCATTGTAGAGAAGATATAAAAACACAACAATTTAATATTTATAGAATGGAAGATTCAAAAGATTTAGAAAATTATAAAATTAAGAATCATAATGATGGGGTGGATAAAACATTTGATATGATAATGTCTCAAGATAAAAAATGTTTACATAAAGAAAATGGAGAAATTAGTCTAAGAGAATGTAATAATATTAAAAATCAACATTGGGATTATTCAAATATAACAGGACCATGTAAGTTAGAATAGTAATTTTTATTTTCTTATGATATAATTAGATTTAATAATATTTTCTAATTATATTATAAATTAAATGAATTTTAAAATAAAAATTTTTTTTATAGTAGTATTTATTTTATGTTTTCTTTATTTTTTAAACTTAAGAAAACAGAATAAAGAAAACTTTACAAGTAAATTAGAATGCCAACCAATTTTAGGATATGATTTAAGAAACTGGGAACCAAAAGAAATCAATGATTTTAGAAGAGATATGGACGTCTCCTATATAGATGAAGCTGATATAAATTCAAAATTTAAGATTAATAGTTCTTATAAAGATAGTAAAGATTTAAGAAATCATAAAAATATTTTAAATTATAAAACTGGAAATATCAATGATGAAGAAATAAAAAATTATATTAATAATAAAGATACTACCAATATATTTAATATTATACAATATGATTTTAAATATAAATATGATTATATTTTATGTAATAATGATGAAGTAAAAAATGATAAATTAATATCAAAGGTAAATAACAAAAGAATATTAACTCCTAATGGAGTTGTATTTGATAAATATAATGATGATATTTTGGTATTTGATATTTATCGTATTCGAAGATATTCCTATAGAGATATGAAAATAGCTACACAATTTACAGGTTCAAATGAAAACTATACAAATTATTTTCCAATTTTGGATGGTACAGCAATTCCCATAAAAACCATATCCGATTTAGAAAGGGATAAATTAATAGATTTACTCTACTGTTTTGAAATAATGATAAATAACGACGAAAATAATATAGATTTTAACCGGTCGAATTCAAATTATATTAACTTTTTAAAATTTAATGATAAATTAATAGATGAAAAATTACAAAAAATAGAGGCGGCATTAAAAAATGATAAATTAAAAGGAAAACAATTTACAATATCTAAAAAAGATTATACTACTAAATCTATATTAGAAGAATTAGAAAAATTAAAACAAAGTTTTAAACAAAATGATAATATAAAAATATGTGTTGATGATTTAAATAAAATTAATTCTAACAATAATGATAAAAAAAGTAATAGTAAAATTTGCGAATTTGAATACCAAAAAGACCTACCATCATTTAATATGGGTAATGATGAGGGTCTTGGTGTAGAAGATATGCAATATGATGACGACTCCCAAACTCTTATACATAGTTCATTCTTAGATAATAGAATGCAACCTTTTGCGAATCCTTGGAATAATATTAATTACGAAGGTGTGTTTTCACCTTTAGTTGAAGAAAGAAAAAGAAGGGCACTTGTAAAATCTTCTAAAAATCTAAAATATTATGATGGAATAAATTCAAAAAACCATAACAGAAGAGGAGAAATAATGGGAGTAAAGCAAATCGAAGATGAAGGGAAACTATTAAATAAATCTATTTTAGGTGTATTTGATAAAAAATCAGGACCAATAGCAAAACACAATTTTGAATTTTTTAAAAATTTTAATGAAGAATACGATAAATTAGAAAAATCGGTAATAAATAAGATAGAATATGGATACCCTTCTACTTCTTTGTTACCAGATTCTTTTACACCCGACCCCCAAATTAGTGTGGGGTTTTACCATTTACCAGATGAACTGGAAAACACAGGTATAGGAATGGAACTGGTTTATTTAGAAGATTCAAAAGATAAACTTATTTTTATTCCAGATATTAATAATAATAGAATTCAAGTATTTAAAATAGATAATTCTGAAACTTTATTTTACGGACAATTTGGAAATCTTGATTATACATCCAAGAGGTCATTTCCTACTAAAGAAAGTAATTTTACAAGATATGAAAGAGTTCATAATACCGATACTGGTAAATATAATCCTTTACCAGGTTGTCAAAAAACGTGTGATTTTGATAATATGGGGAATTATATTGGTTCAAGAGCGCAAAATTACAAAGGAGAAAAATGTATGAATTGGAGTAAATTAAAAGAGGAAAATAACAAACATATTACACATGATTTAGATTATAATGATTCCGGAAAAAGTACCGAAATCGAAGATTTTTTAAATAAAATTATACCAAAAAAAAACGCTTTGGGTAATAAATGTGTATCGTACTCAGGTAAATCAGGTAGCAAATGGGATAAAGAACCGGTTTGTGTTATAGACAAAAATAGTACAAAAATATTAACAAAGTGTTTTGACAGTTATTTAAATAAGAAAACTGAAGCACAATTGGTTAACGACCAAGATACTTGTAATTCTTGGTTGGAGGATTATACATCAAAATTTGGACCTATAGATGCGAATCAATGTCATGGAGATAATTCAATATCGATTGCTGGTAAAGAAATAAAGAAAGATTGTATATTTGAATGTGACTCGAAATATTCTTATAGAAGAGCAAATATTCATCACAGACAGAAAGTTGATAAAAAGGTAGGTTCCGGTCCAACTAATAATCTATTTAGAAAAAGAGGGCACCATTATAGTTTGGTGGACGAATTTGAGAGGTGTGAAAATGGGATTGCTGCTGAAAAAGATACAAAAGAAAAATCATTTAAAGACTCGGAATTTATAAATCCTCACTTTTTGGGTGTTGATAGTCAGGCATGTATAGGGAAAAAAGATGATAAAGATAATTGTAAAACTAAAGATACAAGAAATACTAAAGGTGTTGATAATTGTTCTTTAGCATATAGAAAATATTTATTAAAATTAATAGCGGTAACTAATCAGGGGCACAAATTTGGACAATTATTTAGACCCAAATCAATTGCTTATGATGATATTGATAATAAATATTATGTTGTAGATTGTCACCATCATTGTATTCAGTGTTTTGAATTATTACCATCAAAAGAAAAGATAATAACTGAAAGCGGAGAAAAATTAAAATTTGTATCATCTGACGAAAAATTTAATAATGACCATGTTTTTTATTATGATTCAGAATTTAGAACTAATAATGCTTTAAATTATAATAACACGCCAATTTATTCTCTAGGATTAAGACAAAATTTAATTCATAAAGAAAATTTTGATTCATTTTCAAGAGATGGAGAAGTAAGTGATGATAATCCAGAATCATTTGTGGATTCTATAAAAGAAGGTTTTGTTGGGGGTACTGAACCTGAAAGTAAAAAAAATAAGAAATTTTCTAAAGAAAAAGGTTTTTCTGTTATAGATAAAACATGGGGTGAAAGATATAGTGATACTAAAATTAGATTAAATAGATGGGTTAGCGGAGTATCGAAGTATTCAAATCATGTTTTTCATAATAATAAAAAAACAGAGGTTAAATATGATGATATACACAACAATAAAGATTATTTTTTTAATACTGATGTAGGTGGAACTGATTCGCCGGGTTGTGGAGAATTTTCATATCCGTCAGATATAGCAATAACAAAAACGGGTTGTTTAGGAAGAGAAACACAATTATTAATGGTAACCGATACAGGAAATAATAGAGTTAGTATATTTAAAAAATATGATTTTGAAGGTGAAGCGAGATTTAGATTTTATAGATTTTTAGGAGATAAAGATGATAATAATGATGCTATTATAAATAATCCAATATCATTATGTATTAGTAGTGTGAATGGTTATGTTTATGTTTTAGAGGCGAATTTTAAAATGCATATTGGAGATGGTGATAATGAATATCAAACAATTAAAGTTTTTTATCCAAACTTAAAACAAAAAACATATTTCTTTTCTCATAAAATTAAATTATTAAAATTAGGTGGAGTTGAAATTGATCCATCTCTACTTGATAATTATGGAAATAAAGATATACTCCCTAGAATAACTAAAATCCGAATTGATGATAGAGGTATATTATTATTAACAGACATAAATAATAAAAGAGTACATATTCTTAAAGAGACTTTAGATGATAATAATACATCATCTTTTAAATTAGTAGATATAGATGATGGAGCATTAAATAAGGTGATGATTAAAATGCAATATGATCCATATAAGGAGTTTAAATCTTATGAAGATAGAAAAAATAATATAGTTTATAATAGTGATAGAATAAGATTTATTTGTGAAAGACAAAGAGTATGTGCTTTTCAGGATAGTGATATAATTTCCTCCAGAGAATTTAAAACCAAAGCTATGCCATTTACCGATGATTATTTTGGGAAAACCGGTTCCAAGTTTGAGTTTTTTGAATTTGAAGATGTAATAGAAGAAAGAGAATTTGAAAATTGTTGGGTTATGAGAAATGATACCGGATTTGAATATATTGATTCAGATAAAAAAACTATAATTAAAAATTTACCTAATCATAAAATACATAAAAAATATAATAATAATGGAGAATTAAGTAATTATGAGGACTGGTTGGGTAAATCTTTACAACCAAATAGTTCTTATTTATATAAATTTTATTTATATAATTATCATTTTTTACAATTAGGAAAAAATGATAGTACAAAAAAGGAAGATTGCCAAGGCTGTGTTCATACATATCCAGTTGCATTAAAGAAGAAAGAAGTTTTAGCAAAATCAGTATTAACTGATAAAGAGAATTATATTAGTTTAGATATAATTTATCCAGATAAAAGTAAGGAATTTAATCCAATATTCTTTACAATTCTAAGAAGAATACATAATAGAACTATGGATATTGTAACCAAAAATATAAACTGTAAAAAACAGCATTATATACAATTATTTTTACCATCACAATCAAAAATAATTTATCAGACTAGTTCTATGCCCAAATTTGGTAAAATAATGGTATATGATATTGAAAAGGTGGTACAATAAAGGAAAATATAACAAATATCAAAACAGATTTTGATTATAGTGATCCAAAATATTTAATATTTTATAGTTGTATAGGAGGTGATAAAAAAATAGGAGGTATAGACCTACCAGAATATAAAGAAGGAGGGAAAAGAAATCTATATGATTCATTTATTTTGGGGGATAGACTGGAAACAGTTCATAACCAAATAAAATATAATGTTTATATTGATTTAACATCCGCCTCAAGTAAAGACACATTTATAATTTTTAAAGATAATAATAAGTTAACATCTAATTTAAATTTTTATAAAAAAAAACCAAAGAATAATTCAAGTACTGACATGAATAAACTAATAAAAAAATCTTATGCGATAATTAAAAATGGTAAATATGAATATCCGAATAATATCATATATTGTGATAAAGGAATTAATAATAATTTTAAAAATAAACCGATTGAAATGAATCAAACATATGAATATATAGTATTAGTTTCTAATCCTTTTAAAATTAATCCATCAGTCAATAGTTTTTATTATACAACTAAACCAGAAAAACCATATATCCATTCGGTAGAATATGAAGAAAATGACCCGGAGAAAAATTTTGAAATATTGAAAGGGCAAGATGTTGCCAAGGTTACATGGTATTATCCTAAAAATAGAAGTTTATATTGGCCTTTATCCTTTCTTATTTTAAGAAAAGATATATCAAATAAACCCAAACCAATAAAACCCGAATTTTATGACATAGATTTTACTTTAACATCGGTTCCTATGGTGAATGATAAAAAATTTAGAATAAAAAAAAAACTTTAAAACTGAAAAGACAGGATGATTCTAATACTTCTACATTTAAAAGAAGATTTAACCTGGGAATACAAAGAGATTGGATAATAACTTTAAGAGGAGATAATACTATAGATGCTTTTATAGGAAGAGGGGAAAATAAAAAAAAATACGATTGGAATTTAACAAAAGGAAATGAATATAAAGATATGAAGTTCTTGGATATAGAAATAACTTTAAAGGGGACCCAAGAAATAACACATATTACTTGCGTACAAACAATAATATTAGATGATAATCAAAGAGATATTTCCAAAATAACGGCATCCATGTCATTAAATGAAGGGAAAAAAATGGATGAAAAAGAAGAAAATCAAAAAATTAAAAGAGAGGTTGAATTATTAAGGGAAAGAAAAGGACCGAATTTTATATTTAGATTATCCGATGATTATTATGGATTTTATTCAAATACAAATAATAAGAAAACTGGTAGAAAGGGTTCTTTATATATTTATATAAAAAATATGGATGAAAATAAATTATTATCAATTTATAATGAGATAAGTGATGAAATGAAAATTTACAGTGGGGATGTAGGATTAAGAATGGACGGAGAAGGAAGAACATTAAGATCGGGTGATAAAGAAATGTTAATAGATAAAATTAGACATTTTGCTTTTATCTTGCGAGAAGAAAAAAAAAGAGAAGATAGAATGGTAGGTATAAAATGTAAAGATTTAGAATTAAAAGATATCCAAGTTGTAAGTCAAAAAAGTGAAGATAATATACAAGTAAAAGAGATAGTATGTGAAAATACCGGTGATATAAAAGAAGAAATTAATAATAGTAATAATAATAAAAAAACTAAGGGAAACATGGATTATGCTGTTATGATAAACAAAGGATTAAGAGGTGAAGGTAAATTAATTACTAAAGTTCAAACTCTGGAAGAATGTTATAGAAAATGTAATGGTTTAGATGAATGTACCGTGGCGGAATATAATAAAGATAGTAAAGAATGTAAGATTTATTCAAATTATGACTCAAGTATGGTAATAGACGATAGACCTAAATCAACTTTAATTGCTAAGACAAAAGAAACTTTTCAAAAAGCAATAATTGAAAATGATAATGTATTTGTCCCTGATGGTAAATATAGTGAATGGGAAATAATGAAACTAAATTATTCAAAATCAGAAACACTTCCTTCAAAATTAGACAATTTTACGGGTAGTTATGAGGTAGACAAAGATTTATCAGAAGAGAATATAGAACATTTTTTTTCGAAGAAATGTAAACATCATTATGGTACAAAAGGATTAAAAATGTCTAAAGTATCAAAAAATGGAAGATGTGGACCGAATTATAATAATACTATATGTCCAGGTAAAGAGTGTTGTTCTCGTTGGGGATGGTGTTCTGGAACTATAGGTACGCAATCGGATTGGTGTCATAAGAAAAATAAATCTAAATATCGGGGTAGAGAAGGAGGAAAATATGATGGAGATCCAAAATTTGAAGAATCTGATGGATTAGAGTATATGTGTGATAAAAATAATCCAATATGTAATGGTTATCAAAGTAAATCTAAAAGAGGAGAATGTATTACTATAAAGGAATCTAAAAATGAAAGACGCCAAAAGGTAATCCTACCAAACATAGACCCCTTTGTAGGTTCCATAGAGCATTTTAAAAATACAACTGAATTATTAAAAATTGGGAATTTACCAATAAAAAAAAAAGGAAATACATATTTAATTACAAAAGATGATATTAAAAACTATAAAGAGAAAAAAAATTTTATAAATTTTGACGGAATAAATATATTAGAAAATAATTACGGATTACCTCGGAAATTAGATAATATAAATGATGCCATATATTTTGCAAACCAAGATGATAATATTGTAGGTTTTACAGAAAACACAAATAACCAAGAATACATTTTTAAAAAAAGAGGTTTTTATCCGGCCGATGTTAGACCAAGTATTATTAGAAAAAATGAAATTTATAATACATATATAAAAAAAAGTTATTTACTTAATAATGATAAACTATTTAGAACGGGTGACGGAAAATCGTGTGCTGTAGACCATGGTTCAAATGATGGGGAACTCGCTATAAAAAATAATGGTATAATAGATGAAAGTAAAATATGTCCTGAAGAGAAACCCGTGTGTGATATGAAAAAGATGACTTGTGTTATACCTAATAATAGTTATCGACCTTTATTAAATCCAGCCCAAAAAGAACGAGATATGATACAAAAAGAATATGGATTTAATTCTCCTTTAGTTGGTTTATCAAGTGATCCCGAAGGAATTAATATGGTTTTAAAAAAGGATAACAAAAAATCATTAGGGGGTGATATTAATAATGATGTTAAATTTGCTAGTTTTGAAGTGCTAATACCAATACCCAAAGGGAAAATATATCAATATAAAATAGGAGTTTATCAAACAGGTTTTTCTATGAATACTGCTGAAAAAAAATCTTTTTTAGGTGTAGATACAGAAAATAGTGATTTAGGATTAGGAGAAGTATATAGTAATATTTTAGAATTAGGAGAAGTAATGGAAAATACTATTATTGAAAATAAACCACCTCTTTTAATTGAACCAGTATTTAAAGTACCTAAAGCAAAAAGACCTGTAATTAAATTCTTTGGACCAACTGAAGGAGATGAAAATACGATAATAAGAGTTGTTGGCTTAATGCTGGATGAAATTGAGTATTTTTGTTTTAGAGATTTAAAAGTTCCTATTCTTAAAAAACAAAGTAGAGTAATTGGGAATGTAAAATACCAAGAATTTTTATTTAAGGCACCTTCTGTAAAAGAATTAAATAGGAAATGTTGGCAAAGTATTGAAAAGTATAAGGCACTTGTATGGGGATATTATCATGGCACCCAGATTATTAGTAGCAATAAAGAAAAGATGTTTACATATGTATCTTCTGGTAAATGTTAGAATTTTAAATAATTATTTTAAAATATTATATTTTATAATATTAATATTATGAAATGTAAATTATTAATAGTAGTAATATCTATTTTTTTATTTTTAGTTTTTATAAGAAATATAGAGAAAAAAAAAGAAGAATTTATATCTAATATAAAAAAAAAAGAATATTTTGATAATCTATCAATACAAAACGTTCATTCTGATATGAATAAAGAAATAGAAACAAAAATAGAAAGTGTTTCAAATGATGATAATAATTCAAATAACAATACTATAAATGATACTACAAATGATACTATAAATAATAGTGTAAATGATAATACTATAAATAATAATACTATAAATAATAATAGTATAAATGACGATAGTATAAATGATGATAGTATAAATGATGATAGTATAAATGATGATAGTATAAATACTAATAATAAAAAATGTGATGGAAATCAAAAAGATGGGAAATGTTTATTTGGTTGTAATTCTTCTAATGTATCCAAGTATACTAAAAAAGAAAGTAAAATAACCTCCTCTAATTTAGAAGATATGATGAGAACATTTGAAGAAACTGAAAAAATATGTGATGCAATTGAGAAAAAAGATAAAGAAAGGAAGAATAAGGAAGCTTTAGAAAATTTAGATAATCAATTACAACTTAATAAAAAATTCCTAATACAACAGAAAGCACAAAATAAACAAATAGAAGATTTGCAAAAATTAATAAAAGACCTACAATTTGATGAAGATATGAAAAAAATCGCGATTACAAAATGTAGCGGAAAGTCGGACGAATGTTTAAGTAATAAAGAAAAAGAAATGGATAATATTCTAAAAATGCGGGAAGATAGAAAACAAAATTTAAAAATTAATTTAAATATTGACCCATTCGGCGATGAATACAAAAAAAAATTAATGAAATCTTTTAATTTTAAAGAAAATGATATTGCCAGAATTCTTCAATCACTTAAAGATGGTAAAATATCACTGGACCAATTAAATGCTCTAACAACTCTGGGAGGTTATTATGATAAAAATGGTAACTTTATTTCAGTAAATAGAGGTCAAAATAGTCAAAATAGTCAAAATAGTCAAAATAGTCAAAATAGTCAAAATAATAGCAAATATAGTCTTGATAAAGATGGTAATGTTAATAATGGAGAAAAAAAAATATCGTATGATAAGTCATGCCCGAATTGTAAGGTTAATATGGCGGATTATATAGATAGATGTAAAATTCCGTGCAAAAATTGCAGAGATCCCTCATGGAAATGTCCTCAAGATATAGGAAAACCTGATTAATTTAAAATATATTCTCTCACATTTTTAAATCCCATATTTATTAAATATTCCTGTAATTTTTTTGATAATTTTTTTTTTTCATAACAATAAATAATTAAAGGAACTTCTTTTAAAGATAATTTTTTATTTTTTAAAGAAAGATTAAATCTATTATTATATAAAATTAATTGATTAATATAATTTATAATATCTTTATTATCCAAATCCTTAATAATATTATATGGTAAACTAAATGAATTTTTAATCATTTTCTTTATATAAATTTTAGGAGAAGAAGAACAAAGTATTATCGCACAATTACTTTTATCTATATTATCAAATTCCTGTTTTGAAACTATACAAGATAACCTTTGTGTTTTCATTTTGGGAATCCACTTATTATTTTTTTTATTTGAAATTATAAAATGGACGTGTGATATATATGTATTACCTTCTTCTCTATAACCCTGTGGACATTTAAGATAAATATTAATAGTACCTTCTTTATTAGTATGTCCGACTCCTTGATTTGATAAATCACCATATGCTAAGGATGCATTATTTATTATATCACAATTTTTAATTTTTTTAGGATGTGCTGCAAAATAAAAAATTATACGATTAGAAAATTTAGTCCCAAGTTTAATTTTATCAACTAAATTATAATCTTTTGGATATGATTTTTTTAAATTAGGAGAACAATCGGGTATCGCATAATTTGGTGATATTTCCCTAAATAAACGCGGGAGTTTCCACTTATCATCAATTGAAATAATTTTCTTGGTTCCCGGTTTACATCTGTGACATTTTTTACCTTTTTTAGTTTTTTTATTCATATATTATTTATAACAAAATTATTTTATCCGTAAGTAATAAATGAAAATTGGAAGAGGCATAATTTCTTTTTTAATAGGTCATTTTTTTATAGAAGTAATGAAAACACAAAAATCAAAATTAAAAAATATTCCCATACTTAATATTTTTGTAGATAATAATGATACAAATGAAACAAATAATAATGATTTATATTTAATAGTCATTTTATATTCTATACTCGCGACACTCTTCTAATAATTTACTATTTAAAGTTATCTTCATATACCGCATGAATATTTTGTGCCCTACCAGATGGGTCAGATTTAACACCTTCCCAATCAGTATTCGGTATCCAATATTCACTAACTTTTTCACAATTAGAATAATAAGATTCAAAAATTTCTCTATAATAATATGCCTCCTTTGTTTGAGGAATATTATATGTATATTTATATTTTGCTTGTTTAAATTGTATATCAGTTATTTCTTCATTACATTTTCTAATTAAAGAATCAACCCAATTATAACCAACCCCATCAGAAAATTGTTCCTTTTGTCTCCATAGCACTTCCTTGGGTAAATATTCCTCTCCACCAGTCATTTCTGGGTCAAACGCCTTTCTTAATATATATTTCTCAATATTTCTCAGTTTCTGACTGGGTCTTATTGGCATAGACACGTCAAGAAAATTTTTATCAAGAAAAGGAACCCTTACTTCTAACCCCCACGCCATTGTTGATTTATTGGCACGTAAACAATCAAAATAATGAAGATTATTAACTCTTTTAACACATTCCTCGTGAAATATCTTTTCTGTTGGTGCCTTATGAAAATATAGATAACCTCCGTATACTTCATCCGCCCCTTCCCCCGATAATACCATTTTAATACCCATAGCCTTAATTTTTCTTGAAAGTAAAAACATGGGAATAGACGCCCTAATAGTTGTAATATCATAAGTTTCCAAATGATAAATTACATCTCGTATAGCATCTATACCTTCTTCAATAGTAAAATTAAATTCGTGATGTATAGTATTAAGATGTTGGGCCACCTGTCGAGCATATTTTAAGTCGGGGGCATCTTTTAATCCAATAGAAAAAGAATGAATCCTATTACCCCAATCTTCATTTATCCCGCGTTTAACAAGTTTACTTGCTATAGATGAAGTTAAGCTTGAATCAAGACCTCCTGATAATAAAACACCGAAGGGTACATCCGTCATTAATCTTTTTTCAACAGAACTTATTAATGTATTCCTAACAGAATCACAAATTTCTTTATCTGTTGCTTCTAAATTATACTTGGGTATAGATATTTCTCTGGTCCAAACTGGATTATAATATTTTACAATATTTCTATCCTCTGTCATATAACATCCCGGTGGAAATATTTTTATTTCTGATGTTTTAGACCATTCCCTAATTGCTTTTAATTCTGAAGAGAATATAATAGATTCTCCATCAATTGAATAATAAAGAGGATTTACTCCAATTGGATCTCTCCCTACTAAAAATTTGTCATTTAAAGAATCATACACCACAAAACTAAATACCCCATCTAAAAAATTTAAAAAATCTGTGCCATATTCTCTATAAAGATATAAAATAACTTCACAATCCGAATCTGTATTAAAATCACATTTTTTATTTAATTTATCCAATTTTATTTGTTTATGATTATATATTTCACCATTTACACTTAAAACATATCTTTCATTCTCACCATATATAGGTTGTGCCCCCTTATTTACACCAACAATTGATAGTCTTTCATGACAGATAGTTACTTTATTAGACTCATTTACATAAATTCCATTCCAATCCGGACCTCTATGTCTTAAAGTTTTAGAACACTTTAATATGGATTCCCGTGTATCCTCTTTTTTATATTTAAAAATTGAAAAAATACCACACATTTTATATATTTTTTTTTTTTACTTTTAAATCATTTACATTTTATTTTATTTTTAATCGAATTTTATAAAATCCCCTAAATGTTTTTTTTCAATAAGATTATACGTATCAAATATTATTTTTTTTTTTCCTAAGTCTGATTTATTATAAATTTTCATATCTGGATTTTTATTAATTTCAAGCAAAAAAGGATTTTTATTTTTATCTAAAATAATATCGACACCAAATAATTGATAGAACGTAAACTCATCATGATAAGAAGTCTCCTCTAATTTCTTAATAAATTTACTAAAACATCTTACAACCTCTAATATAGGTTTTTTTATTATATCCAAATTTATATCCTTCATATCATTTAATGTTTTTGGAAATTTATTATTTATAATACTTTTATTACTCGTTATTAACCTATCTATTTCCAAATTATCTAAACTAAATTTTTTAGGAGTATATAAACATTTAACATATTTATGAATATAAAAATAATGTTTATGTGTTTTATCCCTAATAGCCAACATAAAACTTCTGAAAATCACAATTCTTTTTTCAACTAAAAAAGGATTATTTATAAATTCTTGAATTACTTTATAACCATCTAAATATTTCCTATTAATCTCATCTCTATTTCCTTTTATAATTAGCAATCCTTGTTTTCTATGTATATTTTTCTTTAATATATAAATTTTATTTTTATTAAATTCCTTTTGAAATTTTAAATTATCATAGAAATTTTCTAGAATATATGTTTTCGGTAAATATTTATTGCCTTTACAATCTCTCATCATATTCCATAAATTATTTTTACTAACTAAATTATCTCCATATGGAATAGCCATAAAATATTTAACTTTCGGTTTCTTTGGATTTTTACTAATCTTATCCTTTAATCTATGGATATAAAATTCATTCCGTGAAGGAATATCAGGTATAAAATGTTCCGAGTTATATGTAATAGAAAAATTATTATAAATATATAAAATTACTATTAATAAACAAAATATATATATCAGATTCAGTTTTGGAACAAAAAAAAAAATTGATTTCATAAATTAGTATTAATTATTAGTATTAAAACAGAAAAAAAATCAAAATCAAATGCAGACCCGTTCCGGATTCTCATACGTTGTTAAAGATAGTAATACAAACTATTACTTAAACTTAGCAAACACATTTCAAGAGTGGAAGAACAAAATTAATGAATTGGTATTAACACAAATAAATTTGGGGTGTGAGGATTTACCAGATATTGATTATTATAATTTATTTGTGGAAGGTGTTCCTGAAGAGCAAGTAAAAAATAAATTAGTTTATGATTTCTATATTGATATGTTAAACTAAAATGTCAATAATTTCTGATTTATCATTATTAAATATATATAAAAATATAGTATTTAGTTGTTCTAAATTTTTTTTTTTTAAAAATAATTCTTTTACTTCATTTGGCATTTTTTCAATTGTTAAAAAATAAATATCAACTTTCGAAAGATCTTTAAAATTTAGAAATAAAGCACCAACTTTACCCATATTTAATATTCTTTCTTTAATATAAATTTTTTTTAGATATTCTTTATTTTTAGAAATAAATTCTTCTCCTATCATTTATTTTCTTTTTTTAAATATTTTTTAAGTAATTAAAATTATTTTGTATAAAATGTAAAATAATTAACAACGTAACATATCCATTAATCTAAATTTAATTTTTTTAGGAAGTATTTTATGTTCCTTTATTAATTTAATATTATTAAAAAATTTTTTGTTTTTCAATTCTCTATAATTGTAGCATGTTTCAATTAATTTTTGTAAGCATAGTATATTATTTTCTATATTATTATCGTCATTATTTAAAGTATTTAATGTATTTTCAACTAATATATATATATATTCTTCCAAAAAATCTTGTTCTAAAAAATTACTTCTGTAAAGTTCTCCAATAAACTGTGAAAATCCTTTTTTATAAATTTTTTCAGAAGTTTTTTTACAAAAATCATCATAATCATTAACATTTAAAACATCATCATCTGTTTTATTTATTTCATCAATCATATTTTTAAATTGTATACATTTATTTATAACTAACTCTTTTATTATACCCCCCCTATTATCCTCATTTAGTAATTCTATCATTAAATTTATCATATTAACATATAAAGGACAATATATAAACTGCATTGTAGCCTTTTCAAAAATAGTATTTATAAAAGAATTTATATCAAAAAGTTCTTTATCATTTAAATAAAGAACTTTAATATTCTCCCATATTTTCTTAAAATTTTGTGGTGATAATTTATTTAAATTACTGTTAATATTTTTTTTTAATTCTTCTTCTTTACTTTTTGTTTCTGATAAAAATGTAACCGGTCTTTTTGAAGGTAATGGTAATGAAGGTTTTATTTTAAAATATTTTTTTTTTTTACTATAATTGTCCTTTTTTTTATAGGTATTAAAGGTTGGTGTATTATCAGTAAAATTTATCTCTATTATTTTAATTTTTTTTAAAAAATCTTGATTTATTATTTTTTTTATTAATTCACTATTACTTTTCCCATTTTCTATAAATTTTATTATTGACTCTCTAGAATATTGGATTAAATCACACATAGTAATATTATTTATTTAACTGGTTAATTGTTTAAATAATCAAATTAAAATTAAAAATAATCAAATTAAAATTAAAAATAATCAAATTTTATTTTATATAAGTTTTTTATATAATTTATCTTTATTGTTGCCGAAAAAAAATTAAAAATAAAATATTCATAATAAATATATGAATATTTTAAATAATACATCAAGAGAAGATATAAATAGTATAATTTCAAAAAATCAATTTAATATATACCAAAATAATATATCTCAACAAGCGAAGAACGCCGAAAAAAAAATAGTTAATAGATATCATAGAAATTCAAAACATCCAAATATTACAGGTGTTGTTTCAGTGGATAGAAATTTTAATTTACATGAAGAACCTCCTAAAGATGATAAATTTTTTTATAGTAAATTATCAGGAAATAAAATTTTAAAAGAGGATTTTTCTCATAATAATATGGTACCTTTTTTTGGAAGTAATATAAAACAAAATATATCAGACGAATCAAACCAGACCGTACTTGAAAATCATACTGGTAATATTACTAATTATAAAAATAAGAGTGAAATTACCAATATGTTTGAACCTCAAAATAATTTTAGTTATACATTTGGCGCTCCTAATTATAATGAAGAACTTAAAGAAAAATATATTCCATCTAATAAAAAACAACAAGAATTACCTATTAAACAAGTAAGAGTTGGGCCTGGAATAAATCAAGGATACCAATCTAAACCATGCGGTGGTTTAAATCAATCAAATAAAAGAGACTTTATAATGCCAAAGAATATAGACCAATTAAGAACAATGACAAATCCTAAAAAACAATATAAAGGAAGAATTATATCTGGATTGAAAATCGGACAAAGAGGTATTCAAAATAAGATTAGAAAAAATCTCCCGGAAACATACTATAATAATAATCCCGAAAGATATTTTACATCGGTAGTTAATTCAAAAAATAAAGTTAGAGAAAAGGTAAGAGTAAAAAAAACAAATAGACAATGTTCTACTTCATATTCAGGAACTGCTGGTCCAGTTACAAATTTAAGACCGGAGAAAAGAGGATTATATAGAAAAAGTAGAAAAAATAATTATGTTAATAGCGGAGTTAGAAATATTGAAGGACAGGGAAAATGGAATGCCGATAAAGATAATTACGGGAAAAATTCTTTTAAATTACCATTAAATGAAAGAGATACAACACAGAAAGAATCTCCATTACTTAATTTAACTAGTGCTGTAAAATCTGTTATAACACCAGTTCAAGATTATCTTAAAACAAGTAAAAAAGAAAACTTTATAGGAAATAAACGACCCAATGGTAATTTTGGAGCTCAACTACCCAGTAAAATGACAGTATACGACCCTAATGATATAGCCCGTACTACAATAAAAGAAACGAATATTCATAATGAAAGAGATGGAAATTTATCTGGACCACAGAAAATTACTGTATATGACCCAAATGATGTTGCTAAAACTACCATTAAAGAAACAAATATACATGATAATAGAGATGGTAATATAGGACATGTCGCATTTAAATCTGTTGTGTATGACCCAAATGATATCGCTAGAACTACAGTTAAAGAGACTAATATTCACGATAATCGGATAGGTCCGTTAAATTCAAATAGACCCAACGTCCAGAATTATAATTTAGATCCTGCAAAAGTAACAATAAGAAATACTACACAAGAAACAGATACAACTATAAATCTTTCATCATCCCATAAAAAACAAATAGTATATGACCCAAATGATATACCTCAACCTACAATTAAAGATACTAATATACATAATAATAGAACTGGAAATCTGGACGTACAGGGTGTTGATAAAGGTACTGGTTATCAAACCACCGGAGTTCAGATGAAAAATACTAATAAGCAATTTACAAGTGATTTTGAATATCAAGGTGTAGCAGATGGTGATGTTGGTAAAGGAGGGGGTGAGGGATATTTAGTAACAAATTATAATGCCAAGAATATTAATAGACAATTTATAGCAGATAATGAGTATGTTGGTACAGCAGACAGTACAAATGATAAGCCCAAGAGTTATGATAATGCATATAACGCACAATTAAATTATAATAAACAAAAGATAAGTATGGGGAGAGAACCTACCAAAACAAGTGTTAAACTTAATGTGGGTGAGGGTGATATAAATATTGATGTTAAAAAGTTAGAAAGTGATATTTTAAATATAAGAGAATTAGGAATGACTAGAATAACTAATTCTATACCAGGGAAAATAGAACAAGCCCACACTAATGAGAGAGTCCCTCTTTCCGAAGATAGAAATAGAGAAAGATTTAACCCAGAAATGCTAGAAAAATTTAAAGATAATCCTTTAACACAACCACTCAATAGCTATTAATTAAATTTTACACCTTTGAACATTTAAAACACCGACCTAATCCCGATATTTTTTAGGTTTTCGTTTTCTTGTTGAAGGTCGTTTTACATATTTTTCACTTCTATCATATGCTCCTTTTATTAGATTTTTATAAATATGTATTGGTATTTCATCTAATACATCTTTTACATTATTAACTAATTCATCATATGTTAATCCTTTTTTCTTTTGTAATCGTGATTTTAATACATTAAAATATCCTTCTATCGCATTTGTATAATGTTGATATTGAACAGCATATAATAAATTATTATCCTTTTTAATTACATCCTTTACAAGTTGATTTCTATGACTACTCGCATTATCTAAAATGATTAATTTATTTTTGTATTTTCCATTTATAAACTTGTTAATAAAATTAACCATTCTATTACTATCAATCCCTCCCTTTTTATATATCTCATATCCAATTACACCTTTTGAACAAATAGCAAATATACCAGTGTATTTTTTGAATACTTCCTGACTTTCTGTTTTAACTACACATCTTTTACCTAATTCTTCATAACATTTTCTTCTAATCATAAATGAGTTTAATGATGTTTCATCAATACATATAATATTATCTAAACTATATTGTTTTACTTTACTATAAAACTCTTTGATTTGA
>MDSY01103051.1_pt1 | contig 45163 bp, 48 predicted proteins | sample 811131 | NCBI WGS metagenome assembly MDSY01 (sample SAMN05326643, study PRJNA326480) | marine metagenome | isolation source: seawater | place: Atlantic Ocean: South West | collected 2010
AATGATGATCCATGTGAAATTGATGAAATCAATGATAAAGAATTTAATATAATCTTTGGTCAAAAGCAACGTGCAATAACACCAGGGCAATCAGTTGTAGTGTACGAAAGTAATGTGTGCTTAGGTGGGGGAATAATTAAAGAGCCAATTAACCAAGAATAAATTATATGCAAAAATATACTAAACTGATATTCAATAAAAAATTATTGCAAGCTGCAATTAAAGTAAATGTATTAGCGGCTATTGAAGAAGATCTAAAAAACATTGATAAAACATCAGAGATACTGCCAACTAAAACTATAGGGGTCGCAAAAATTCAGGTTAAACAAAGTGCGATATTATGTGGTTCTCCATGGGTTGATTATTGCTTCCATCAAATAGATAAAAATATACAGGTTATTTGGCATTTTAAGGAAGGTTCCAAAATAAAAACTGGTGACCAAATTTGTACAATTTCAGGCAACTATAATCGTATTTTAATGGGTGAGCGAATAGCTATAAACTTTCTTCAAACCCTATCTGCAACAGCGTCCACTTCTAACCTGATGAATTTAAAAATTAAAAGATATAAGACTCAGCTATTTGATACACGAAAAACAATCCCTGGACTTAGGGTGGCACAAAAATATGCTGTACAAGTGGGAGGCGCATTTAATCAAAGATTCGGTCTTTATGACAAAGTTTTAATTAAAGAAAATCATATAAGATCGATTGGGAGCGTATCCCAAATCCTTAAAATAGCGCAAAAGAAATATTCTCTAAGAGATATTCAAATTGAGGTTGAGAATCTTAAAGAGTTTAAAGAAGCAATAGAATTGGGTGCCACAAATATTTTATTAGATAATTTTTCACTGAAAGATCTCACGACGGCAGTTCAAATTAATAAAAAGAAAGCTGTATTAGAAGCATCTGGCGATGTTGATATCAATAATATTATTGATTTCGCAAAAACTAAGGTGGATAGAATTTCAATAGGTGCCCTCACAAAAAATATTAAAGCAGTAGATTTTTCTATGTATATTAAGATTAAATAATTTTAGTTAAGCTTGACGAGAGCCTTGCATAAAGGGTATTCTAGAGCTTTTATGAAATCTTAATTTAATCAATGAAACCTGAAATTATCACTGGCGCTGAAATTACCATTCGTTCCTTACAAGAAGAAAATGTTGAGTTCGTTTTTGGCTACCCTGGTGGTGCCGTTTTAAATATTTACGATGCTATTCATCAACAAACTGTATTTAAACATGTTTTAGTTCGTCATGAGCAAGCAGCTGTTCACGCTGCAGATGCATTTTCTAGAGCTACAGGAAAAGTAGGCGTTGCGTTAGTTACATCTGGTCCAGGTGCTACAAACGCAGTGACAGGAATTGCTACTGCCCATATGGACTCAATACCAATAGTTATTATAAGTGGCCAGGTTCCAACTCATGCTATTGGCTCAGATGCCTTCCAAGAATGTGACACCGTAGGGATTACAAGGCCCTGTGTCAAACATAATTTCTTAGTTAAAGATGTTAACAAAATTGCGAGTACGATTAAAAAAGCATTTTTTATTGCCTCTACAGGTCGACCTGGTCCTGTTTTGGTCGATATTCCAAAAGATATTACATCTGAGACCACAGAATTTATCTATCCCAAAACTATTGAGATGCGTTCTTATAGCCCTGTTGTAAAAGGGCATTCAGGTCAAATTGGCAAAGCTATTGATCTTCTTGTTAATGCCAAAAAGCCCATGGTATATTCTGGAGGTGGTGCGGTTCTTGGTGATGCAGCAAAATCTCTCACAACATTAGTTAAAAAATTAGATCTTCCAATCACAAATACTTTAATGGGTCTTGGTGGCTTTCCTGCTTCAGACAAAAATTTTCTTGGCATGCTTGGAATGCATGGGACTTATCAAGCAAATATGGCTATGCAAGAATGTGATGTTTTATTAGCAGTGGGTGCTCGTTTTGATGATCGAGTAATTAGTAATCCTGATCACTTCTTAAAGAACCCAAAAAAAATTATTCATATCGATATTGATCCTGCATCTATTTCTAAGCGAGTAAAAATAGATATCCCTATCGTTGGAGATGTTAATTTAGTCTTAATTGATCTTTTAAAATCATATCAAGACCTAGAAAAAAACCATGATAAATCACTTATTTTACCGTGGAAAGAAAAAATAAAAAATTGGACTGATACTGATTGTATGGAATATAAAGATGACGGTTCTGTCATAAAGCCACAGTTAGTTATACAAAAATTACATGCAGTAACCCAAGGTGACGCATTCATTACGTCGGACGTTGGTCAACATCAAATGTGGGCTGCTCAATATTACCCCTTTGACAAACCGAGAAGGTGGATTAATTCTGGCGGACTCGGAACCATGGGGGTTGGTCTACCATACGCAATGGGCTGTCAGTTTGCCTTTCCTGAATCACAAGTTGCTTGTGTCACAGGTGAAGCTTCAATTCAGATGTGTATTCAAGAGCTTTCGACTTGTAAACAATACAATCTTCCAATTAAAATCATTACTCTCAATAATCGCTACATGGGAATGGTTAGGCAGTGGCAAGAATTTTTCTATGGAAATAGATATGCAGAGTCATATGTGGATGCCCTTCCTGACTTTGTTAAACTTGCAGAATCTTATGGGCATATTGGTATGAAAATAGAAAAATCTTCAGATGTGGAAGGTGCTTTAAAAGAAGCTTTTAGCCCAAAACTAAAAGAACGTTTAGTATTTATGGATTTTTTAACTGATCAAACTGAAAATGTATTTCCAATGATTCCAAGCGGAAAAGGACTTTCTGAAATGATTCTAGCTAAGGATGAATAAATGAGGCATATAATTTCACTTTTGATGGAGAACGAATCAGGGGCGCTTTCACGCGTTTCTGGATTATTTTCAGCTAGAGGATATAATATCGAATCATTAAATGTTGCTCCAACAGAAGATGAAACTTTATCAAGAATGACTATCGTAACTAGTGGTTCAAATGAGGTTATTGAACAAATAATTAAACAATTAAATAAGCTTATCGATGTTGTAAAAGTTCTTGATCTTAATGATGGGAGACATATTGAGCGAGAATTAATGATAGTAAAAGTCAAGGCTACAAGTAAATATCGAGATGAAGTGAAAAGAATTAGTGATACGTTTGGTGGAAGAATTATTGAAATGGCTGAGACAACTTTTACAATTGAACTAACAGGTCCATCTAGCGAGCTAGATGATTATCTTGATAGTTTAGATAAGGCAGCGATAATTGAAACTGTCAGAACTGGCGCATTAGGAATTGGGCGCGGAGATAGAATACTTAAAATATAATATTAAAGGAAACATATGAAGGTTTATTACGATAAAGACGCAGATTTAAACGTTATTAAGAACATGAAGGTTGCTATTCTAGGTTATGGCTCTCAGGGTCACGCGCATGCAAATAACTTACAAGATTCTGGTGTTGATGTTGTTGTTGGTTTGCGTGACGGTTCAAACTCATCAGATAAAGCAAAATCAGCTAACTTAGATGTAAAATCAGTTGCAGATGCTACTGCTTGGGCAGACTTAGTTATGGTTCTTGCCCCTGACGAATTTCAGGGAAAAATATACTCAGAGACTATCGAACCAAATATAAAACAAGGTGCAACGCTTGCTTTTGCTCATGGTTTTAATATTCATTTTGAGCAAATTAAACCAAGAGAAGATTTGAACGTAATCATGATTGCGCCAAAAGCACCTGGGCATACCGTTCGTTCTGAGTTCGTAAAAGGTGGTGGAATACCAGATTTAATTGCTATCCAACAAGATGCGACTGGGAGTGCGAAAGACATTGCTCTTTCCTATGCTTCTGCAATTGGTGGTGGAAGAACTGGAATTTTAGAGACAACTTTTAAAGATGAAACAGAGACTGATTTATTTGGTGAGCAAGTAGTTTTATGCGGAGGTACCACAGCTCTTGTTCAAGCAGGCTTTGAGACCTTAGTAGAAGCTGGTTACGAGCCAGAAATGGCATACTTTGAATGCCTCCATGAATTAAAATTGATTGTCGATTTAATGTACGAAGGTGGTATTGCCAATATGCGCTATTCTATTTCAAATACAGCTGAATATGGCGATGTAACTAGAGGCTCAAGAATTGTTAATTCAGAAACAAAAGCTGAAATGAAAAAAATTCTAGGTGAAATCCAAGATGGATCTTTTGCTAAAGAGTTTGTTAGTAATGTTGGCGATTTGCCAGCGCGTCGAGAAAAACAAAAACAGCATCAAATAGAGCAAGTTGGAGAATCACTTCGCTCGATGATGCCATGGATTAAAAAGATTGTTGATAAGACAAAGAATTAATTGAAAACTAACCTCACCTATCCATTTATAGCCAAGGAAGGCTGGCTATTTCTTGGGCTTTCATTTACCGCTAGCCTAGCTACGAGTCTTTGGTGTCTAACAGCATCAATACCTTTATGGATAATATCTTTATTTATTTTGCAATTTTTTCGAGACCCAATTCGACCAATACCTCAAGATGAGAATTTGATAGTATCAGCCGCGGATGGGCGTGTTATCTCAATTGAGAAAACAATTGATCCCTATAAAAAAAGAAAAGCAATAAAGGTTAGTGTATTTATGAATGTTTTTAATGTTCATTCAAATAAAGCTCCCGTTTCAGGAAATATAATAAATAAATTTTATTTCCCTGGTAAGTTTTTTAATGCTGCCCTATCTAAAGCATCTTTAGAGAACGAACGTTGCGCTTTATTAATAGAAACTAAGGATAAAAAATTAGTAACTTGTGTTCAAATTGCAGGACTAATTGCTAGAAGAATTCTATGTTACAAAGAAATTGGCAATAATATGTTAAAGGGGGAGCGTTATGGATTTATTCGTTTTGGCTCTCGTGTAGACTTATACTTGCCTGAAAATTCAAAAATTAAAGTAACGCTTGGTCAAAAAGTTAAAAGCTGCCAATCGATAATTGCAGAGTTTTAAAATATTTAGAAAAATATCTTGAGTATATAATTAGTGAATGTAAGCAGATAATTCATTCAAAGCTTTTTTATATACTTCTCTTTTAAAATCGATAACTTGTTTTAATGGAGACCAAAAATCATCCCATCGCCACGAGTCAAATTCTGGTTTTTCAGAGTTTGTTAATAAAACATCCGAATCTTTCCCAACAAATTTTAATAAGAACCATATTTGCTTTTGTCCTTTATAACGACTAGCTCCGTCGCGCCTGACCCACTGCTTTGGCACTTCGTATCGTAACCAATCTTTTGTTTTTCCAAGAATCTTTACATGATTAGGGGCAAGGCCGACTTCCTCCATTAACTCTCGGTACATTGCTTCTTCTAAACTCTCACCCTTGTTTATTCCACCTTGAGGGAATTGCCAGGCATCTTCAGCAACACGTTTCGCCCACAAAACTTGATTATGTTCATTTAAAATGACGATACCAACATTTGGTCTATATCCTTCTTGATCAATCATAGTGTTATCCTTAATATAGACTCTATTTTTCCACAAATAAAAAATTATTAAAAGCTTGATTTTATGATTATACAAAATAAAAAAATTATTCTAACTATACTAATTTTTCTCCTCACATTATTAGCCTACTTTTATAGTGCTCATAAAAAAATTAACTCAAAAGCTTATATCACTAATCAAGGAGATAATACAGTCTCTGTAGTTGACCTTATTAACCTTGAGGTAATAAAAACAATTAAAGTAGGAGTTGCGCCTCTAGGAATCACAATTCTAAATAAAAAAAAACTTGCTTTTATCGGTAATGTTGGAAGTGATGACATTAATATTATAGATACAAATACAGATGAAATTATTAAAACGATAAAATTAATGACTGCACCTCTAAGCCTAACTTCAAGCCCTGATGAATCTAAAGTTTATGTAACTGACTGGTTTAAAAATAATATTTTAATCATATCTGTTGATGAGATGAGAGTAATCGATTCTATTGAGGTTGGGAAAACCCCATCAGGCATTACTTTTAATAAAAAATATGGTTATTTAATAATCACAAATAGAGACTCTAATACGGTTGAAATATATAAAGACAATGAATTAATTAAGAGTTTAAATTCAGGAATACATCCTTTTGGGGTACATACTAAAGGGCAATATGCTTATACCGCTAATGTATACGATGACTCAATTACAATTATTAATCTAGAAGATTGGACTACTAAAGTAATTAAAGTTGGTGCACATCCTTATAATGTATTTACTCATCAGAATCTTGGCTTCGTAACAAATACAGTTGATGACTCATTAAGTATTATTGACCTAAAAATTGGTAAAGAAATAAAGCAAATATATACTGGTGAGACTCCTGAAAATTTAGATATACATCGTAAATTAAATTTACTTGTAGTTACAAATTGGGGAAGTGATTCAATTTCTGTTTATTCACTTAAGGATTTAAAGCTAATAAAAGAAATAAAAACAGGGGCACAAAGCCGATCTTTTGGGGAATTTATACTACAGTAAAGTTTTTATAGTAATATGTTTAATTAATTTTTAATTAACGAAGGATTTATCAGATGAGAAAATTTATTTTAGCTCTAGCAGCACTAGCATTTACGATGTCGATTTTTGCTCACGGACCAACGCCTCAAAAAGTTCAGGAGTCAATCACTGTAGATATTGCGCCTGCTAAAGCATGGTCAGTTGTAAAAAATTTCACGGACTTTAGCGAGATTATGAAAACAAGGTCTTTTGATGATGAGATAATGAAAATAAAATATGAGATGTTAAAAAAAGATGGTCCTTTTTCTGATTATAACGCTTATATTATTGTCAAAAAAGGTGCTAATGACAATCAGTCAGTTATTCAATGGACTGCAAGATTTTATAGGACTTATAAGCTAAATCCTCCAATTCCAGAAGGGCAAGACGACGCAACTGCCGTTGCAGCTGTTAAAAAAATTGTTGGGCCAGGGCTTGCTAGTCTAAAGAAAGCTCTGCAAAAAAAATAATTTATTAATTCTCTAAAGGCGGATTATTGAATCCGCTTTTTTTATGATTACAATCAATCCACAAAAAAATCCTAAAGCAATAGTGGTCTGGCTTCATGGTCTTGGAGCAGATGAAAATGACTTCGTACCATTTGTAAAAAGTCTAGACCTAGATAATATTGAATTTATTCTACCTACTGCTCCCTTAAGACCAATAACTATGAACCAAGGTCTCTCAATGAGAGGATGGTACGATATCAAAGGTACATACGAATCTCTAAATTTTTCTTATCAGGATGAGAGTGGATTACTAAATTCTAGAGGTCTCATTGAAGCTATTATCAAAAAAAGATGTGCACTAAGTAGCTCCAACTTTAAAGTATTTATTGGGGGTTTCTCTCAGGGAGCGGCATTATCTTTATTTACTGGGTTATCATCAAATCTCCAAATTAGTGGGATTATTGCCCTATCTGGTTACCTGCCAAAAAACATAAAGTATTCAAGTCCTAAGCATCCACCAATAATTGCAATTCATGGCGAGGGTGATGATATCATTGCTGTAGATATAGCTAAATATAGTTATTTAGAAATTCAGAAATCAGAAGATTTCTTATTTAAATCCTATAATATTGCTCATGAAGTAGTCTATGAGGAAATTATAGATGTTAAAAACTTCTTAATTAAGAATATATAATCATGGCTAAAGAAAATATAAATATAGAAAAACTATTAAAAGAGTTGGAATCTATTGTTGTAAAAATGGAAGATGACAGTTTAAACCTAGAAGACTCACTAAAGTCTTACGAAAAAGGAATAGCTCTCGTTAAGTCAGCTCAAGAATCACTAAAGAAAATTGAGCAACGTGTTCAAATTCTTTCTCAAAAAAATGAATTAGAAAATTTTAATCCTAATGACTGAAGATTTTACCTTGTGGGTTAATTCGCATCAAAAAAGGATAGAACATTTCATGATGCAAAATCTAACGGATGAATCATCTAGCTCCTTAATTCATGAAGTATGTAGCCATGGATCACTAAATGGTGGTAAGAGATTTAGAGCTTTACTTTGTTATGCTATTGGTGAGGCTTCACAAACTGATAAGCTCATTCTTGATCATATTGCTTCTTCAATAGAATTTATACACGCTTACTCTCTAATTCATGATGACCTTCCAGCCATGGATAATGATGATTTAAGAAGAGGAAAACCAACATGTCATATAAAATTTGATGAAGCTCATGCCATTCTTGCTGGAGATGCACTTCAATCATTAGCATTTAAAATATTATCTGCGCCTACATTCTTAGTTGATGACCAAAAAAAAATAAAAATAATTCATTCTCTATCCCATGCAATTGGAATAAACGGTATGGTCAAAGGTCAATCCTTAGATATTAAGGCTACATTAAAAGTTGATAAAATAAAGGAATTAGAAAGCTTGCAAGAATTAAAAACAGGGTTATTATTCGATGTTATTGGCTCTGCATCTTATCTTATTACAAAAAGTCCCAAAGAAGAAACTAAGATAAAAATTAGTAATCTTTGTTTATTACTAGGGAAGATTTATCAGATAACAGATGATATTCTTGATTATGAATCGAATGATGAAATTTTAGGTAAAATGAGTGGTAAAGATAAAAAAGATAACAAACTAACATATGTTTCACTAGTGGGCATTGATGAAGCAAAAAGAATTAATAGTAATTATTTTGAAGAAATCAAAACGATAATAACCTTGATTCCTGGAAATACTATATTTTTAAGAGAATTGATTGAAAAAATTTACCAAAGAAATCATTAAATGGATTATCTAGAAAAAATAAATACGCCGTCAGATATTAAAAAGCTTTCCAGAAGTGAACTAAAGCTACTAGCCAAGGAACTTCGATCTTTTATAATTGACAGTGTATCAAAAACAGGTGGTCATCTTTCATCAAACCTAGGTGTAATTGAACTCACCATAGCTCTTCATTATGTATATAACTGTCCAAATGACCAAATTGTATGGGATGTTGGTCACCAAACCTATGCACATAAAATTTTAACTGGAAGAAGAGGGGTAATGCATACCCTCAGACAAAAAGATGGTATCTCCGGCTTTCCAAGAAGGTCTGAGAGTAAATTTGACAGTTTTGGAACAGGGCATTCAAGTACATCAATATCTGCTGCGTTGGGAATATCAGAAGCTTTTAAAATAAATAAATCTAAATATAGATCAATCGCTATTATTGGTGATGGGGCAATGACTGCAGGAATGGCTTTCGAAGGTTTAAATAATGCAGGTAACACTGAAAATGACATACTTGTAATATTAAATGATAATGACATGTCTATTTCAAATAATGTGGGAGCATTAAATAACTACCTTGCAAAACTCCTCTCAGGAAAGCTATATGGAGGAATAAAGCGCTCAGGGAAAGCTGTATTTTCTAAGGTCCCGCCTATGCTTGAATTAGCTAGAAAAACTGAAGAGCATGTTAAGGGTATGGTTATACCTGGCACTTTATTTGAAGAATTTGGATTTAACTATATTGGCCCTATTGATGGTCATGATTTAGACACATTAATAGATACACTTACTAATATAAAGTCTCTGAATGGACCCCAATTTTTACATGTAGCGACAAAAAAAGGTTATGGATATAAACCAGCTGAAAGTAACCCGAATAAATTTCATGGTGTAAGTAAATTTAATCCTCAAAATGGAAAAACAGATACAAAAAAAGGTCTTAAAACTTTTACTGATATTTTTTCTGAATGGATTATAGATGCCGCAAAAAAAGACCCTAAGCTTTGCGCAATAACTCCTGCAATGTCAGATGGTTCAGGGTTAAACGAATTTTCAAAAAAATATCCAAAAAGGTTTTTTGACGTTGGGATTGCTGAGCAACATGCTCTAACATTTGCTGCTGGACTTGCATGTCAAAAATTAAAGCCAGTAGTTGCAATATATTCGACATTTTTGCAAAGAGCATACGACCAATTAATTCATGATATTGCGCTACAAAATATATCTATGTTATTTGCAGTTGATCGTGCAGGAATTGTAGGTGCTGATGGTGCAACTCATTCAGGAAATTTTGATATTTCTTACTTAAGGTGTATCCCAAATATAATAATTATGGTTCCAAGTGATGAAAATGAATGCTACCAAATGCTTAAAACAGGATTCAGCTACAATGGAATATGTGTAGTTAGATTCCCAAGAGGTCATGGTAATGGCACTCAAATCGATAAAAAATTAAACTTATTAACTGTTGGAAAGTCGAAAAAATTGATTAGCGGCAAAAAAGTTGCAATTCTTGCTTTTGGTCCTCTACTTAACACTGCTCGTGAGGTAGCTGAGGATCTGGATGCAACCCTTGTGGATATGAAGTTTGTGAAACCAATCGATGAAAGAATGATTAAAAATTGTGCCAATAATCATGATCTTATAGTAACAATTGAAGATAACTCTATCTTAGGTGGTGCAGGCTCAGCAGTGTTAGAAATTATAAGCAAGAATAGCTTGAAATGTAAAACCCTTTGTTTAGGTATACCAGATGATTTTGTTGAACATGGGACTCAAGCAGAAATATACAAAATTTGTGGTTTAGATAAAAATAGTATTGTTAAGAAAATTGTTAAACAATTGCAGTGATGATAAAATTCTCTTTTAATATAAAATATAATCAATAATGAATAAAATAATCTCAAATGAATTAATTGAAGACGTTCAAAACAGTCCTGATAAAAGACATCTTGATATAGATAAAGTAGGTATTAAGGCAATTAAACACCCTATTATTGTTAAAGATAAAAAAGGTGGTGTTCAGCACACTGTTGCAAATTTTAGTATGTATGTGCATCTTCCTCATAATTTCAAAGGCACACATATGTCAAGATTCGTTGAAATTTTAAACGAAAATGATGATGCAATTTCTGTTGAGTCGTTTGAAAAAATTCTCAAAAAAATGTTAGCTAGGTTAGAGGCAAATTCTTGTGATCTTGAAATGAGTTTTCCTTATTTTATAAATAAGGAAGCACCAATATCTAAAGTTAAAAGTCTTCTAGATTATGAAGTTAGTTTTATAGGTAAAATAACAGATGGAGTTTTCACAAATACAACAAGAGTAATTATTCCTGTAACCAGCCTATGTCCTTGCTCAAAAAAAATATCTGATTATGGTGCACATAATCAAAGATCTCATGTAACAGTAACTATAGAAACAAATAAATTTGTATGGATTGAAGACATTATAGATATTGTTGAAAAACAAGCTTCTTGTGAATTATATGGCCTTTTAAAAAGGCCGGACGAAAAATATGTAACTGAAAAAGCTTATGATAATCCTAAATTTGTTGAGGATATGGTTAGAGATATAGCAACAGATTTAAAAATGCATAAGAAAATAAAAACCTTTGTTGTTGAATCAGAAAATTTTGAATCTATCCACAATCATTCTGCCTATGCACTAATTAAAGGTAACAATAGCTAATTAAGTAATAAAAAATAGGCTAAATGCTACCGACAAGTACTCAGGTTAGGATGGGAATGGATTTGTTCTCTTAACATCCATATTTTGTGCTCTATCACGAAGAACATGATCAATAAGAACTAAAGCAAGCATAGCCTCAGTTATTGGTACTGCACGAATTGCAACACATGGATCATGGCGGCCAGTAGTCTTCATCTGAACTGATTTTCCTTTAAGATCGATTGAACTCCTGTCCTGTGGAATGCTTGAAGTAGGTTTAAATGCAACATTAACTTCAATATTTTGCCCAGTAGAAATTCCACCCAAAACACCACCAGCATTGTTCGATTGAAATCCATTACTTGTCATCTCATCGCTGTGTTCAGTTCCTTTTTGAGAGACGCTAGAAAAACCTGCTCCAACTTCTACACCCTTAGTTGCATTTATACTCATCATCGCTGAGGCAATATCTGAATCTAGTCTAGAAAAAATTGGTTCTCCTAAGCCTGGAGGAACATTCATTGCACATACTGATATTTTTGCCCCTACTGAATTTTTATCAGCCCTCACATCATTCAAATAATCTTCTAATTCTTTTACAACTGAACTGTTTGCAACAAAAAAAGGATTCTTATTAACATACTTCCAGTCTACAAATGGGATATTTTTTTCGCCTAGTTGAACTAAGCATGCTTTGATTTCAACTTTGTGTGTTTCTTTCAACCATTTTTTTGCGATAGCGCCAGCGGCAACCCGAACAGCAGTTTCTCTTGCGCTTGAACGGCCTCCACCACGATAATCTCTAATACCATACTTTTGAAGGTATGTAAGATCTGCATGCCCAGGACGAAATGTTTCTTTTATCTTCGAGTAGTCCTGGCTCCTTTGATCATTATTATAAATAATGAAGCCAATTGGTGCTCCAGTAGTTTTTCCTTCAAAAACCCCAGAAAGAATTTTCACCTCATCACTTTCTTTTCTTTGCGTAACAAACTTTGATGTTCCAGGCTTACGTCTATCAAGATCAACTTGTAAATCTGATTCATTCAAATCCATTCCGGGGGGGCAACCATCAACAACGCCACCAATTGCTGCACCGTGAGACTCACCAAATGAAGTTAAAGTAAATAATTTACCAAATGTATTTCCAGACATAAAAACTCTCTATGTTAAAATTTATATCAAATTATATCATTGGGAAGCAAATAATACCTTTAAGGTTCTACAACTAAAAAATCCCCTGGCATTAAATTGTTTAACTTATAATCACCAATTTCAACTCTAATTAAACGTAAAGTTGGATGTGAAATAGCAGCTGTCATTTTTCTTACCTGCCTATTTTTTCCTTCTGAAATTTTAATTTGTATCCATTCAGTTGGTATCAATTTTCTTTTTCTTATTGGGGGCACCCTATCCCAGATGACAGGATCCTTAATTCTTTCAATTAAAGCAGGTTGGGTGCGATAATTTTTAATGTTCACGCCTACTCTTAACTTTTCAAGAGAGTCATCAGTTGGAGTATTTTCAACTTGAGCCCAATAAGTTTTATACGTATTACCTTTTGGGTTAGATATTTTATTTTGTAAAACTCCATTGTCGGTTAAAATGATTAAGCCTTCACTGTCTGAATCAAGTCGGCCGGCAGGATAAACATTTTTATGTGGAATAAAGTCTTTTAATGACGCATACGTCTTATGTTCTGAAAACTGACTAATGACACCATAAGGTTTGTTAAATAGAATAATCATCAATTAAAAAATATAGCGAGAAAAAAATTTATGTCCAGCAAAATTAAAATTCCAAACAATGGTGAAGCGATTAGTATAGATTCAAACTTTAAATTAGATATTCCAAGCCATCCAATTATTCCATTCATTATAGGTGATGGGATTGGCGTCGACATAACACCATCAATGCATGCTGTAATTGATAATACACTTAAAAAAGCATATGGTGAAACCAAAAAAATTGAATGGATGGAAGTTTATGCTGGCGAAAAAGCAACAGAACTATATGGTAAAGATACTTGGCTTCCTGATGAGACACTAAATGCATTAAAGAAATATACACTATCAATCAAAGGTCCCTTAGCAACGCCTATTGGCGATGGTATTCGTTCTTTAAATGTTGCACTTAGACAGAAACTTGATCTTTTTGTATGTCTGCGCCCAATAAATTATTTTAAGGGCGTCCCAAGTCCATTAAAAAATCCAGAAAAAACTAATATGGTTATCTTTAGAGAAAACACTGAAGATATTTATGCTGGAATTGAATGGGAGGCTAAATCTGATGAGGTTGGTCAATTAATCACTAAGCTAAATGAACTTGGTGTTAAGGATAAGATTCGCTTTCCTGATTCTTGTGCTTTAGGTATAAAGCCCGTTTCAAAGGAAGGGAGTCAAAGGTTAATAAAAAAAGCAATACAATTTGCGATCGATAACAATAGAAAAAATGTTACCTTAGTTCATAAAGGAAATATTATGAAATATACAGAAGGTGGTTTTAAAAAATGGGGGTATGAGCTAGCAAAAGAAGAATTTGGCGCTAAGGAAATTACTCCTGGTGAGTACCAGCTTAGCAATGGTTTAATTATCAAAGATTGTATTGCAGATGCATTCCTACAAGAGATTCTTATAAGGCCTGAAGAGTACGATGTTGTGGCAACTTTAAACCTTAATGGAGATTATATTTCTGACGCATTAGCTGCACAAGTAGGTGGAATTGGTATTTCACCAGGAGCAAATCTATCAGATTCAACTGCCATATTTGAAGCAACGCATGGTACTGCACCAAAAATTGCTGGCAAAAATATAGCTAACCCAAGCTCTTTAATTCTATCTGCGCAGATGATGTTAGAACATATGGGCTGGTTTGAAGCAGCGAATATACTCAAAGCTTCTTTCCATAAAACACTAGAAAAAAGACAAATGACTGCTGACTTTGCTTTACAGATCAAAGATTGTAAAGCATTATCAACAAAAGACTTTGCAATTGCATTAATTGCAAACATGTAAAAAAGGTTCCTAAGAACCTTTAAATTAAGCTTTTTGGATATTTGAAGCTTGCTTACCTTTAGGACCATCAGTTACTTCGAAAGATACTCTTTCTCCTTCTTTTAAACTTTTGTATCCCTCTTCTACTATTGCAGAAAAGTGAGCAAATAAATCATCACCTCCATCATCTGGAGTTATGAAACCAAAACCTTTTGAATCATTGAACCACTTAACTATTCCTTCAGCCATTACGATACATCCTTTACTAATTTGGGAGGCCCCTAAAGTTTGGATCAAGAGAGTGAGAGTGAAGAGCTTAAAAAATTAAGGAAAACACAAAAATAATACTTAATACAAACACCTGAATCGTATTTTCATAGATTCCAGATAAATGTCAAGTTTTTTTGCACTTTTATTGCAAATATTCTTCCAACTGTTCATGAGGTATTGCGCCAGGAATTCTCTTGCCACTTTGTAAAATAATTGTTGGGGTAGAGGAAATTCCTAAATCCTTTCCTAATTTTACAATCTTATTTATAGGTGTTTTACAGGTTCCAGAGTTTTTTGGTAATTTACCTTGGAGAATATAGTCGTTCCATGCTTTAGCTCGATCTTCTGCACACCAAATTTTTTTTGACTTTTCTTCAGCTTCTGGATGTATAGCGAGGGGATATAGGAACGTGTATATGGTTATATTATCTATATTAGACAGCTCATTTTTCTCAAGTTTTTTACAATAAGGGCAATCTATATCAGAAAAGATTGCAATCTTTCTTTCTCCATTTCCTTTTACGACTTTAATTGCATCTGTTAAAGGTAAATCATTAAAATCAACTCTAGATAAAACCTCAAGCCTTTCCTCTGTTAAATCATTTTTAGTTTTCGGATCTACTATACGACCCTCCACTATTAAAAAATCAAAATTATCATTTGTATAAATAATTTGTCCACCTATATAAACTTCGTATAAATCGTTAAATTCAGTTTTTTGTATTCCTTTAATTGGGAGTTCGGGATAAGTTTTTTTAATAATTTTGGTTAGCTCTTCTTCACCACCATGGGTAAAAAAAGAAAGAAATAAACATAAAAATATTAAGATTTTTTTAATCATGAAATTGCCTTTTTAATAAGTAAGTTTTTTAAATTTTCTTTACTTTCGAGTATTTTTATAGCCTTAATTAGGGCTTTATTAACCAACTGACTTTTACTTGAAAATACCGCTTGAAGAACAGAAGTCAATCTACTAAACTCATAAATGTCTATTCTACGTGACCTTTCATAGCTTCGCAAAAATCCTGGAAGGCCAATGTCTTTATACTGGCTTGATGTTAAACATTTTTCAAAATTAATGATATCTCTAATGCCTAGGTTTAGTCCTTGCCCAGCGAGTGGATGAATTGAATGAGCTGCATTGCCCATCAATACAACTCTTTTATCAAACAATTTATCGTTCAGAATCATTGTTAAGGGGAAATCATTTTTATTAGAAATATTACAAATACCTTCGTATTCTCTTCCAATAATGCTTTGGAGTTTTTTGATAAATTTTGAATCATTCATATCATTTAATTTTTCAGAAAAATCTTGATTGCATGACCACACAACTGAGATAGTTTTTGATGAGATAGGGAGCAGCGCCAAGATACTTTCTTCTAAAAAGTATTGCTTTGCTTTATTTCCTGTATCTGTTGAGGTTTCAAAATTAAAAACTATCGCATTTTGTTTGAAATCTTTAATTTTTTTTCTTATATTAAGTTGTTCTTTTATTTTAGAGCTTGCTCCGTCACATGCTATTAAAATAGAGGCCTGAATACTTTCTCTCTCCAACTCTATTAAAACTTTATCAGATAAATTATCTATATTAATCTTATCTGGCTCTGTAAAAACTTTAATATCTACAGAATCTATTTTTCTCTGAATCTCCTGAAGCAGCTTTCTCTCAGAAACCATATAAGCTAATGCAGGTTCGAAAACTGAGTCTGCACTAAAATTAGCACTCGAATTATTGCGATTAATTTCAATATTTTCTATAGGGTGCATTGAATCAATAAATTCATTACTTAATCCAATTAATCTCATCCAATCAACTGAGCTTGGACTTAATGCATAGGTCTTATCTTTGATATTTTTAAGATCTGTTTTAACCTGGTAAACATCAAAACCATTTCTTTTAAAACAAAGACTGGTTAAATTACCAATAACTCCTCCCCCATAAACAATGACTTTATTTAGTAATTTATTTTCCATAACTCATTTTTTTTACAAACTTTTTCTTTATTGGTGGAGCTAAATCTAATATAGAGAGAGCCATCCCTCTAAGCTTATTTATCCCAACAAAATTATTAGAAAAAAGCATCACTAACGAATCAGTAAATCTTAAAATATTTTTTGTTTCTTTTTTCCTTAAAAGATTAAATTTATTGAGCATCAATTTAGTCTCTAGGTTGTTATCATTTTTCATACAATCAGAAAGCACTAATGCATCCCTAACTCCAGTGTTTAAGCCTTGTCCAGCGACTGGATGCATTGTTTGTGCTGAGTTCCCTATTATTGCAATATTTTCTTTTGGGTGCTTAGTAATAGATGATTGTTTCAAAGGAAAAATTATCCTTTTTTCACAAATTTTAAAAGTTCCAATACGATCACCAAAATGAGCTTGGAGTTCTATTAAAAACATAGCATCATCAAGCTGGTTTATTTTTTTTATTCTATCACTAGGACCGGTCCATACCAGTGAGTATTGACCATGAAGGTTAGGTAGTAAAGCCATTGGCCCCATATTGGTAAATCTCTCATATGCAATATTAGAATGTGGTATGTCAGTTTCTATATGTGTCACTAATGCACTGTGCTCGAAAGACTTGTTAGCTCTTTCAATAGCTATGCCATTGATTTCTTTGCCTCCACCATCTGCCAGTACTAATAAGTCACAATTCAATGACTTTTCTTTTGATTTATATTTATAAATTAAACTTTGTATTTGGTTATTATTACTAAATGATAATAATTCTGATTGATAAAGAGTATTAATATTTTCTGAATTAGACATTTTTTTTTGAAGAACTGAGATGAGATCACCATAGGAGATTATGTAACCTAACGCCTCCTGATCATAATCCTCCGCTTCCATCAAAGATCTACCGAAAGTTCCTTTTTGACTAGTGTGAATTTTTTTAATTGGTGTTAGCATTCTTTCTAAATCTTTCCATACATCAATTTTCTCTAAAATAAACTTAGTGCCATTTGATAGGGCCAATGCCCTCTTGTCATGATGAGTTTTAGTCTCTGAATTAGACTCGAGTAGTAGTATTTTTGAAATTTTAGACTTATTTAATAGGGCAAAGATTATTCCAACTGGGCCGCCTCCAACTATTACGATTGAGTTATTCATTCAAACTACCTACCACGTCCTCCAAATCTTTAACTTCTTTTGGTGCATTCTCACTTAGCACTTTGCTTCCAGATGGGGTTACCACTACATCGTCTTCGATTCGAATACCAATCCCCCAAAATTCTTTCGGTACATTGCTATTAGGCTTAATATAGCAACCAGGTTCAATAGTTAAGACATTATTAGCTAAAAATTTTACAGGTTTTGAATTTATTTCGTCAAAAGAGTCATCTATATATTTACCCGTATCATGAACATCTAAACCAAGCCAGTGACTTGTTCGATGCATAAAAAATTCTTTATAAAGTTCTTTTTCAATGATTTTGTCACGAGGACCTTTTAATATTTTTAAGTCGATGAGCCCATCAATAATAACCTCAACGGCTGCCTTGTGTGGATCATCAAAATAGTTACCGGGCTTAACTTGATTAATAGCTTTTTTTTGCGCTTCAAGAACAATCTGATAAATATCTTTTTGTGGTGGGCTAAATTTTCCGTTGATTGGATATGTTCTTGTGATGTCGGAGGCATAGCTTTCTAACTCACACCCCGCATCAATTAATAGTAAATCACCATCTTTTAAAACACTATCATTACTCACATAATGAAGGGTGCAAGCGTTACTCCCTCCAGCAACAATTGAGCTATAGGCAGGATATCTTGCACCATTTTGCATGAATTGATTCAATATTTCACCCTCAATTTGGTATTCATATTTACCGGGCTTTGTCATACCCATTGCGAATATATGACTTTTAGCAGCAATATCAGCTGACTTCTGCATAATATTGATCTCGTTCTCATTTTTTAGGCATCTCATAGCATCCAATAACATACTTAAATCACAGTAACTATCCTTGACTTTTTTTCCCTCAACCCAGTGTTGTAAATTCTTATTATTCTTAATTGCACTATTTGATGGAGATGTTTCTGGGATACAGAAAATATTTTTATTCGGAAGATAGCCTTTTAAGATTTTGGGAGCTATTGTATTAATTTCTTCGAGTGAGTAAGCTTCATCAAATAAGAATTGCTTTGCCGCTTCTTCAGGTCCGAAAATATAACCATTCCATATCTCTTTACTTATATCCTTAGGTTTACAAAAAATAATGGATCTAGGCTGATTTCCGCCCACTATGAAAATAACTGCTTCGGGTTCAGGGAAGCCAGATAAGTAATGGAAATAACTATCGGATCGAAATGGATAATCACAATCTCTATTTCTTGATGATTCGTCTGCATTAGAAATTACAGCCACACCATCCCCCAACATATCTGCTAAATTTTTTCTTCTCTTTTGAAATTCTTCATAAGTGTTCATAATCAATCTACTTTATTTATAAGTGCAAGTCTTTTAGGAGTACCAACATCAGACCACATTCCTTTAAATAATTCACCTTTTATTAAAGAATTAGATATAGAAGTTTTGAGTAATGGGAGTAGCTGCATCCTAACTCCTCTTTTTAAGCTATTAAACAACCTAGGATGGTAAACAGCAATCCCAGAAAAAGTATGGAGATTTTCAGAATTGAGTACTGCATAATTATTTTTAGACAATCCAAAATCACCAGTTTGATTATGCTCTGGATTTTCCACAAGTACCAGATATCCATCACAAGTCTTACTTAAATTAATTAACCGTAACTTTGCATAGTCAAAATTTGAAAAAATATCAGCATTGATTACTGCAAATGGCTTATCACCAAGATATGGTAAGGCATTCTTAATTCCGCCCGCTGTTTCTAGTAAAGGATTTTCTTCTGAGTATGTGACATTTAGCCCCCAACTTGAACCATCGCCAACAAAATTTTTAATCATTGTAGGTAAATAGCAAATATTAATTACAATATCCTGAAATCCTGTAGCTGCTAGTTTCTCAAGATGCCATTCAATAAGGGGCTTACCTTTAGTCAAAATAAGTGGCTTAGGAGTTTCTTTAGTAAGCTCCTTCATTCTTTTGCCTCGCCCTGCAGCTAAAATCATCGCTCTCACTTAGGTAATAACCTTATCTAAAATTTTTCTTAATGGATGAAGTTTTCTGTACCTTTCAGTTGTAGCCATCAAATACTTTTCAACCAACGGTATATCTTTAAGATACTGTTTTTTTTGATCCCGAATAGATAGTCGCGAGAAAATACCTAAAATTTTCAAATGTCTTTGAACCCCCATCCATTCAAAATTTTCATAAAAACTAGAAAAATCTTCATTTTTCAGCAGACCTAACCCTTTGGCTTTTTCCCAATACCGAACGGATTGATCCAATATAAAATCTTCATCCCATTCTATATAAGCATCTTTTAAAAGTGAGACAAGATCATAGGTAAGTGGTCCTAAAACTGCATCTTGATAATCTAGTATGCCTGGAACGCCTTCAGCTATAAACATTAAGTTTCGGCTATGATAATCCCTGTGAACAAAACACTTACTTTGCATAAGAGTCTTTTGTGAAATCAATGAGAATACTTTATGTAATGCGTCCGAATCTGATTTAAATTTTTTAAATTTTGGTAAATACCACTCTGAAAATAATATCATCTCGCTTATTAATAGATCTTCTGAATAATCTAAAAGTCCATCTGTATTAACTTTGGTTTGAATCTTAAGTAATAAATCGATTGCTTTTGGATATAATTTATTAGAATTTTCAGTATCTAAAACATCCAAAAAAGTTTGACTGCCAAAATCAGTCATCAATATTAAACCTAATTTTATATCGTGAGAGATAATCTCTGGTGCATTAATATTTGCATTGATTAATTTATTAGTTATAGCTAAGAAGTGATCTATTCTTTCTAATTCGGGTGGTGCGTCCATTAAAATATATGTTGTATCATTGGAAAATATTCTAAAATAGCGCCTAAAACTTGCATCGGAAGATGCAAGCTCTATTGTAAAATCTTGATTTAAACGAGTTTTAATCCATTCTTTTATAATCTCTACTCTATCCACAACGCCCTCATTTAGTCATAAATAATCGGTTTTTTAAAATTACTTGAGTTATAATCCATAACCCACTGATTTATATTAGTTTTGTATAAAAATTAGATATTAAATGAATATATTAAGAATGACTATATCAGGTTTAGATTTAACACAATGACCTCATCCATAAAAAATTGTTTTATGATTTTTGTAATCCTATTTTTAAATAGTACGCTTTCCTATGGGGAAGAGCAATTGAGCGATGACGATCTATTAATAGAAGGTGATTCCCTTGAAAATACTTTAGATCGAAAGTTAAAAGCCTCAGGTAATGCAGTTCTGAAGAAAGGCGGTCAGACTATTAAAGCTGATCTTATAGAGTATGACCAAGTCTCTGATGAACTTTATGCTATTGGGAATATAAGTGTTGAAGGCAATGGGGGCTCATTAACTGGTTCCTCTATAGAGTTGTCGGTCATAGAGAATGTTGGATCTATTCCAAATGCAACATTTTCATCAACTTTAAATAAGGAAGGTAATAGCTTTAATAATGTATTGCGTGGTAAAGCTAAGATGCTATTTCTCGAGGGAGAGAGTAAGAAGAGGCTTCAAAATGCTTCTATTACAACATGTGATGTAGGACAAGATGACTGGTTTATTAAAGCATCAGAAATTGAAATAAATGATAGTTCACAAACAGTTGATGCAAAGGATGCACAATTAGAGTTTAAAGGGGTTCCGATACTATACTCACCTTTAGTAAACTTTTCTTTTAACAATGAAAGAAAATCAGGCTTCTTGGCACCATCCATTGGAACAACATCACGGAGTGGGTTTGAATCATCAATTCCATACTACTTCAATCTCTCTCCAACTAGTGACGCTACTCTAACCCCAAGATATTTAGGTAAACGAGGATTCCAAATGCAAAGTGAGTATAGATACCTAGATAAAAATTATTCTGGGACTAGTAATCTTGAATACATGAATAAAGATAATGCTACTAATAGAAAAAATCGATATTATGCAAAATTTCATCATGAACAAAATTTAACTGATAATATGAGCGGTGGTTTTAGAATGGAAAAAGTTTCAGATGATAATTATTTTTCAGATATGTCGTCGTTAATATCTGCAACTAGTACAGTTAATTTACCGCAAGAGGCTTACCTTAATTATTCATCAGAAAAATTAGATATTAACTTTCTCGCGCAAAGATATCAAAATTTGACAGCAACAAGCTCACCATATGAAAGGCTTCCAAGTCTAACGATCAACCATTCAGATGAGTTTAGAAATTTGGATGGATTCGAAAGTTTTGAAACAAATCTTAGAGCATCTCTTACGCAATTCGAAAGAAATCATAACTTTGTTGCGTCAGTAACTGATTTAAACACTACAGGCACAAGGCTTACTGCACGACCAAGTATAGCTATACCATTTGAAAAAAGTTATGGCTATGTTAAACCAAAACTTATAATGAATTTAATGAGTTATGAGCTTGAAGGTAGTTCAACTAAATCTAAATCAATGGTCATTCCAACTCTTTCAGTTGATAGTGGAGTATATCTCGATAAAAAATTAACCTTAGCTGGGACAAGTTTTGTTCAAACTTTAGAGCCAAGAATTTTCTACTCGTATACTCCTTATAAAAACCAAGAAACCTTACCTATGTTTGATACTGCTTTAACAGACTTGAATTTAGAAAGTCTATTTATAGAAAATCAATTTGTTGGTGGCGATAGAATTATGGATTCCAACCAGGTTACAATTGCTGCGACAACAAGATTTATAGACAATACTGGCTATGAGCGACTAAATGCAACTCTAGCGCAAAGATTCTACATGGGTGATAGAAAAGTTTTAAAAGAAGCTCAATTTATCAATTCATCCGCTCAAAGTGATTCTTCAGACTTATTTCTAACTGCTACTGCCTACATTAATAAAGCCTTAAAAATTGATACCGCAATTCAATACAACCCAGATGAAAGTAGTACTAATCGAGCTACCTTCAAAACTCGTTATACGCCTAGACCTGGTAAATTAATAGATGTTAGTTATAGATTAATTAGAGATCTTACAAATAACGACAATGATATTAAACAAATTAATCTAGCAGGACAATGGCCACTCGGTGGAGGATGGTCCTCAATTGGAAGGTATAACTATGATATTAAAAAATCTACTGCGGTTGAGTCGCTCGGTGGTTTTGAATATGATGGCGGATGCTGGGCATCGAGAATAGTGGTAAATAGGTTGTCATTAGCTACAACTGAAAAACCAAATTATACTCTATTCATGCAGATTGAACTTGGTGGCCTTGGCTCACTAGGTGCAAGCAATGACGCTAACCTATTTGATGTATTAGATAGAAATGTTCCAGGGGCATCTTTCGCATCAGGAATACCAGATCAATATAGAATAGAAAATCTAAAGTAATGAAAAAAAAAATTTATTTAATATTATTTTTTTTAATAACTTTTTTTCAGGTAAACCAAAATTTACTCCTTGCAGAAAATTACATAGAACTCGACAGAGTAGTAGCCATTGTAGAAAAAGAAGTTATTACGGAAGTGGAGTTGAAAAACTCAATTAACCAATTGTTAGCTAGGGCAAAGAAAGATGATAGTGCTGATCAATACAAGGATTTAGTTAGATCTCAGGTATTAGACGAGTTAATCCAAAAAAGTTTAATTGAGCAATATGCTAGGCAAAGTGGAATTACAATAGAACAAAAAAAAATAGATTCATTTTTAGAAAATATTTCTAAAAAAAACAATATGACTGTTGAGGAATTAAAAAATAATATTGAAAGTGATGGTATAAAATTTGGTAAATTTATAGATAATATTCGATACGAATTAATTCTCAAAAAAATAAAGCAGAAGGAAATAAGCTCAAAGATTAATGTATCAGATTTTGAAATCAAAGCTCAACTAGATAAAAATGCAATATTAAATCCAGATATTTATAATATATCTCATATATTAATTCAAACTCCTGGTGAAGCAACACCTGACGAAATTGAAAAAAATTACAAAAAAAGTATGGAAGTTTATAAGGTAATTTTATCCGGTGAAAAATTTGAAGAAGCTGCAAAGAGATATTCAAATGATTCGAATGCTAAATCTGGTGGGAACATTGGATGGCGCAAAGAGAATGAGTTGCCAAAGTTATTTAACGACCAAATTAAAAAAATTGATGTCGGGGAAATAACAACGCCATTTAAATCTGCAAACGGCTTTCATATACTAAAAATAAATGAAAAAAAAGGGAGGGAAAAAAAGAAAATTCTTATTAAGCAGACTAAGTTAAGGCATATTATTATTAAGCAAAATGAAATCACCCCTGAGGAAGAAATAATAAAGAGACTCGAACGATTTAAAAATTTAATTATGGATGGAAGTGAAACATTCAAAAATTTAGCAAAACAGTACTCTGAAGATGGGTCAGCAGCTGCAGGTGGTGATCTTGGTTGGGTAAGTCCTGGAACAACCCTACCAGTTTTTGAGAATACCTATGATGCTCTAGATATAAATGAAATAAGTGACCCTTTTAATACCACTTTAGGATGGCATATACTCCAAGTTACTGAAAGGCGCGATAATGATTTAACAGATGAATCAATCAAATACTCAGCAAGGATTCAATTAGTAAATCAAAAAACGGAGCTCATATTCAAAGACTGGATAAAGCAATTAAGAGATCAATCATTCGTTGACATAAGATTAATTCTAGATTGAAGAATAACATTGCAAAAATTTTAATTGTTTCAGGAGAGCCAGCTGGTATTGGTTTAGATTTATGCATCCAATTAGCACGTAAAAAATTTAGTGCCGAAATAACTATTTTAACTAATCAAAAGGCAATTCTTGATAGAGCCAAGATGCACAATAAAAAAATAAAGATATTAACAAAACCGACTTTGCATAAGGGTGATGGGGGACTAAATATAATTAACGTCAATTACTCCAAAAAAGTATTGCCTGGAATACTTGAAAAAACAAATTCAGTGGAGCAGTTACAAGCAATTAATTTTGCTGTAAGCGAATGTATGAAAAAAAATTATGATGCCCTTGTTACCCTTCCTATAAATAAAAAAATACTTTCATCTAATAAAAAAAAATTTACAGGGCATACAGAATATATTTCGAAATTATGCGGCACTAAAAATAAGGAAGTTATGCTCCTTGTAGATAATAAAGAGTTAAGGGTAGCATTAGTTACAACGCATATTCCTCTTTTAAAAGTTGCTCAGTCAATTACAAAAAAGAAATTAGAGCAAACAATAAGAACTCTGAATAATGATTTAAAAAATAATTTTAAAATTAAAAATCCAAGAATAACTATTACAGGCCTTAATCCACATGCTGGTGAAGAAGGAGAATTTGGAAGTGAGGAAAAGAGAGTGATAATGCCAATAATTAAGAAGTTGATTGAGGAAGGTTTAAATTTAATAGGGCCAATTCCTGCTGACACCGCATTTACAAAAGAATATATTAAGGATACAGATAGCTTTCTAGCAATGTACCATGATCAAGGACTAGCCCCCTTCAAAGCTCTTGCTTTTAATAATGGAGTCAATACTACATTAGGGCTTCCAATAATTCGAACTTCAGTCGATCACGGAACTGCATTAGACATTGTTGGTTCAAAAAAAATTAATGGCTCTAGCTTCTTTGAATCGATTTCTTTAGCAATAAAGTTAGCTAAAAATAAAAAAAAATGATTCGTGCAAAAAAAAGATTTGGTCAAAACTTCTTAATTGATCAACAAGTAATCAAAAAAATATTGGATTCAATAAATGCCAACACAGCTCAATCTTTATTAGAAATAGGTCCTGGGCTTGGAGCATTAACAATTCCATTGTTGAATAAATTAAATCATATTGATGTAGTTGAAATTGATAGTGATATGGTTAAGTTTTTAACAAAAGAAATACCTGCCTCTAAAATAACTATTTATCAGGAAGATATTTTAGGTGTTGAGGAGGTTAAATTTTCAGATTATAATTTTATAATCGGAAATTTACCTTATTATATATCAACCCCAATTCTTCTAAAATTAGCTAAAATTAAAAAAAATAATGCTGATCTTTTCTTTATGTTACAAAAAGAAGTAGCTGAAAGAGTTTCAGCTAAACCATCAACAAAGGCATACGGGCGACTATCTGCAATATTACAATATTTTTTTAGCATAGAGCTTCTATTTGACATTCCAGCTGAGGCTTTTAAGCCAATCCCAAACGTAACATCGTCTTTTGTTAAATTTACTCGAAAAAATTTACAGGATCTAAATGCGATAAGTGATGATAACTATGAGAAGGTAATTAGGTTAGCTTTCCAATACAAAAGAAAAACATTAAAAAATAATTTCAAAGGTATTCTTAATGAAACTGACTTTTCAAGCCTAAATATTGACCCAAAAATGAGAGCTGAAACTATTTCTGTGGATAATTTCGTAAATATTGAAAACTATTTAAGTCAAAGAAAATTATCGTTTTGATTACTGTTATAATTTTTAATTTCTTGGGATAAAGTGTATGCAAATAATTCTATTAGGAGCTCCTGGGGCAGGAAAAGGGACTCAAGCAAATTTTCTTAAATCAAAATTTAAAATACCCCAGATCTCAACTGGGGACATGCTGAGGTCTGCTGTTACCAATAAAACAGAGCTTGGAATCTTAGCAAAAGATTTTATGGATCAAGGGCTTTTAGTTCCTGATGAGCTTATAATCAACCTTGTAAAATTAAGAATTAATGATACAGATTGTAAGAATGGTTACTTGTTAGACGGTTTTCCAAGATCAATCCCTCAGGCACAAGCAATGAAAGATGCAGATATTTATGTTGATTATGTTATCGAAATACAGGTTCCTGATAGAGATATCATTGAAAGATTAAGTGGTAGAAGAATACATCCTCAATCCGGAAGAATTTATCACATAAAACACAATCCTCCCAAAGTACAAGGAAAAGATGATATTACTGGTGAATCTCTTATTACTCGTGATGATGATATTAAAAAAACAATATTAGAGAGATTAACTACTTACCACAAACAAACAGAACCATTAGTTTCTTTTTATTGTAAATGGTCAAAAGAAAATGTATCGAATAAGCCTACCTTCATTAATATTGATGGTACTAAATTACCAGATCAAGTTAGCAACGATTTAAATAAGAAACTTTCATAATCGTGACAACTGAATATAAATTCAAGGAAATTGAAGAAAAAATACAAGCTAAGTGGAGCAGCTCCAATGCCTTTGCAGTTTCTGAGGATAGTAAAAAGCCTAAATTCTACGCACTTTCTATGTTTCCATATCCCAGTGGTAGATTGCATATGGGGCATGTGAGAAACTATACGATTGGTGATGTTATATCCCGATACAAGAGAATGAACGGGTTTAACGTACTTCAACCAATGGGTTGGGATTCTTTTGGCTTACCTGCAGAAAATGCAGCAATTAAAAATAACACTGCTCCAGAAAAATGGACAAATGATAATATTAGCCATATGCGGTCTCAGCTCAAAAAATTAGGGCTCTCAATTGACTGGGGTAGGGAAATTTCAACCTGTAATGTTGATTATTATAAATGGGAACAATGGCTTTTTATTCAGCTATACGAGAAAGGCTTAATCTATAAGAAAACTTCTATGGTCAATTGGGACCCAATCGATAATACAGTTCTTGCCAATGAGCAAGTCATAGATGGTAAAGGTTGGCGATCAGGTGCAGACGTTGAAAGAAAAGAAATTCCTCAATATTTCATGAAAATTACTGAGTATGCTGACGAACTTCTTGAAGGTCTAGATGTTTTAGATGAATGGCCTGATCAAGTTAAGACAATGCAAAGGAATTGGATTGGAAAAAGTAGTGGTTGTGAAATAACTTTTGACCTTGAAAAAAGTGAAGAGGCTATAAAAGTATTTACAACGAGACCAGATACCTTAATGGGAGTGACTTATCTTGCTATAGCCCCTGAACACAAACTTAGCCATAATTTATCAAAAAATAAAAAACAAATCAAAGACTTCATTGATGAATGTAAAAAAATCGGTGTTTCAGAAGCTGAAATATCAACTGCAGAAAAGAAAGGTATTTTTAGTGGCTTATTTGCTAAGCACCCGATAACAAATGAAAATATTCCAGTGTGGATAGCCAATTATGTCCTAATAAATTATGGAGAGGGTGCGGTAATGGCAGTTCCTGCTCATGACGATAGAGATTTTGAATTTTCTAAGAAATATCAACTACCAATCAAACAAGTAATTAAATCAATTAATTATGACGAAAGTAAAGCATTCGTTGGTACTGGTAACCTCATTAATTCTGAAGAATTTAACGGTCTTTCTAGCGAAGAATCAACAAATGCTATTTCAAACAAATTAGAATCATTAGGAAAAGGTAAAAAAAGGATTCAATTTCGACTTCGTGATTGGGGCATATCTAGACAACGCTATTGGGGTTGTCCGATCCCCATGATTAATTGTGGAGATTGTGGTGATGTTCCAGTTAAAGAAAACGAACTTCCTGTTACTCTTCCTGAAAATATAACAATGAATGCTTCTGAAGTTGGTTCTCCTTTAAGCAAAATGTCTGAATTTTATTCATGTATTTGTCCAAAATGTGGGAAAGACGCAAAAAGAGAAACTGACACAATGGATACCTTCTTTGAGTCTTCATGGTATTTTGCAAGATACACATGTTTTGATCAAAAAAATAAAATGCTTGATGATAGAGTTAATTATTGGCTGCCGGTTGATTATTATATTGGTGGAATAGAACATGCAATTCTTCACCTACTCTATGCTAGATTTTTTAATAAAGTCTTAAGTGATATTGGTTTAATTGAAACAAAAGAGCCATTCAAAAAGCTACTAACTCAAGGTATGGTCTTGAAAGACGGAACTAAAATGTCAAAATCTCAAGGTAATACAGTTGACCCTCAAGATCTAATTATAAAATATGGTGCTGACACAGCTAGGCTATTCATAATGTTTGCAGCACCCGCTGAGCAGAGTTTAGAATGGTCTGATAATGGTATTGAAGGTGCTCATCGATTTCTTAAAAGATTATGGAATATAGTCAATATTCATATTGAAAGTAAACCTAAGGCAAATAAAGAAATAAGTATAGAGCTAAAGAGAAAAATAAAAGAATTAAATTTTAAGTTGCATACAACAATACAGAAAGTTACCGATGATTTAGAAAGAAGAAATAGCTTTAATACAGTCATATCATCTGTAATGGAGTTACTGAACTTTTTAAATGATACTGATAAAAATCAAGAATTACCACACACTATAAAACAAGAAATATTAGAAAATATTTTACTAATGCTTTATCCATTTGTGCCACATATTACTTCTGAGTTATGGATTCTCATTAGAGGAAATAGTGATATTAATACCATAGCATGGCCAAAAGTAGATAAATCAGCATTGGTGCAAGATGAAATAAAAATAGTTGTTCAGGTCAACGGAAAGCTTAGAGGAAATATGATAATATCAAATCAGTTGACAGAAGACGAGATTAAAGAAAAATCTATTGCAATTGATACTGTCAAAAAATTTATAAATAATGAAGATGAAATCAAAAAAATTATTTATATTAAGGAAAAACTAATTAATATTGTGGTTGGTTAATTTAAATATGAAAAAAATTTTAAGATTTATACTTTTACTGGTTTTGACATCTAATTTTATCTCATGTGGCTATCAACTTCGTGGGGTTCAGGAGGTAAGTTTTAAGTCAATATCAATTGATGGTGGATCTAAGAAATTTACTAGCATCCTCAAGAAAAAATTTAATCAATCAGGTGTGAAAATAAATTCTGTTGATTCTGAAGTCAATCTCGAAATAATTTATGATAATTTAACAAAAGAAATTCTATCATTGAGCTCAAAAGGTAAAGTTCGAGAATACCAAATTACATACAGAGTCTCATACAGAGTTAAATCAAAAAATAGCGAATGGGGGTCGCCAGTCAAAATCGAAACAAGCCGAGACTACACTTTTGACGATACTAATGTAATTGCAAAAACAGAAGAAGAATTCCGAATAATAAAAGGAATGCAAGACCAACTTATCAGAACTATGGTTACTCAAATTTCAGTTTTAAAATAAGGTCATGAATGCCATTTTTGCTCCGATTAATATAATAGAAAAAATTAAGGGATTAAATAAAAATTGTATAGTCATTTTAGGTGACGAGCCAGTTGTCTCCAATCACATTAAAGAGGAAATAAAAAATTTTACCGATTCAAATAATATTGAATTTTATTCTATTAATTTTGACGCTTCTAGTAAGACAAATGAAATGAAATCCATGTTTGAAAATGAGTCGTTATTCTCAAATAAATCCCTCTTTAGCATCAACATTCCAGCTGGAAGGATCTTAGTAGATACTAAAAAATTTATTACCAATGTAATTTCAGAGAATCAAAATGATTTTTTTATAATACACTTCCAAAAATCAACGAAAGAATTATTAAAATCATCCTGGTTCCAGGAGATTAGTAAAAAATCACTTCAATTCGAAGCTAAGGAACCAACTTTAAACCAAATTCAAAATGCAATTAAAGAAAGATCAAGCCATCATAACTTAGACCTTGATAATGAATCAATATCATTACTATCGAATCTCTCACTAGGTAATCTGCTGTCGGCCGAAAATGAAATTATAAAATTGTCATTGGTTGGTTTAGGTTCTGATGTAGATATAAAAAAGTTAATAAACCATATGTCTAACGGATCGAAATTTGATAACTTTAAATTATTAGATTTTTGTATGTCAGGACAAATTAAAAAAACAGCTCAGGCATTAGCGTATTTTGAAGAAGAAGGCATAGAGCCATTAATGCTTAATGGTCTGTTTGCATGGATTTTCACAGCTATTTCTAAATTGAAATTTTCTTCGATTGACCCTATTTCCAACAAAAAATTAATTGAACTACGTATATTTGGTACTTCACAAGACCTAGTTCGTGTTTCAGTTAATAAACTATCTTTAAACCAAATAGAGGCATGCTTACTTAAAATAAAAGAAATTGATCTGATATGTAAAGGTATAAATATTGGAAGCCCTTGGCTCGAGCTTAATAGGTTTGCATTTGGAATATCTCGTTTAATTAATAAAAAAACAGCGTAAAATAAAAAAAATGGATATTAAAGACTACATGCTTAAGATTGGAAGCGAAGCAAAGAACGCGAGCTTTACTACAGCTTCTTCAACAACATCACAAAAAAATCAATTTTTAAATAATCTAGCTCATAGGATACTCGATAATAAAGATAATATTACTACTCATAATAAGAAGGACCTTATCCAGGCTTCAAAAGATAACCAGGACGATGCATTCATTGACCGGTTAACCTTGAATGATGAAAATATAATCGGTATGGCAGATGGATTATTCCAGTTAGAAAAATTAGATGATCCAATTGGTCAAATCAGTAACCAAAGAACTATGCAATCAGGTATCAAAGTAAGCCAAATGAGGGTCTCTCTTGGAGTCATAGGTATGATATATGAATCAAGACCAAACGTAACTGTTGATGCTGCTGGACTATCCATAAAATCTGGAAATGCAATAATTTTAAGAGGTGGTTCTGAAGCAATTAATTCTAATACATATTTAGGTGAATTAATTACTCAATCATTAAAAGAAACTGGGTTTCACTCTAACTCTGTACAGATTATAAAAATGACTGATCGAGAAGCAGTAAACGAACTAATTACAATGAGTAACTTTGTTGATGTAATAATTCCGCGCGGCGGAAAGAGCTTAATAAAAAAAATAACTGAAGATGCAAAGATCAATGTTATTAAGCACCTTGATGGAAATTGCCACATCTATGTTGATGAATTTGCTGATATTGATGTAGCAGTTAATATTGTTGATAATTCTAAAACACAAAGGCTTGGTACTTGTAACACACTAGAATCACTGGTTATTTCATCAAAAATAGCAAAAGAATTTTTGCCAAAAATACAAAAGATATTCAACAATAAAAAAATAGAGATGCGCGGATGCGCGGAGACAAAGAAAATTATCCCTGATGCCAAAAATGCCAAAGAAGAAGATTATTATATAGAATATGCAGGTCCGATTATATCGATTAAGATTGTCAAATCAATTGATGAAGCAATTGGACATATCAACAAGTATTCTTCAAAACATACAGAGTCAATCATTACAAAAAATCAGAAAAATGGACAAAAATTTATTAGGGAAATTGATTCCTCAAGTGTAATGATAAATGCTTCAACGAGATTTGCTGATGGTTTTGAATATGGCTTAGGTGCTGAAATTGGTATATCTACGGATAAATTTCATGCAAGAGGTCCAGTAGGGCTTGAAGGGCTTACCTCTCTTAAATATATAGTATTAGGAACCGGTCAAATTAGAAAATAATCATGGCTAATAATAAATTAATTGGTCTATATGGTGGAGCCTTCGATCCGATTCATAATGCTCACATATCCATCGCTCAAAATTGTATAAAAAAAATTGGTTTAAAGAAAGTAATTTTTATACCAACAGGTAATTCGGCTACTTCCAAAATTTTAACTGCGCATCATCATCGATTGGAGATGCTAAAAATTATTTGTAAAAATAACCATTTTGAAATTTCAGATTTTGAAATCAAAGAAGATCTTAATCAAACAAAAATCTCTTACACACTAAACACGCTTAAATATTTTAAAAAAAATATTGAATCTACTTTAATATTTATCCTTGGCGCAGATGCATTTTTTAATATAAATAAATGGTACAAGTGGGAAGAAATATTAAAATATTGTCATTTAGTTGTTGCTGACAGAGAAGGGTTAAAATCAAATATTAAAAAAATGCCAAATGAGGTTCAAATATTCTTTAATAATAATGTCACCAACGATATCAATGATCTTATAGTAAATAAACAGGGTAAAATCTATCCAATACAGATGCCAATGTTTAATGAGTCTTCAAGTCAAATAAGAGATAGGTTAAAGAAAAATTTAGACATAAATGACTTAATACCAGACACTATTCACGATTATATTTTACAAAATAGGCTTTATAATTTACCGGGCCATAATAAATAATTTGATATATTAATTGTGTTTACTTTTTTTTGAAATGGTACCCTCCCCATAAAGGGAGCATCAATATTTTCTACAAGATATTTAATATTCTCATCAACTTGCTTCATAGTTGGATCAATACAGTTAGCAACCCACCCGTACAGATTTTGCTGATTATTTTTTATCGACTCAAAAGTAAGCATTGCATGATTAATACAACCTAACCTTATTCCTACAACTAAGATAACTGGTATTGATAAATAGCTGATAAGATCTTCAATTGAGTTATTATTTGCCAAAGGGACTTTGTAACCACCTGCACCTTCTACAAATAAATATTCACATTCTTTTTGTAGTATTAAAAAATTCTCTTGAATTTTAGGGAAGAGTATCTTTTGATTTGATAGGTTAGATGCAATATGTGGAGCAATTGCTTGCTCAAACGAATACGGATTAATATTTGCTACTGGTTTTCCAATACTATTTATAGATAAAAATTTATATACGTCGCTATTAATTGTTTGGTTGTCAATAATTTCGGTGCCAGCTGCAACTGGCTTCATCCCGCAAGCTAAATACCCTTTTTCTTGAAAAAAATTTATTAATCCACAAGTAATTTCAGTTTTACCTATATGCGTATCTGTACCAGTAATAAAAAAAGATTTGTTCATATTGTTCGATAATTTAATTAGGTTGCATTATTTATTAGAGTCTTTCCACGCATAACCATATAAAACCTCATAGGTTGCTGGAAAAATATCATCATAGCTGTATTTTTTATAACCATCTGAAATTAATTTTAGAAAAAGTTTTCCAGATAAACCAATTTTTTTACTTTCAAAGCCACTCGAAGCGCCAATTTTTTTTAAATCTAATAAGAGTTTAGTAACGTCTTTGTATGCAATACAAAATTCCTCTGAATTAATTATTAGATCTCTGAAACCTTCAGTATCAAGTATATTTTTAATATATTGAATACTTATAAAATCATTTGTTTTTTGGTATTTAGATATTTCTTTTGTTATATTTTTTAATTCAAAAAGTGTATTTGGCCCAAATGTACTAAATATAAATAAACCTCCAGGCTTTAATATCAATTGTATCTCCTTAAAGGTATTAGAAATATTATTGCACCATTGAAATGAGCTTGTTGACCAAACTATATCAAATGTATTTTTAGGGAAAGGTAATTCTTCAATATCGCCACATACAAAACTTAAATCATCTATCTCTAAGTGTGAATTAGTTAGATTATTTTGTTTTTTTCTTGCTTCCCTCAACATATTTATTGAAAAATCGTAGTTAATTAATTTTATTGTCTTAAATTTATCTTTGAATATTTTTCCGTTCCTACCTGTACCGCATCCAAGATCTAAAATTAGATTTGATCTCGGTTTAATCATGTCTAACTTCTTAAAAAGATTATCCGATATTTTATCTTGTAGTGACGAATATGCATCATAAGTTTTCGCATATCTATCAAATGCTTTACGCTTGTATTCTTTATCAATCATTCTCTTACGCAGCCTTTATAAATTTTCTTATTAGATGAAAACATTTTCTTTGATAATTTATAAATGGTATATGCCCTGCAGATTCAAAAATAAATATTTCTGATTCTTTAATTCTTGATTTCATCCAAATTGATGCTTTATAGTCTGAGATTTTATCTTGCTTGCCACTAATTATTAATGTTGGAATATTAATATTCTCAATATCTTTTCGGATGTCTATTTTTTCTAATATTTCTAAGGACTTTTCTAAGCCCTCTCTTGTTGGGGGCTGTTCATTCATAAAATCATTTTCTAGCTTCTTTAGAGTTTTTTCTTTATCTTCATCTTTTTGCATTTGTAGTAAAAAAAATTTCTTTAATGTTCTTTGCCAATTATTTAATAAATCTTTTTTGAATTTTGAAAAAAAATTTTCACTAACCCCCAGTTCCCAACCGTTTTTTTTAATAAAGCATGGGGTTGATGATATACATACTAAATAATTAACAGCCCTTGGATATTTTAAGTAATATTTAATTGCAATTTGTCCACCCAATGACCACCCTATTATTGTTACCCTCTCTGGAATCCCCTCATGTATTTTTTTTATTAGATTATTTATCTTGTAGGGCTCAATTATTTCACTTTTACCCATTCCTGGAAGATCAATAATAAATAATTTATATTTTGACATCATTAACTTTGAAAATTCTGCCCAAATTTTCCCAGACATACCCCATCCATGAATTAAAACTACTGGTCTCCCCTTACCTATTATTTTTATATACATTACTTTGTATTTAAATTAATTAGCTCAGCTAACCTTAGAATTTCTTTAGGTTCATGCAAAGCCGATATTGAAATTCTTAATCTTGATGTTTTAATTGGTACTGTTGGGGGTCTAATTGCTGGAACATAAAACCCTGCCTCTAAAAGCTTTTCTGAGATTTTAATTGTCAGGTCATTATCATTAATTAATATTGGTTGTATTGGTGTAATCGAATTGCTTAGCAATGCTTTATTTTCAACTTTTTCTCTTAATAAATTTATTAATTTCAAAAGATTTCTTCTCATGCTCTTTCCTTCTTTAACAATTTTCAATGAAGTCATTATTCCACATGAAATCGCCGGCGATGATGCGGTAGTATAAATATAGGTTTTAGCTTTTTGTACTAGATAGTTAATGATATTTTTATTTGCTACAACTATTGCACCTGAAATTCCCACTGACTTTCCCAATGTAAACATATAAATTATTCTTTTCTTTTGTTTATGCGTTAAATTTAATTTTGGATAATAATACTCCAATATACCTTGCCCATTTTTACCTAATACTCCGTAACCGTGTGCATCATCTATATAAAGGTATGCGTCATATTTTTCACATAAATTTAGCATTGCAGGTAAATTAATTAAGTCACCATCCATACTAAAAACTGCGTCTGAAATTATTAGCTTTCTCCCTGCATTACTCTCTTTAAGAGATTTTTCTAGATGAGCTAGATCTAGATGTTTATATCGAATTAACTTTGATTTAGTTAATAATGAAGCTTCGTTAAGTGATGCATGATTCAATCTATCTGAAAATATTACATCATTTCTACCGCATAAAGCACCAATTACTCCTATATTTGCTGTATATCCTGATGAAAATAGTAAGCCCTTATCAAATCCTAGATTTCCTGCAGCTAATTTTTCTAGGTTGTCATGAATATCATAGTGTCCTGATATTAGATGTGATGCCCCAGCACCATTCCCATATTTTTTGATTCCATCAATAATAGATTTTTTTATGATTTTATTTTGTGTTAGCCCAAGATAATCATTACTAGAAAAATTACATACCCACTGGCCATCAATTTTAATCTTTCCTTTTTTCAGCTCTTGAATTGATTTTCTGTGCCTGTATAAATTTTTACTTACCAAATCCTTTAAATTTAATAATAAGTCTTGATACATATTGTCACAGCGTTGATAGGTTCAATCGGTTGAATAATTTTTTGTCTTTTTCAATATCTGGATTACCAGTGGTTAATAACTGTTCCCCATAAAAAATTGAATTTGCGCCAGAAAAAAATGCAAGTGCTTGAATACCATCGTCCATAGACTCTCTTCCAGCTGAAAGCCTAACAAAGCTTTTGGGCATAGTAATCCTTGCAACAGCGATTGTTCTTATAAAATCAAAATGATCAAGTTTTTCAATATTATCTAAAGGAGTTCCTTCTACTTGAGTTAAAAGATTAATTGGGACACTTTCTGGTGGTCTTTTCATATTTGCTAGTTGTGATATTAAGCTAACTCGATCATCTATTGACTCGCCTAAGCCTACAATACCTCCGCAACAAACGTTTATTGATGCCTCCCTGACGCGTTCTAGTGTGTCTAGCCTATCTTGATATGTCCTAGTTGATATAATATCGCCATAAAACTCCGGTGAGGTATCTAAATTGTGGTTATAGTAATCTAATCCAGCATCTTTAAGTTGTTCAGCTTGACCTTCTTTAAGCATTCCTAAAGTCGCGCATGTTTCAAGACCTAACTCCTTTACCTTTACAATCATTTCTTTAATCGAATCTAAATCTTTTTCCTTAGGACCTCTCCAAGCAGCGCCCATACAGAATCTACTAGCTCCTGCTTCTTTAGCAAGTTTTGCGGAAGTTAAAACCTCTGCAATATCCATCAATGGTTCATTTTCTACTTCTGTATCAAATCTTGCTGATTGTGGGCAATATCCACAATCTTCGGAGCAACCGCCAGTTTTAACTGATAGTAAAGTACTTAATTGGACTGCATTGGGGTTAAAATTTGATCTGTGAATCACATGAGCCTGATATACTAAATCATTAAATGGTAGATGGAAAAGTGATTTAATTGCTTTCTTTGACCATTTTTCTAAATGATTCTCGTTTTGCTTCACTTTAGGCCTTAAAAAGTGAAGTGTTTCATGATTTTCTATTGGCTGCTGGGTGCTCATATATCCCCTAAGTAATTGATTTTAATTAATTAATTTATAAAATATATATATGTTAACAAATTTTACACTATTTTTATAACAACTGTTTAAATTTTAATCATATGTTCAATATTGTCCTATACGAACCTGAAATTCCGCCAAATACCGGTAACATAATTCGTCTTTGTGTGAATACATCCTGCAATTTACACTTGATAAAACCATTAGGATTTAATTTGGATGAGAAGCAAGTTCGCCGTGCTGGCCTTGATTATCACGATATGGCTAAAATTAATATTTATGACAGCTACAAAGAGTGTGTAGAAAAATTAAAAGGTAATAGAATTTTTGCTGTTACGACTAAAGCGACTAGATACTATGGTGACTTTAATTATAAACAAGGGGATGTTTTTGTTTTTGGGCCTGAAACTCGAGGGTTGCCTATGAAAATTCTTAGTGGAATGCTACATGATGAGAAAATAAGAGTTCCAATGGTAAAAAATAATAGAAGCCTAAATTTATCTAACACAGTTGCTATTGTTCTATATGAGGCATGGCGCCAGTTAAATTTTGAATCAGGAATTTAACTCTCTGTCTTAATAGATCGACCTAAGAGGTCTAGTACCGCATCTTTTGGTGATTTTCCTAGCTGAATAACATTATTTACCTCAGATGTGATTGGCATCTCAATGTCTATATTATCAATTCTCCTCATCACCTCAGTAGCTGTGTATACGCCCTCGGCGACATGTCCTAAGTTTTTTAGGATAACCTCTAAAGGTCGCCCTTTTGCTAATTGGATACCAACTTCACGATTTCTTGAATATTCCCCTGTGCATGTTAAAACCAGATCTCCTGACCCAGCTAAACCACTAAAGGTCTCTTGATTTGCGCCTAAATGGAATCCAAATCTAGAAATCTCAGCTAAACCTCTTGTTATTAAAGCTGCCCGTGCATTATTTCCAAAACCCATTCCATCTGAAATACCAGAAGCAATTGCAATAACATTTTTTAATGCTCCACCAACTGATGCTCCTACTACATCCTGACTTGTATAAACCCTTAAGTTATCATGATGAAAAATATTTGCTGCAAAAGTTGTAGTTTCCTTACTTGTTGAAGCTAATGTTAATGCAGTTGGAAGAGACCTTACTAATTCTGCAGCAAAGCTGGGGCCGGACACTACTCCCCAATGGCGGTTAGTTTCTGTTGGATCTCCTAATTCTTCAAGAGCAATCTCATGCGGCAATTTAGCAGATCCCTGCTCTAAACCCTTATTAGCCCATATAACTAAGGCTGTTTGATTAATCTCATTTATTGATTTTAAGATTTGTCTAAAACCCGAAGAAGGTAGAGCGCAGACTATTAAATCTGTATCGGATATAGTCGCATCAAAATCATCGCTAATCTCTAATAATGGTGGAAATTTAAAATCACCTAAATACAGAGGGTTTGATTGAGCTTTTTTCATTCCAGACACATGTCCAGAGTTTCTAGCCCAAAGCTTAGTTGGGTGTAATTTACCCAGATGAATAGCTAAGGCTGTTCCCCAGGCCCCAGCACCAAGCACTGATATTCTCAAACTATATTCCCCAAACCTCTTCAGCACTAATAAATCCCTCTAAACCCGTTGAGACAGATTTAACATTAACCCAGCCATCAGTAACTGGAGGAGATAGCAAATCAAGAACAACAAGTTTATCAATATAAGCTAATTTGGCTTCATTCGAGTTAGGCTTGTTATAAATAATTGATTTAGATTTCAAGGTAATAACAGTTCTTTCACTGTTTAGATCTTTTGCTTGCACCCAACTAATGTTACCTAAATGGTCTTTAACTTTTTTCCAGTCTTTAAGGCTAACAACAACTTTTAATGGGTACCCCTCAGTGACAATAAATTTCTTCTTAGTAGAAGAGGAAGGACCTTCAAATAAAATTGAATCTTTTGTCTTAACTGACAAAAACTCAGCAAATACATTTGATGAAAAAAATACACAACTAAGACTTAAGAAAAAAATAAACCAAGTAAAAGTTTTACTAGGCATATTAAGATTTTTTAGAATCTTGTTTTTGTTTCTCTTGCATATACAATGCTTCAAAATTAATTGGCTGTAATTGAACAGGGTTAAAGCCAGCCTTAACAGTAAAGTTTGCAATAGCTTCTCTTGCGTAAGGAAATAAAATATTAGGGCAAGTAATCGATGTTACGGCCTCCATGCCATCATCGGGAATATTCTTAATAGTGAAAATTCCTGCTTGAACCAAATCAACCACAAAAGCTGTTTGATTAGCAATTTTAGAAGTAACAGTTATCTGAAGTGAAACTTCATAATAACCATCAGCTAAAGGCTTTGTTTCGTTATTTAATTCAATACCGATTTTAGGAGCTTCTCGGTTGGTAAAAATTTCAGGAGCATTTGGAACCTCGACCGATACATCTTTTAGATATAATTTCTCTAATGCAAACCCTGGCTGTTGATCCTGACCTACTTTGGTTTTTGCTTTTTTTGGTTTCGTTGTTTTTTTATCTGCTGCCATAATTGATAATCCCAGTTTATTAAATGTTAAAAATATTAATTGACCTAAAACGCTATTCTATAGCTTTAAAACATAAGAATGAACTATTAATTCATTAAATTTCGAAATTTACTTTAATAATTTATCTAATTCTCCAGATAAATCAGAAGCTCTTAACTCATCAAAGCCGCCAATATAAGTATCATCAATGAATATTTGAGGAACCGTTCTTTTACCGGTTAGTTTCATCATTTTTTCTAGCTCATTTGGATCTTCATCTATAAGAATTTTTTGAGTTACATCAAACCCTTTCTCTTCTAATAATCTTTCTGCATTTGTACAATAGGGGCAGTAAGAACTTGAATACATTAAAATATTTTTCATATATTTTTTTGTGAAACGGGAAGTTGTAATTTAACCCATTCAGAAAACCCACCCTCAATACTTATCACCGACTCAAATTCTTTTTGGTTAAGAATCTTCATTGCTTTTACTGAGCTATTTCCAGAGCCACAGTAAACCAAGATTGTATTTTTTGAATGTTTTTTTAATTTATCTATTATTTCAGGAAACTTGTTGTAAGGCATGCTTATTGCATTAGGTATGTGCCCAACATTGAACTTCTCTTCAGCTCTAACATCTATGATAGTGCAAGCCTCTCGATTCATAAGTAAAACTGCATCTTTAACGTTGATTAATCTAATGCCTCCAGAAAGTGCGCGGGGGAATAAGAGTAATAGACCGGAAGTTACAATAATAAAAATTAATAAATAATCATTTAATGAAAAGTCCAAAAAAAATCCTTAAAAAATATAAAGCATTTATGATTTATAATAGATAAATCGAAAAGTGGCATTATAATTGAACGTTACGACATAATAAAATAAATTTTAAAAATAATGCAAAAAAATCCAATAGTATTAATTATTTTAGATGGCTTTGGGCATAGCGAAAGTTATGAGCATAATGCGATCTTAAAGGCTAGGACTCCAAATTGGGATTCTTTAAACAAGGAATATGCAAATACATTGATTAATGCGTCGGAATCCTCTGTTGGACTTCCCTCTGGGCAAATGGGTAACTCTGAGGTAGGGCATCTAACTATTGGATCGGGAAGGGTTGTCCATCAGGATATTGCTAGAATAAACTTAAGTATAGAAAATAAAACTTTTTTTTCAAAGTCGCTATTAAATAAAAATTTTGAGGCGCTGAGAAAAAATAACAAAGCATTGCATATTTTTGGACTTTTGTCAGATGGTGGTGTTCATAGTCATATAGAGCATTTCGATGCCATCTTGCTATTAGCAAAACAAAATAATCTAGAAAAAGTTTACGTACATGCTTTTTTGGATGGAAGAGATACCCCTCCTAAGAGTGCTGAGAAATATATAGTATCTATAGAAAAATCTTTTCAAAAGTTTAAGACTGGTGAGTTAGCTTCAATATGTGGTCGTTTTTATTCAATGGATAGGGATAACAGATGGAAAAGAACTAAAAGTGCATTTGACTTGTTGGTTCATGCAAAAGCCGAATATAAAGTAAAATCATCTCATGAAGCAATAAGTGAAGCATACAAAAGAAATGAAACAGATGAGTTCGTCTCTCCTACGTTAATAGATAAAATTGATGGGTTTGATGGAATAAGCAGTAATGATACGATAGTATTTATGAATTTTAGATCTGATCGTGCAAGGCAGATAACAGATGCAATTTTAAATGATAAATTTGAACACTTTGATAGAAAATCATGTCCAACTAACCTAAGCTACTTCACACTAACAGAACACGATAAAAGGCAAAAAAAATCTAAACCAATCTTTGAACCAATACAAATAGATAATTCATTAGGGAAATTTATTTCAGATGAGGGAAAGACGCAGCTAAGAATAGCTGAAACAGAAAAATACCCCCATGTAACGTTCTTTTTTAATGGGGGCGAGGAGAATATTTATCCTGGGGAAGATAGAATTTTAGTTCCATCTCCAAAAGTTGAAACTTACGACTTAAAACCTGAAATGAGTGCATATGAGATAACAGATAAATTATCTGAAGCGATAATGGTTCAGAAGTATGATGTCATCATTTGTAATTATGCAAATGGTGACATGGTAGGTCATACTGGCGAGATAAATGCAGCGATTAAAGCAATCGAGTGTTTAGATAATTGTATTGGTAAAGTTACTGACGCAATAAAAAAAGTTAATGGCCATATGTTAATAACGGCAGATCATGGAAACGCTGAGCTGATGATGGATGAAAAAAATAATCAACTTCATACACAGCACACTACAAACTTAGTGCCTTTTTTATACATGGGAAGAGAATGCTCAATAAAAAAAACGGGAAGTCTGTCAGATATAGCCCCGACAATTATTTATCTTATGAATAAAGTACCGCCAAAAGAGATGACAGGTAAATCCTTAATAAGCTTTGATGAATAATACTTGCTCGATAAAAAATATTTTTAAAATTTTTATATGTCTAAGCATATTAATATTTTCTTCCTTCAGCATTGCAGAAACTAAAGTTACTAAAACAGAAAAAGATTTACTTACCATTCAAAAAGAAATTAATCAGCTCGATAAAAATATTAAAAAAAATACGGCTACAAAAAATAATTTATCTAATGAACTTAAAGGTAAAGAAAAGAAAATAAGTAGGACAAAAAAAGAGCTTTATAAGATAAAGAAAAAATTCAAAAAAAATAAAAGAATAATAAAAAAATTAAATAAGCAGCTTCTTACCTTAAATAAAGAAATAAAAGAAAAGAAGAAATCTCTTGAAAATCGTTTGTATCAGTCTTATACAATAGGTAATCCTGGCTATTTTCAAATGTACCTAGATGGAATTAGTCCAAGTCAGATTTCAAGGGAATCTTACTATATTGGCTTTTATAGCAAACAACAAAATGTTGATATAAAAAAAATAAAGCAATCTTATATAAAAATTAAAAGTGCTAAGCAGAAGACTAAGGATGTATTAAAAAAAGTTGCTTCTCTTAAAAAAAGAAAGGAAAGAAATACAAAGAAACTTCAAAAACAAAGAAAAGAAAAAGCGAATGTAATAAAAAAAATTAATAAAAAATTATTAACTCAGAAAAAAAAGAAAAAAAAATTAATAAAAAATGAAAAAAAGTTAACTAATATATTTAAAAAACTAATAAAAAAAATTAAGGCTGAAGCTAAAAAAGAACCAAGTAAGAAGATAAAAGCTGATAATAAATCAATACCAACTAATAAATATGATGGAATTAATTTTAAAAAACTTAAAGGAAAATTAAAACTACCTGTTAAGGGTAAGATTGTTTATAAATTTAATTCGAAGAGAAAAGTTACAGGTGTTAGATGGAAGGGTCTTTTCATAAAGTCACCGGAAGGTACTGAGGTTTATGCTGTTGCTTCAGGTAAAGTTGTTTATTCTGACTGGATCAAAGGATTTGGCAATATTATTATAATTGACCATGGTAATGGATACATGAGTCTCTATGGAAATAATAATTCACTCCTTAAAGAAAGTAATGAAATTGTAAAAGGTGGTTCAGTTATTGCTTTAGTTGGAAACAGTGGTGGCAACCCAAGTAATGGACTATATTACGAATTAAGAAAAAATAGTAAGCCATTTAATCCTTTAAAATGGACTACACTAAAGTAATTAATCTCCTATTAAGTGAATTTTTACCTTCCGATGAAATTCACTATATCGATGTTCAAATATATATACTCCTTGCCACTGTCCTAATAAAATTTTTCTATTTTTTACAGGTATTGATAGATTGGTTTGTGTTAAGGCTGTTCTTATATGTGCAGGCATATCGTCATTCCCTTCAATTGTATGGGTAAATAAACTATCCCCATCCTTAACCAATCTTGAAAAAAAACTTTCAAGGTCTCTTTGAACATCAGAATCGTAATTCTCATTAATTAATAGGCTTGCGGATGTATGCTGAATAAACATTGTGAAGAGTCCGTCTTGAATTTCTTGTTTATCAACCCAGCTGACAATATTTGATGTGATGTCGTAAAGTCCGCGTCCTTTTGTATACATACTTATTTCATCAAAAAATTGTTTCATTATGAGTGTTCTGCAATATTTTTTTTTACTTGGCTCATGATTTTTTAACTAATACCTCATAAATTAAAATTATTGCACCAATACTTATAGCAGTGTCTGCAACATTAAAAGCAGGCCAATAATAATCATTATAATGAAAATACAAAAAATCAGTTACGTAGCCTAAGGATATTCGATCATATAAATTACCTAAAGCTCCACCTAAAATCAAGGATAATGCTAATCCTATACAGAAATCATCCCTATGTTTTTTTATCATAAAGGCAATATATACAGATGCTATTGCAGCAACTATTGATAGAAAATATCTTTGCCACCCACCCGCATCGCTCAAGAAACTGAATGCAGCTCCTGGATTTTTAAAATGGACGAGATAAAAATATGAATTAATGCTTACAAATTGATCGTTAGCAATATTTTTAATTACTAGTATTTTTGTAAGCTGATCTGATAACGCAATAAAACTGACTAATAAAAAATATTTAGGCATGTTTCCTTTTTTCGCCCTCTTCAAAAAGATTGCTAATACATCTTTCACATATTGTAGGATGTTCAGAGTTATTTCCTATATCTTCAACATAATGCCAACATCTTTCGCATTTATTATTCTTACTGGCGCTAACCTCAATTTCTAAATCTTTTTTTGACTCCTCAAGAGTACTATTTGATGTAATGAAAATATATTTTAATTCGTTATCGAAAAAAGATAGGCTTTTATAGATATCTAAAGGTGCTGAAATTTTCAATTCGGCCTGAAGTGAAGATCCAACAGCGCCTTCCTCCCTCAGTGCTTCTATTTTTTTATTAGCTAAGTTTCTAACATTGATTACATGTTGCCATCCTAAAAATTCTTTTTCGGAAAGGGCATGACTAGGAAATTCATACCAATTCTCAACAAAAATAGTACTTTTATTATTTTTATTTACTACATTCCATAATTCTTCCGCAGTAAAGCTTAAAACAGGAGCCATCAGTCTTATAAGTGATTGCGTAATATGGAATAATGCAGTTTGAGCAGATCTTCTGCCATGAGAATTTTCAGCTGTCGTATACAATCTATCTTTTAATATATCAAGATAAAAACCTCCCATATCTTCAGAACAAAACGATAAAAACTTTTGCATAGCTAGATAAAAATCAAATGCGTCATAATCTTTTATAATATTAGTTTGTAACTCCCCAATTAAATATAATCCGTAACGATCAATCGACAACATGTCTTTTGGACTAATTAACATTTTCTTTGAGTCAAAATCTTCTAAATTTGCTGATAAGAATCTTAACGTATTTCTTATTCTCCGATAACTTTCTGAAACTCTTTTTATAATC
>MDSY01100006.1_pt1 | contig 45134 bp, 35 predicted proteins | sample 811131 | NCBI WGS metagenome assembly MDSY01 (sample SAMN05326643, study PRJNA326480) | marine metagenome | isolation source: seawater | place: Atlantic Ocean: South West | collected 2010
CAGGCGTGACCAGAGTTCGTCATCCACCTCGATGCCTTCCTGCATGGCTCGTTGGCGACAGGCGAGCAGCTTCGACTCTTCATGACAGGCCAGCAGGTCAACGTCATAGTCGGAGCGAAGAGATGGCAACAGATCGACATGGTTGGCCATCACCAGCGTGATGCCGTCATTGGGCTCATTCTCTTCTGGCACTTCACGCACGGCATAGACCCGTATCTCGGGGACCGAGCTGTTGGCTCTGAAGCCCACGACCTGCTCTATCATGGGGCAGCCGACCGCCTCGTCCACATCCTGGGCGTTGCGCCAGAAGGCGGTAACATTCATGCCGCGCCCCGCAAGGCGCGCCAGATAACCCATGATCAACTGCCGATTGTGGCAATGCTGGATCTTGATGACGGCGAGGCCACGCGCACGTGCCTTGGCGAAGCCGAGTTCCAGCGCCAGCGATGAACTCTTCAATACGCTGTGTCCGTGGCTGTCGAGTACCGCGAGGTCGCCATCGGCATAGACGATTTCCGGTGGACGCTCATCGGTATCCTCCAGCAAGAAACGCAATCCGCGATTGAGCGCCGCCAGCCCTTCCAGCTCATAGAGCTGCATCCAGGCCACCATGTCGGCGGCATCACCGGCGTCACCGTCTTCAAAGCCCATCGCCTGGAAGGCCTTGCGACACAGTCCGTGAAGCTCGTTGTAGGAGACCTTCATGACATTCCTCCCACTGTCGTGGTGTTGCCCTGCCGAGGATCGGCGGTCATCTCTGGCCGCGTCGTGCTTGCAATCTGCGGTGCCAGCGGGAAGCTCCAATCATCAAACGCGACAGGATCCTCTGGCTCGGCGTTGAGTTCCTCCACCAGCGGAGCCCCCTGGAAGAGCGTGATACGCACCCAACGATCAGACTTCGGGTCGAAACGGCTGGCACCGAAGAACGACAGCTTGGTCCGCAACAGGTGCATGGGCTTCATGTCGCGCGCCCACAGGTTGGCGCGTATCTCGCCAAAGCTGGTGCTGGCCATGCTCTGAATGCGGCGCACGATATCCTTGTGACGAGGGCAATGAATGAGGAATTCCACCACCAAGGCACGAGGGTGGTCTTCCAGGTACTGACTGATCGCCGCATGGGTATCCGCGACACGCGGGGCAATCGCCAGTTTCATTTCCTTGTCGGCACCCGCCTCCCTGTCGCGGACTCCCAGACGGGGCTCCTCCTTCTCGACTGAGCGATACCAGAACCAGTGACGATTCTCGGCGAGTGAAAAATCGAAGCGCAGCGTCCAGTCGTAGTGCGTTTCGATTACCTGCTTGAGGTGAACCAGCGGCATGTCCGGGGTCAGCTCCAGACTTTCCTCCACCGCCATGAGGTCCTCATAGCGGTCGACGATGCTCGGATACAGCTCCAGCAGCAGAGTGTTCACCAGCTCCTGAGCCTCGAGCCCATGCTGCTGGTAACTCCAGTCGATCAGCTCCTGCCAGAGCTCCGGCGACAGCGGCACGAGTTCGAGCCAGGTCATCAGCTCAGGCAAGGACGCCACCGTGGCCTGGTTGCGCAAGGTCTGCTCGTGATCGTCCGTGACCGTCTGGCGCAGATGAGTCTCAGCGCGCTTGAGGAGTGCCAGCAGACGTGAACGCTCCTGCTCTCCTGGCATCTGTGCCGTCACCTCGGCAAGCGCCAGTTCTCGGCTTTCCACCCAGCGCTGTACCAACTGCGGATGATTGATCAGAAAAGGCGCCATCCCGAGGCCGGTGGAGTTGCCGATGCCCAGATAGCGCTTCAATGAGGTTGCCAGAGGTGCGGCGGTCTCGGGGGCTTGGGCACGGGCCATGTGCTCTATCTGCTGGATCGAGAAGTGACGCAGCAGATAGACGCCCAGCATCTGGGCAGAAAATGGCCGATGGAAATCCGCGTTGTCCTTGAGACGGTCATAGTCCGCGATGCCGAACTTGCCATTGCCATAGACGGCCGTAGTCCGATACAGATAGCCGACCCGGGTCAGCCACTCAGGATCAGGTTGCTGGCCTGCACTTAGAGCTTCCAGGAAGCTTGCGAAGTTACGCAAGCTGCGATTGGCACGTGAAAGGACCAACAGTCTGGGATGCTGGCGCCCGGCTTCCTGCAACGGCACATTGGCCGCCATCTGCTCGAGAAGCGCATCATCCACATCCCCCTCCACTACGCCGAAGGTGACATCCCAGGCCTCGGCGATGACGCGGTCGGAGCGTGCGGAATCCTCAAGCGCCTGAGAAAATATGACACCGTGATAGCGCTTGTTGGGCGTCTGCAGGCAGTAGATCGCCACACCGTGACCGAGGGCATTCAGTTCGAAGCGGGTCGTGGTGATCTTCCATTTTTCATGTGCCATCTGGCGCACCAGACTTCTCACGAAACTCAGACGACTGGCATGCAGGCTGCCGAGGCGCTCCAGCTGCATCACATCGTCCGGTGCCCGCAGTCGCAGACGTTGCTCGGTGGATGAGAGGCGTGCGCCCTGGTGATTGCGAGACATATCAACGCTCTCCTGCGTCTTCCGGGGCCGGCATGGCTGACCGCTGGCTGGTGATTCCCTGCGCACGTGCCATCGCGAAGGCTGATTGAGGTCCTGTCCACAATGAGGGCAGCAGCACCAGCGAGACAGGGATGGCCGTGATGACGATGAACTGCTGAAGCGCACTGATCTGACCGGCCCCCATATAGAGGAGTATCGCAGCCATCAACGCCATGCTGATGCCCCAGAAGGCACGCACCAGCGGGCTGGGGTCATCGTGTCCGGCACTGACGACGGCGATCGCGTAGCTCATCGAGTCACCGGTGGTGGCGACGAAGATGGTGGTCAGCGTCAGGATGGCAGCTGCCATTGCGGTCCCGCCGGGCAATGCCTGCGCCACGGTGAGGGTCGCGACATCGAACTGGAAGTTGTTGAGCGCTTCGGTGAGGTCGATCACGCCGGTGTACTGATAGAAGATGCCCGCCCCGCCCAGCAGGGTGAACCAGACAGCGGTGGCCAGTGGCGCCAGCACGGCAACGGTCAGGATCATCTGACGGATAGTTCTGCCCTTGGAGATGCGCGCCACGAAGATCGCCATCAGCGGGCCATAGCCGAGGAACCAGGCAAAGAAGAACACGGTCCACCACTGCATCCACCAGTCTGGAGCGCTCTGTGCCGTCATGGTCGACATGGTGAAGAACGAGCTCAGATACTCGCCAAAGCCCTGGGTGAAGGCATTGACCATGAACAGGGTCGGCCCGAAGACGAAGATCACCGCTGCCACGCCCAGCGCCAGGAAGACGTTGAAGCGCGACATGATCTGGATGCCCTTGTCGATGCCGGTCACGGCCGAGGTCACATAGATCACCCCGAGCACTACCAGCACGCTCAGCTGCGTCGAATAGTCATTGGTCACGCCAAAGAGCTCATGCAGGCCGAAGCTGACCTGGGTGGCCAGAAAACCGATGGGGCCCACCGTTCCTGCCACCACGGCGATGACGCACATGGCATCCACCACCCCGCCCAGCTTACCCTTCATGATCTTCTCGCCGAACACGGGATACAGCAGCGTTCTCGGCTGCAGAGGCTGACCCTTGTCGTAATGGGCATGCGCCAGCACGATGGCAGTCAAGCTGCCCAGAATGGCCCAGGCAAGAAAGCCCCAGTGCATGAAGGATTGCGCCAGTGCAGGCGCGATGGCGTTCGCAGTGCCCGGTTCGGTATCAAAGGCAGGCGGCGTCACCAGGAAGTGGTACACCGGTTCGCCGGCAGCAAAGAAGACCCCGCCTCCCGCCAGCAAGGTGCACATGATGATCGACACCCACTTGAAGGTGGATAGCTCAGGCGTTCGCGTGCCACCGATACGGGCACTGGCCGCAGGCGTTGCGGTCAGCCCCAGGGCAATGAAGAAGGTAAGCAGCAACAGAATCTGGAAGTAGCTGCCCAGTGTTCTGGCGGTCCAGGCAAAGCCGGCACTGATGGCTTGCGCGACCCCTTCAAGATCAAACAGGGACAGGCCGACGAACAGCAGTATGAAGCCGATGCTGCAGGTCAGAACGACAGGGTCACCAAAGCGGTACTGACCTTCCGGTAACGCATCCGACGTGGCGGACGTCGTGGTCTTGCGAGATGAAGTCATGTGGCATTCCTCTGACGAGCTCTCGTCATTGGCAGGCATTTATTATGGTTGTTGGTTGCCGAGCGATACCCTGAGGATTCCTGGCTCGGCACAGGTGCCATGGCATAGCGTTACGGCGATCAGGCAGGCGCGGCCTCCTGACGGGTCGCGGCGCGCTCGAGGAGTGCAACCCAGTTCTTGCCCATGATGCCGGCCACTTCGTCCTCGGACATGCCGACCTTGCGCAAACCGGCAATCAAGTTGGGGAAGTCACGACTGTCTCGCAGCCAGGGCAGCGGACGCGGCCAGTCAGCGTTGCTGGCACTGCCTTCACCGTAATCCATGTCCTTGGACCAGCGGCCATTGCGCATCCACTCCAGAATGGACACCGGCTGGTTCTGGCACAGGTCGGTGCCGATCCCCAGGTGCTCGATACCCATCAGGTCTGCGGTCCTGGCGATCATTTCGCAGTATTCGGTCAGGGTACAGTCGGAGCCATTGCGCAGATGGAAGGGATACGCCGAGAACCCCAACAGCCCATCACTCTCCGCGATGGCCTTGAGCACCTTGTCGGACTTGTTGCGCTTTGCCGGATGGAAGCTTTCCGGGTTGGCGTGGGAAATGATCACGGGGCGCTCGGATATCTCGATTGCCTCGAGCGTGGACCGCTCTGCGCTGTGCGACATGTCGATGACCATGCCGACGCGATTCATCTCACGGATCACCTGGCGCCCGAAGCGTGTGATCCCGCTGTCTTCCGCCTCATAACACCCGCAGGCCAGCAGACTCTGGTTATTGTAGGTCAGCTGCATGATCATCAACCCGAGGTCACGCATCACCTCGACCATGTCGATATCATCCTCGATGGGGGAGCAGTTCTGCGCCCCCAGGATGATGCCGACACGCCCGCTGGCCTGCGCAACCGCGATGTCCTGCGGCACATGTACGGGCATGATCAGATCAGGCCAGGCCTCGAAACGGCGATTCCACTCGCCAAGACGCGACAAGGTCTCTCGCGTCGTCTCGTGGTACACGAGGGTGGCGTGTACAGCGTCCAGCCCGCCTTCACGCATCTGTTCAAATATCTCGCGTGACCAGTTGGAATACTGCAGGCCATCGATCGTCAGCATTGTCTTTGACATGGGGCCTCCTCACGCCTTGATGTAGCAGGTCTTCACGACGGTGTAGAACTCTCGCGCGTATCGCCCCTGCTCACGAGGCCCGAAACTTGAAGCCTTACGTCCGCCGAAGGGCACGTGGTAATCCGTTCCTGCCGTCGGCAGGTTCACCATCACGCAGCCGGTCTCGGCACGCGCCTTGAAGCTGCTGGCCAGTTTCAGGGAGTTGGTGATGATGCCCGCCGTGAGCCCGAAGTGCGTGTCATTGAGCACATTGATGGCCTCTTCTGCGTCGCTCACCTTGATGACACAGGCGATGGGACCGAAGACCTCCTCGCGATTGATGGCCATGTCGTTGCTGGTATTTACCAGCAACGCCGGGCTCATGAAGTAGCCCTCGGTAGCGCACTCCACACGCTCTCCGCCGCAGACCAACGTTGCCCCCTCTTGCTGGGCGCGCTGCACCCAGGACAGGTTGGACTCGAGCTGCCTGGCATCGACAGCAGGCCCCATGTGCACGCCCTCTTCCAATGCGTGGCCGACGCGTACCTGAGACAGGCGCTGAGTCAGCTTTTCCACGAACTCGTCATGGACTGATTCCATCACGATCAGCCGCGAAGATGCCGTGCATTTCTGCCCAGTGCCTGAGTAGGCACCATTGAAGGCTGCCTCGACGGCCAGCTCCATGTCGGCATCATCGGCGATGATCAGGGCGTTCTTGGAGCCCATTTCCAGCTGGCACTTGACCAGATTGACGGCAGTGGCCGCCGCCACTCGACGTCCCACTTCCAGAGAGCCGGTAAAAGACAGGGCATGAATGTCAGGGCTGGAGATCAGTTCATCCCCGATGCTGCTGCCCGGGCCCATCACCAAATTGAAAGTGCCTGCCGGGAGTGACTGGCGATGAATGATTTCGGTCAGCGCCCATGCGCTCGCAGGGACCAGATTGGCCGGCTTGAAGACGACCGAGTTGCCGAAGGCCAGCGCAGGCGCAATCTTCCAGACCGCTGTCGCCATCGGGAAATTCCAGGGGCTGATCACACCGACGACACCGACGGGTTCCCGACGGACCTCGACCTCAACGCCAGGACGCACCGAGTCTGCGCGCTCATCAATCTGGCGCAGCACTTCAGCGCCGTAGTAATGGAAGAACTGCCCGGAGCGATGTACCTCCCCCACTCCCTCCGCCAGGGTCTTGCCCTCCTCACGTGCCAACAGCTCACCCAGCTCCGCCTTGCGTGCGATCAGCTCATCGCCGATGGCCATCAACACGGAATAACGTTGCTCGAGACCCGACTGGGCCCATTGTGCCTGGCCACGCTTGGCCGCCTGGATGGCATCGGCAACCTGATCGACACTGGCCTGCGCATATTGGCCGATGACATCACGGGTATCGGACGGATTGAGATTGGCGATGCTGCCCTGACCTGCGACCCACTGACCATCGATGTAGAGATCGTGAGCAGCGGCGTGAGTGGCGGTAGTTGTGTGGTGTGACATGTGAACCTCCTTGAACGCGGTGACAACAGACTAGGAGGACCAGAGGGATAAAGATAATCAATAATAAATACCCTATGATAAATTTCCCTTACCACTTTGAAGAGGATCGACGCGATGGTCGCAGAGCTGAAGATCACGCCGCTGCGCTATGTCCTGGCAGTGGTGGATCACGGTGGTTTTCACGCTGCCTCTCGTTATCTGCATCGCACGCAGCCAGCCCTGTCGATGGCCATCCGCGAGCTGGAAAACCGCCTAGGGGAGGCACTGTTCGAGAAGGGTGCCAAGGCGACCCTGACCCCCTATGGCAGCTACTGCGTGCCGCGCTTTCGGGAGCTGATCAATCAGCATGATCGTCTGAGCCGGGAACTACAGGCGCGCGCCGCCAAGGAGGCAGGCCAACTGGACATGGCAGTGGTGCCGTCAGTGGCCAGCCGACTGATGCCGAAACTGCTCTCCGAGTTCGTCAGTCGCTATCCGGGGATAAAGGTCGGCCTCCACGATGGCAACGCCGATTTTGTCCGCGAGCAGGTCATCAGCGGTCAGGTCGACATCGGCATCACCAGCCTGTGGGGATTGGAGGAAGAATTGCTCTTTCATCCGTTGTTTCATGATGAAGTCGGCGTGGTCTGCCGTGACGATCACCCCCTGGCCAAGCGCCAGACTCTGACATGGCAAGCACTGGAGACAGAATCCCTGATCGGCAATGGCACCTCGCGGCTGTTGCAGGGCACGGCGGCCGAGTCACTGCTTGAGATGCATGCCTTGTATATCTCCAACATGATTTCGTTGACAGCCACGCTGGTCGCCGGGATGGGGATCACGACGCTGCCCCGCCTGGCGTTTCCGCAGGAATATGAACGCCTGCGGTTCATTGAGCTCTCTGAACCGCGAGTCAGTCGCGAAGTGGGCCTGATTCGCCGCAAGGGCGCCAGCTTGTCGCCAGCGGCGCAGGCCATGGAGAGCTTCATCATTGAAAGGCTCGCCGCCGAACAATGAGTCCTTCATGGCCCGTCTCCTGCGCCTTGGCCTGCGCCTTTCGATAGTGACGCTGTCGCCCACGGGATGTCGGCCCGGGTAGCGACCATGCGAAGATAGCGCTCCGAAACGCCCAGGGCGTTACCCTCGCCAGGTTTTGACAGGAGGCATGCGTGTATTCGATTCGTCTGTGGGCCGCACGTCACGCGCGACTGCTGGAGCTCACCTATCAGGCCGTCGAGCCGGTGATCATCAAACTGCAGCCGTTGTGGAGGTCCGTCGGTTACGCACGCGCCGAGAAGCCCGTCGCCAGACTGGAGCAAGCCTGCAAGGGCTTGCTGTTTGACTGTCAGATGTGTGGCCAGTGCATTCTGAGTTCGACCGGCATGTCCTGCTCAATGAACTGCCCCAAGCACCTGCGCAACGGCCCCTGCGGCGGTGTCATGCAGAATGGCAACTGTGAAGTCGAACCGGACACGCGCTGCGTGTGGGTGGAAGCCTGGGAAGGCAGCCAGCGGATGAAGGACAGCGACGCGATCCAGATCGTGCAGTTGCCGGTGGACCATCGCCTGCAGGACACCTCATCCTGGCTGCGCGTGGCCCGGCAAGCCGCTGAGCGTCGAGAGAGCCTGAAATGACCTCCAGACTCACCATCCCCGACAGCCCCCAACTGCCTCCAGCCGAGCGCGACGGCAACATCGGTCACCTGGAGCGAGTGCTTCGCAGCGGTCAGTTTGCCGTTACCGCCGAGCTGGCGCCGCCCGACTCGGCCGACCCACAGGAGGTGCATGCGCGCGCGCAGTTGTTTGCCGGCCATGTGGATGCCATGAACGCCACCGATGGCTCGGGTGCCAACTGTCATATGTCGAGCGTGGCGATGTGTGCCCTGCTGGCCCGTGAAGGCCATGAGACGGTGATGCAGATCTCGTGTCGTGACAGAAACCGCATCGCCATTCAGGGCGATGTACTGGGGGCTGCGGCGCTGGGCATCCGCAACCTGCTGTGTCTGACCGGGGATGGCGTGCAGGTCGGGGATCATCCCGAGGCCAAGCCGGTGTTCGATCTCGACTCCCTGTCGCTGCTGGAAATCGTCGCCGGGCTACGTGACAAGCACGCCTTTGCCAGCGGGCGAACATTGACCTCAGCACCCCAGGTATTTCTCGGCGCAGCCGCCAACCCCTTCGCCCCGCCCTTCGCGTTTCGCCCTCACCGTCTGGCCAAGAAGATTGCCGCCGGCGCCCAGTTCATCCAGACACAATACTGCTTCGACCTGCCGCGCTTTCAGGACTTCATGCATCGTGCCCGTGACCTGGGACTGCTGGAGAAATGCTTTATCCTCCCCGGCGTCGGCCCGCTGGCCTCGGCACGCACCGCTGAGTGGATGCGACGCCATGTTCCCGGAGTGCATATCCCGGATGACGTGCTCAAGCGCTTGAAGGGAGCCCGGGATCAGAAGGCGGAGGGCCGTGATATCTGCATCGAGATGATCCAGCAGCTGCGTGAGATCGAGGGCGTCAGCGGCGTGCATATCATGGCGCATCGTCAGGAAGCCTTCGTGCCCGAGATCATCCAGCGCGCGGGCATTCCAGGGGCGCGCATGCCATGGACACCCGAACCTCGCCCAACTCCTTTTCCGTAAACCCGCTAGCCTGTGATTGATAGCGTCAAACTTCAGGAAGCAACGGCAGAGTGATGACCCACAACGAGATTGATATCCGCTCGGGCACCCTTGTCGATATCGCGTGGGCGTTGGCGAGGCTGGTGGCGGCGTTCGTATTCTTCTGTCTGATACCGGTTCAGGTTTTGGCCTACGGCCAGTACTACCTCAGGAAGCCGACAAACCGTACGAGATACTGGCAAATGAATCATCTGATACCCTGAAGAGGTATCAGATGAAGTCACGGAAGAGAGCTATGCAAGCCACTATCAAAGAGTATCGCCCAAAACCAGCCGCTCGGAAGGACTGTTTCTGGAGGGCTCTGGGTCTTCCCTCGCGTGGAGCCAAGCTGCATGAAGCGCTGAGTGCCGGCATCTCGTACAAAGTCTATACCAAGCTCACCGAGGCCTCCGGGCTTGAGAGCAAGGAGTTGGCACGGTATGTGGTCATTCCTCCGGCAACCTTGAAGCGTCGTGCCGATACTGGCTACTTCCAACCTGCCGAGGGCGATCGGCTTTACCGTTTCGCTAAGGTGTACAAGAGCGCGGTGGACCTGTTCGAAGGCGACAAGGCGAAGGCGAAAGAATGGTTGCTCAGCCCCGTGCGTGGGCTGGGGGGCCGTCGACCGATCGAGATGGTGGCTACCACTGCTGGCGCCGAAGCCGTTCTAGATCTGATCGGCCGACTTGAGCATGGCGTCTTTGCATGACTGTGGTGCGCGGTTATCGGCTCGTTAAGCGGAAGTGGCTAAAGACAGCCTTTGATGGGGAAGGGGCTCGGCTGTACGGCGGGCGCTGGAAGAGCAAAGGTAAGGCCTGTGTGCCAAGTTGAACGGCCATGAGCCCTATGCCTACCTGAAGAATGTGTTGGAAAGGCTGCCGACCCAAAAGGCTAGCCAGGTCCACGAACTTCTGCCCCATCATTGGAAGCATACTGCCTGATCACTCACAAGCGGTGATCCCGGAACGCTTACTCTTGACCGCCTCAACGGTAAGTCACACCTTCTTGAGGCAGTCTCTGGTGGGCTGCCATCAGCGTCTTCATTTCTCGTACGACAAAGCGTGGCATCCAATCGCACAGAGACTCGAAATCAAACCGTTCGTTGTTGGCGCTTCCTTCGGGCGTCGCCAGGCGATTTAGGATCAGCTCCTCATAGAGCCACTCATCCAATTTTAGACTGATACCGTAGTCATCAAGCAGCTTGCAGCGCAGCTGATGGGCAATTTTTAAGCCCGCCACATCCAGGTCACCAAAATAGAGCAGTTGCTTTACCTGTTCGGCCTCAAGAAGTTGTGACACGCACTCTGCTTGGCCTGACACCTTGTTACCCGCGCCATAAATCACCAGTGACCAATATCTCTGGTCACGATTGAGTTGGCATAGGCGGTAATACACATCGGAGTTTTCAACGATGATGGCCGGAAGATCGCGGCGACTTGATGATTCATACGGCAGGGGCGGTGCCCGCCGAATGGAGCCCATGTCAGCCAGGGTCAGTGAGACATGCTTCCAGCCGGAGTGCGGCATGGAATCTAGCGCCTTTTCATCACCAAATATCAGCAGCGACCGCTCGCGGTGTCCGAGCATGTCAGGAAACAGCGGTTTGCCGCACTCGGTATGGCGAAACAGGTACACATTGAGCTGCTGCAAGCGTTCCTTGATCGGCGGTGTGAGCGGTCCTGTGATACGTTGCGCCAACCAGGGATGCCAAGCGATTTCTGGCACCGTCTTCGCAGGGGCCGCGTCGCCTTCGTAAACAAAGGCGTTAGGCAGGCGCACGCCGCGCCAATATGGCTGCCAGCTTGCTTCGCGCTTAGGCTGAGCCCGCCAGTCACCCTCGAGCAGTTGCTCAATCGCCTGACTTAGCAGACTGGGAGCGTCATGGCTCAAGGCCTCCTGGTGGTGTGTGCGTAACACCTCATCCAGTACTGCACTGGCTCTCACCGTGCGGACTGCCTTTCTAGAAGCAAGACGATGTTTGTTAGTGGTCGACTCCAGTCGCGATAGCCAAGTCATTACATCACTCATACCATACCTACCTTACAAGAGTGCTTCGGACTTCGGTTTAGCGACTAGGGAGGCCGACCACAGGGCATGGCGTTCATTATCAATGGTCACTAGATCACGCCGCTTCAGCTTCTGGACCTTGTTAAGGAAGAGGTGATTATCAAACATCGACTGGGCATTTTCGTCCGATATACCGGTCAAGTAGATGAGCTGGATGTTGTAGGCCTTGGCCATCTGGGTCTGAATTCGCATCAGATCATCGGCATTCGATTTGCCCAGCGGATTGTCGGCCAGTAAGAAGCCTGCACTCGAAATACCCGTATCGTATTCTCGCACCTTGCCGACCGTCACAAACAACAGGAAAGCGGATGTGAGTCGCTGCCCCCCAGATCCCTCCAACCGGGTGATATGCGTCCATTGTGGGCGACTGGCGTTCGTCTTCAGCAGACGTACCCCCAGATCCCCTTCGCCAAACACCGACTGAACCAAATCGGCTGTCAAGGCGTCCCGGTTGGGTGCGCGAGGGATCTTCCCCTTGGCGATCCAGTGCTGTAGCCGAGCGCTGGCAAAGCCCTTGAGGTCAGTGGTGAGGTCATTCAGTCGGTCCGTCATTTTTACAATGGGGCGACCGGGCAGCACCGGGCAATCGTCCGGAATTCTGACCGACTTGGCACGCTTGAGCAGCTTAATTGCTCCCTCCAGATGAGAGGTCAGGTGGATGACGGTCAGATCAATCGAACGCTGGAACTGCTCCAGGCTGTCCTGCACCGCCTCAAATACCTGCGTGATTCCCGTGCCGATCCGATCCAGATCGCCCAGCACCTCATGATAGGTCGCGATCGAGTCCAGCTGCCGCAAGTATTCCTGGCTGGCACGAACGTCAGGGTCCTTAGCCGACTCTTCTTCAATCCGTTTGCGGAAGTATCCCCAGGACGTGGCTACACGTACATCTTGCTGCCTAAGCGTTTCTTTCAGCTGCGCGTACACCTGGCATTGGGTACGCAGTGTATCAGCATACTCAGCGATGTTCGGAATCTTATCCGGCAGGCCTCCCGCTGGACTAGGCGTGATAGACTGAATCGCAGCCTGAGCATTTTTAGCGCTCTGCAACTGTTCCTTCACATCCTCGATCTTTATCGCCTGAAATGTCTGCTGCTCCTTTAAGCGTTTGAGCTGGTGCTTGGTCTCATGAAGATTGTCGTCGATTTCGATCAGAGACGCCCGAATCGCTTCGATCTCGGTGGGCTGCTCTTCCCACACAAAGCCTTCGTCCAACGCCTCGCGCGCCGCCTGATATTTCTCGGACAGATTTTGCAGGGTGGCCTGCGCCGTAATCTCACGCTGCGATAATTGCCGCTGCTGCGTCTCGAACTGCACGATGCGGTCATTAATCAACGCCAGATCACTGATGGCCTCCGTTTTGATCGCATCCGGATGCGCTTGGTAGGCGGAATGTGCCGACAGCCGATCAAAGGCGTCACGTTGCGCCTGCTCAGCATCTTTCCTCTGTTGCTTGAGCGCCGTTACCTGATCGCCTTGGGCTGCCTCTAGCAATTTCTTGTGCGCCTGAGCAGCGCCCTCATGAGCATCTTTTGGGCTTAGTCCGTCTACAGCCTCGGTCGCCGTAATCCCCGAATAAAACGGTTCGTTGCGCAGACCATCCCACTGGCCGATCTGTATTCTAATGTGGGATCTCTCGGTGCGCTTATTTTCCGCCGCCTCGTTCTGCCGTGCTAGCTCCTCGGTCTGGCTTACGAGAATTTCCTCGCTCCGTTGAATCTGCCCGGCTAGCTGATTTAGCTTAATCAGCGCGGCTTCGCGCACCGCCCATTCCGTTTTAACAAAACGGGTTAGTGTGTCATACACATTTTCGGCCCGAATGCGCTGCTGCTGGGCGCTTTCTAACTGCGCTTGGGCATCCGTTTTTTCGCCACGCAGTGCCTGCTCATGCTGCTGAGCCTGCTCCAGTGCAGCATGAGCATTTGCCAGTGCTAAGCGGGCCTGCTCTCGGTGTTCAAGCAGGCTCAACCAGTGCCTACCGTGCTGATCGTAGTACAGACGCCAATCACTCTTGAAGGACTCCAGTGTACTAAGAGCACTTTCCGCTTCCTTCACACTGGCCTCTTGTGAAGCCACGGTGCTCTCCATTTCCTGCAGCCGCGCTTCGTAGGCGGCTTGGCTATAGCCGTGCTTGTCGGGGTTTGAGAGAGTGACCTGCACCGATTCAGGCGTTATCCCGCGGAGGTCCCGCACTTCATCCAAACGATGAATGGCAATGGGCACTCCTTTCCAGGGCAGTGTCTCACTGAGCGCGCTGACCTGAGCGAGCGTCGCTTCATCCAGTGCCACCAGGCTCAGGTAACGACCCGGGTTTTGGTCGATCACCGCAGCGATGCGCGGCGCATCGTCATTGAAGGCAGAGGCCAAGTAGTGAGGGAAGGCCCAAAGTTTGTCTCGTGCAATCCCCGCCTCATAAAACGCCTCAAGCGCCTGACTGATCTGCTTGGTGACCAGTTCGTGGCCCGTGAGTTCTAACTCGTTCAGCTCATGCTGGACTTCCAGCAGGCGCTGTTTCATTCCATTCAGCGTTTGGGTGTCCGCCTCCAGCACACCGCTGATGCGCGATCCGCACTGCGCGCTGTGCCAGTTGGCATCCTCAAGGCCAAGGGCGTGCTGGGTCGGCTCGGAGAGCGCCTGATAGCCTTCGGCCAACAAGTGTGCGCTGTCTACCGCCGCCTGGTGCTTTTGCTCTGCATGGGTGAACGACTGCTGCGCTTGGCTCTGTGCCACCGAAGCTTGATTAACCACCTGCTGATGCGCTTCCAGCGCCTGCTCTACCTTTTCATAGACGATATTCGCCTGCGCCTCGGCCTGTTCTGTATCACGCAAGATCAACCCCTGTCGGTGCTGGGCGCTCGGAGGGGTTTCCCCTGTTTGGATCAGCCCCTCTTTACACAGCTCACCCTGTCGTGTTTCGCCTTTGCGCTTGTCTTGCCGGCACTGGTCGCGTGCCTCCTCTAGTCTGCCCAACTTCTTCTGCAGCTGCCCACAGGATTGCTCCATGGCGTTGGTTTCGCGGCCAATCTTTATCAGCGCCTCCGCGATCTCGGCCTCCCGCTGGCGATGACCACTGATCGCCAGCTCCAGCACGCCCAGCGCCTCGCCAGCGGTACGCTCGAAGATCACCTGCAGCGGCTTTTCTTTTTCGCTTTGGAACACCTTCAGGTTTTCGCCCGCCTGGCGGTACGCATCTTGGGCCTTCGCATAGGCTTTGTAGTCTATGGCGGTACGTGCAATCTGCAGCTGACGTTGGCAAGTCTCGGCCTCGTCTTGGAGTGCGGCAACCTTGGCCTGTTGTTCTTTGAGCTGATGCAGGGCGAGATCGTGTTCGAGCAGGTCCTTGCGCTTGCCCTGCAGATCACGCTGAGACACCGCTTGGTCTATGGCTCTCTGCAGGCTTTCCGCTTGATCGTCGAGCTGCTCCTGTTCTACCTGCGCTCTCTCAATAAAGGCCGTGAGATCGCGCATCGCCTCGCGGAAGCTGTCATCCATCTGCCGTTGCTGTGCCTGAGTGCTTTCCAGCTGTCTGGCCGGCTTAAGAAACGCCTGCCAGTTAGCTAGCACATCCCCCAGAAAGGATTCGTTGCGGCGAATCGTTTCCAGCTCACCCTGGCGCTCGACCTCGTGCGCCACCAGATCACGCAACTGCTCCGTGGTGTCCTTGGACATGGTGCATGCAAAGAAAGCGCCAAGAAAATCCTGCTCGGTTTTATAGTCAATGAACTTGGTCAGTCCACCCTCTTCGGAGTTGAAGGTGACCATCGTTTTGATGAGATCAATATTGATCCGCTGCTCCAGCAAAAACGCGCGCCATTCTTTGATCACTCGAGTTTTGCGCCAGTGCACACCGCCGTTGCCACCCGCCTTGAGATTGAGCCAACCTTCAAAGCTGTGCAGAGTGTTGGCGTAGGGACGCAGCTCAGGATTGTACTCGGCACGCGAGTATGAGGGCACTTCATCAAACGGGGTGTCCAGCAGGGAGTCGGGCGCGTCACAGATAAACAGAACGCGGTCCACATCATCTCCGCGGCGCTGGTGGGCGTGTCCCAGCAGCAAGGTTTGGCCGGCTTCATTGCCCATTTCCACCAGGATGACAGACAGCTCCTGATGGAAGTAATTGCGGTAGTGGTATTCACTCTGGCGACGATTGGCCAGGTACTGGGTAAAGTCGTTGACGGACGGCTCAAAGACCGATAACAGCAATGCGATGTAGGTGGACTTGCCGCCCCCGTTCACCAGTTGCTGATAGGTGCTGGCCACAGCCTTTGCGTTCTTGGCGGAGATGCTGCGTGCTGAGTCAGCAGACTGATCGACCGCATGAGTCATGCCAATGTAGTCTAGGGTAAGGTCTTTGTAGAAGGCCTCTTCGTGGCCCGCACCATCCATATAAACCCGTTTGATCAGCCACATGCCTAGTAGACCTCCCGCGAGCGTTGAGTTTCAGCGGTTTCGACGGGATCAGGCTGGCCCCTGGCCGCTGCAGGTTCCGGGTTGTCAGCTAACCCCGTCGCATCACTGTCGACAAGGTCGGACGGCGGCTTCCCTCTTGTGGGGTCGATATCCATTACAAAGCGCACCGTCTCTTCAATGCCGGTATGGCGCAGATAGTGTTTGAGCTTCTGGGTCGGGTACCAGTCGGATTCTCCTGACAGGCTGCTGTCCTCGGCTAGGAAGCCTTCCTCCTGCAGCAGCTGTATCCAGCGCATCGCCATTTCCGTTTGCGAGCGAATACTGGAGACACGCCCCACCTTCTCGTCGTGGATGCGGGGGATACGTTCTTCCTGCACAAACCGGGCAGCCAGGAGCATGCCGTCCACCGCATCGTCGCCCTCAGCTTTGCGTTGCGCGATCACCTGGTCGGCAACGTCGTTGAGCTTGGTTACCACCGAGGTGGCGTTGGTACCGCTGGTTTGACCGGACTCGACTCGAACCGCATCGGGATTGGGAAACATATCGGCCAGCAACGCGATGAGGGTTAATCCTGCGAAGAGACGCTGCTCCTTGCGCTCTCTGCTCATTTGCTCTGATGTGGTTTCAGGCAGCAGGCGTTTATTCAGCCAGCCCAGAGTGGGGGCAAAAGGGCCACGACCATCTGCAGTCAGCAATACCCCGTATGTTTCGTGGATGCCGAGGTAACGCAATTTCATGCCGGCCGCGACGCCACGAATAATTTCAGCGAATAGAACGTCGCCCTGAAGCTCCAGTGCTCGCTGAATTGGCTCATCTCCCACCTTGTACCCCAATGAGCTCATGATCGCCTGCGTGGCGATCTCGGCGTAGCGTTTAGCCTGTTGATGCATATCGTACATAACTATTCCTCAAAAGGCCGTGCGGGGGGAGGCTGTCAGTAGGGTGATATTGTCAGCCCGCCAGAGCGCTGTTTCGATACGGTCGACAACATCCACCTCGATGGCGGGGTCGCTGCTGGCCGCTAAGCTACCAATGTGGAGCAGGCAGACCTGCTGCTCCAATTCGGATAACTCGCCGTGCGCATATGCGTCAAACACATCAGAAAAGCTGATCTGCCCCCGCGCTTTGAGGTGTTCGTTAACCCAGTTGCTGCAGTGTCTGACCACTGACTCGGGGATGCCGTGCAGGTTGGCCTCAATGGCAACAGGCTGCTCGGTGAGATCTTGAATCTCGCGCGGCAGCACTTTCTCGAACTGATCGAGATACAAGTTCATCACCGCTTCCAGATCGAGCAGGATGTGCAGGTCGTCATCTTGGTTTCGGGGAGCCAACAGGCGCGTGACCAGTTCATCCATTCTCTGTTCGGCGGTCGCTGGGGCATGGGCTAGCAAGGGCTTGAGTGCACCTTGTTCCAGCGTCTCCCGAAACAAGGTGTTGTCTCTGGGAATGATTAGCTTCAGGCGAGCCCGCTCAAAATCCTTGTTCACATCGTGCAAGCAATCTTGATAGCTCAGTGTGAAGGCGCTGACCTCGGCAAAAACCTCCTGCGCCTTGCGCAGCTTGTGTAGCTTTTCGGGGTGCAATTCCGAGCGTCCATCTGCCAGCATTTCGGTAATGGTCGACAGGGTGTTCTGAATATGCTCCAGCACTTCCTGAGTCTTATCAAAGGAGTCGCTGAGTACGGGACGGATATCGTGCGCATAGGATGCGCTCAAGTCACCCGACTGGGCAGCGCGTACTTTCATTCGCATCCCAATCATGTACTGCTCCAGCTGACGCTGGGTTGACTGGATCTGATGTACCGCCTTGTCGATCTCGCCGCGACGGATGGTTTTGAGCGTTCGCCAGGCCAGAATCGCAGCACGCTCTATCGGCGTTTCGTCCAAACGGAGGGTATAAAACATCATCCCCTCATCTGTCAGCGACCAGAGAATATCATCGGAGCCGGGCACCTGGTCGTGGCGTATCAGGCGAACTACCTGCTCATCGGAATGCGCTCGTTCGGTGAAGTCGTAATATCGGAGACGGAAAGGGTCTTTGATCGCCGCGAAAATCTTGCCGGCTATCTGCGTGTAGCTCGAAGCGTCTTGTCCCGGGTACGCCTCCTGTAGGTGTTCCACCAACCACCACTCCGCTTCTTTGCGAGTCATGCCCGGTTGGCGCTCACGGTCGGCATAGTAAAGCATAGCGTCGAAAAGGTGCATGATGGCCGCGAGGGCATCAAAGTCGACTCCATCGAATGGCTTGCGCTGCAGGGCGCTATGAATTGAATCTAGCGTCCGCACGGCCAGCAGCGCCTGAGACTGAATGGTCAGCTCACGACGTGCCATGGATTCATTGCGAGCCTGCTCTAGAAACTCTAGCGACATAACGTCCTCCAGCTTAGAGAGGATCACTGTAGCAAATCATGCCGGATCATGGGAAATAACTTTGTTTATTATTTCTGTGTTGTAATATTATTAACTTTACTACCGATCATTCCCTGTACTGAGCCCGTACATTAGATTTAAACTGAATATTCCGTCGCCAGCAAACGCAGAATAAAAGTGATATGCATTACTTCACGTTTCTCGAGAAGTAAAAACATCTCTCAGTCACGCGCAGTGGTTGCGTTTACGCTATATTGAGCGCCAGTTGCTGTGGGAGCGAAAAGTCTGTAGCGGTCAAGTGCTTTTGGCCACCGAGCTTTGAGCATTCCAGTAGTTCTTTTCTGCCAAATTCGGCGGTAACCCATCGTTTTGCTTGTGCGGTCTGAGGCTGCTGTAGTAACCGATCATATAATCAGTGGCAGATCGCTTCGCCGCAGCAACATCGGGATAGCCGATCTCTGGTATCCATTATGTTTTCAGGCTTCTGAAGAAGCGCTCTGTTGGGGCATTGTCCCAGCAATTGCCGCGGCGGCTGAGACTCAGCGTCATTCGTTAGCGCCAGAGCATCTGTCGGAATGCCCGGCTGGTATACTGGCAACCCTGATCCGAATGAAACAGGATATTCCGTGGCTCTGCACGCGATACGTAGGCCATGGTCAGCGCCTTCCTTACCAGCTCCGTGTTCGGCGATAGGGACAATGCCCACCCCACGGACTTACGAGCATACAAGTCGATGACCACTGCCAGATAAGCCCAGCATGCCCCTGTCCAAATATAGGTAATGTCACCGATCCATACCTGATTGGGCTCCTCTACATCGAACTCCCGATCAAGAACATTCCGTATATCCAGGTGTGGCTGATCACCCTTCTTGTAGACGTGACTTGGCGGCTGCGAACTCATCAGCCCCAACTGCTTCATCCGCCTGCTGGCCCGATAGCGACTCAACTGTATTCCTGCCTGCGTGACCATTTTTTGCGATGCTGCGAGCGCCGGCAGAGCCGTTACTGACGGCATGCGCCTCGACAACCTGATCCAGCATCTTCTGCTCAGTCTCACAAGGCCTTCTATCCCGACCACGCCAAGCCCGGTAGCTACTGCGGTGCCCCCCAAACACCTGACACAAGTGCTGCACCGCATAGCTCTCTTCAAGTCGCTCGATTATCGAGAATTGCTCAGGGAGTTCGACATCAAGAGAGCGGTAGCCTTTTTTAATATTGCCTTCTCTTCTTCCACTCGCCGCAGCTTGCGCTTTAGTTCCTGGATCTCACGCTGTTCCGGCGTCAGAGCCTCACCTTTCAGCGGCTCCTTGCCTGCCCGCTCAGCTCGAAGCCTGCGAACCCAATACTCCATGGTGGATTTGCCACCCCCCATGGCCTCACACGCCGCCTTAAGCGTGTAACCCTGATCGACCACGAGTTGGGTCGCTTCAAAGCAAAATTCCGGGCTAAACGTTCTCTTTTTCGTCATCATCTGCAACTGATTGTCTCTGTGAGCCATCATACTCTCAAAGTCAGGTGGCCAGATTCACTGTGCCACTACACATATGATGCTGGGTACGACAGGTACGAACATGTCCTACCGAGACGTCTACCTGGATCTGGACCCCACGTACAAGGATCCCCATGGGGATCCCTTGTTGCGCATGACCTATGACTGGAAAGACGACGACCTGCGAATGACGGAATTCATGGCGGCGCGGATGCGTGAAATCGTCGCCCAGTTGCAACCGGACTGTCATACCGAGAGCATCAAACAGCGGGGTGACCACTTCGCCCCCTCAAGTTATCAATCAACGCATCTGACCGGTGGTGCCATCATGGGGACAGACCCAAAGACATCCGTCCTCAATCGCTACCTACAGCACTGGGATGCACATAATATCTTCGTCATGGGGGCCAGTGCCTTCCCACAGAATATGCAACACAACCCCACGGGAACGGTCGTAGCTCTTACCTATTCATATTCGAGAACGCTATTTGGATAACCCGGGACCTCTGATGTCACGTAGTTGACTGCCCCACGCCGCGACAAGCTATACCCTGTGTCCGACGGGATGTTCCAACCTCATCATGACATGTCGTTCAATATCACTACGCCTGCTGCGTCTTCAGGGGGAGAAGCCCAGGCGTAGGAAAACGACAAGCTACCTTTCCATGACATCCTCGACGCCCTCCAGCGCTGCCGAGAAAGGTGTCACACGCCTGAGGGACACCAGCCCAAGAAGCGTTAATACCGCAATAGGGCTGCGTACCTCGCACAGCACCTTCCACAATGGATTTCGTGCATACGGCTCACTCCCGTATCACTTGTCTGAGGTTACCTGTGTAACAGCATCGGAATCACCAAACCGGGCAGTGATCCAGTCAATCAACGCCTGCTTGGCCGGAGAGGATTCGGTGGGATTGACCTCGATCAATGCGTAACCGTGGCGTGTGTCATGACAAAAGTCACGAAGCGCCACCAGACGCCCAGAGTATAGGGCCTCATCACATAGCCCATCCCATCCCAGCGCCATGCCTTGCCCCGCAGCTGCAGCTTGCAAAAGAAGTGGGTAGTTGTTCATGACCAGTTCACGCTGCCCGGAGACATGACCGATCCCCTGGGCCATGAAATACGCCGGCCAATCCATCCAGACCTGTCCGTGTGCGGCCGTCAAGGTCAGCAGCGGTAGCTGGCATAGCTGCTCAGGTTGCTCAATGGGCCCATGGCGCGCCAGAAAGTCAGGGCTACAGATGGGAAAGACCCGCTCGCGCAATAGCCGAGGCCGCCTGTCCTCTTCACCGCAGAATAACAGCGCAACGTCGATCTCCTGCATCGAATGATCGAGCACGCCCTGATTGGTCATGCAGTGAACGTCAATGCCCGGATTGAGCCGTCGGAATTCGGGCAGGTTTGGCATCAGCCACGCGCTGGCAAAGGCGAAATCGGTCAAGATATTGAGAGCCGGGGACGTCGTCAGTTGCTGAATGTCGTCGATACTTCTCTCGATAACAGCAAAACCTTCCTGCACGCTTTGAAACAGCTGCTCACCTGCTTCCGTCAAGCGAACCCCACGATGCACTCGTTTGAAGAGCGCCACCCCCAACGCATCTTCGAGCGCTCGAATCTGCTGACTGACGGCAGATTGGGTTGAGCGCAATTCCTGAGCAGCGTGCGTGAAAGCATGATGACGTGCAGCCACCTCGAACACACGCAACAGGTTGGGTGACACATGACGACCGATGTTTGCCATAAGTTCAGGTAATACCCTCTGATTAACAATGGGCCAGTTTACAGATTCATGCCGCTCATGGAGACTCGCGACTTGCATAATATCTTGTGATGACCCGGTCCTCTCAGAGAACGTCGTTTCGCCATATTCCATAATCAAATGTAATGCATAGAGCACATGACTCGTTTAGCCCCTCATTTCCTGCATCACATCCGGCTGCGGCCTGCTACAGCGCTGCCTCCCCCCATGTCTGGGTAGCGACGTCGTCTCCAGTTTGCCTGCACCATCAGGCCTTGAGGCATGCCGTCAGCGAGTACACGTAGTCCCGCCAGATCCCTATTGCAAGCAGCGACCCCATGCCTGGTCTGCCCTTTCCGGCTGACACGGCAACTCTAGAATAATCGTCGCTTCGACTCCCTCCCCGTTATCGCAGGAGCTTGAGATTGAGCATGACACCAAAGGATGTAGCGCATCTTGCCACGCATGATGTGCCTCAAACGGATTCCAGCAATCACCTCAACCACGCGGTCTTTCGCTATTCACTGATCGCCATCGTACTGCTCGTGGCGTACGCCATGGGCTTCACAGAACAGGCCACCGCCTTCTTCGGATATTGCCTCGACTGGATTGGCAATACCTTCGGCTGGTATTACATGCTGGCCGTCACACTCTATGTCATCTTCGTGGTCGGTATCGGCATGTCACGCTTCGGGCGCATACGACTCGGACCTGACCACTCGCGTCCCGAGTTCTCGACGCTATCCTGGGCGGCCATGCTGTTCGCCGCGGGCATCGGCGGCGCGATCCTCTTTTTCGTGGTATCCGAGCCACTGTCGCACTTTCTGACTCCTCCGGGTGGCTCAGGGACGACGGGAGAGATACAACGCCGGGCCATCGTGCAGACCTTCATGCACTGGGGGATTTCTGGCTGGGGAGTCTTTGTGGTGATGGGGATGGCGCTGGCCTATTTCAGCTATCGTCACCGATTGCCTCTTGCGATTCGCTCGACCCTTTTCCCGCTGCTTGGCAAGCGTATCTACGGCCCCATTGGCAATGCGGTGGACATCACAGGAGTACTCGCCACCGTTTTCGGGATCGCCACGGCACTCGGGATAGGCGTGATGCAGATGAATTACGGCCTGAACTATCTGTTCGGCGTCGATGAGGGGCTGGTCTCTCAGATTCTGATCATCATCATGGTCATCGTACTGGGCACGATGTCTGTGGTATCGGGTGTCGAAAAAGGCATCCGCCGCCTCTCAGAACTTAACCTGCTGCTGGTCGGTGGACTGGTGCTGTTCGTGCTACTTCAGGGACCCACGCTACATCTTCTCAATGCACTGGTGACCAATGTTGGTGACTATGCCACCGCCTATCTGGGCTTGAGCTTCGAAACCTACGCCTATGCCCCCGACAAACAGTCCTGGTTCAATAGCTGGACCGTCTTCTTCTGGGGCTTCTGGATTTCCTGGGCCCCGTTCGTAGGTCTCTTCCTGGCACGTATCTCCCGTGGTCGAACCATTCGCCAGTTTGTGGCCGGCGCTCTCTTCATCCCGTTATCTTTCGTGATGATCATGATGAGCGTCTTCGGTAACTCGGCCATTGAACTGGTGCAATCCGGTGCCGTGGAACTGGGCGAGCAAGCGCTCAATACACCGCAAACCAGCATCTACACCTTCCTCGAACAATTGCCCGGTGTCGGCTTTACTGCGAGCCTGCTGACACTGCTGAGCATCGTGTTCTTCGTGACATCAGCAGATTCTGGGGCACTGGTACTCGCCAACTTCACCTATGTGCTACGTGACGTGAACCACGATGCCCCTATTCGACTACGCATCCTGTGGTCCGTCCTCATTGGGGTAATCACCATCGCGCTTTTGATGGCCGGTGGTCTCAAGACCCTGCAAAGTGTTGCCGTGATCACGGCTCTCCCCTTCTCTGTCGTCATCTTCATGGTAATGATCAGCATGTACCGCGCGCTGAGCATTGAAAGCGAGAAATCCGAAGCTCGTCAGATGGTCTCCGTTGTCAGCGGTGAAGACAGCGATTGGCGTGAACGACTGACGCGTACCCTCGATGGCTCTACACGTCATGGCGCTGCCAGCATACTCAAGCACTCTGTGCGTCCGGCATTGCAGCAGCTGGCCAGCGAGTTGCAAGCACACGGCCATCAGGCGTCGGTCACGAACCGCGACAGTGAAGAGGTGGAGGGAGGGTGTCCGACCCTGCAGGTTGATTTCCCTGGCGCTCCCAGTTTCCTGTATCAGGTGCGTCCATGCCGCATGCGTACCCCGAGCTTCCTACCGGCAGATGATGACTACTATCTACGACTGGATGTGCATCTCGCCGAAGGGGGCATCGGTCAGGATCTCAATGGCTTCACACGCACGCAGGTCATTCATGACGTCTTGAATGAATACCAGCGGCATCTGCAATTCCTCAGTCAGGTCGATAAAAACCTCGATCTGGCCAATATCCCGGGGGGACACATGATGACGGAGCCGATGGATGAAGCGCCTTCTCAGTCGCCCCAGGATTCGCAACCCGCCACGACAACACCCTTGGCGGGCCCTGGCTGAGAGTCGTGAGCTCTTCAATCGCATGACGCAGGGGAGCGCCGCCCTGTAACGACACAGGCACCCGAAAGCGGGTGCCTGTGTCGTTACATTCGCGCGTAAACGGCTAACGTTTGTATGTAGCTAATATGACCGCATCGTCTCTCGTTGCGACAGGTCATTCTCCCCCGTGAGCCAGTATTATCCGCCGGCAAGGTACTCGAATAGTGAGTCATCGGCACAAGCTCACTGCTCAATCAGCGGTTTCTGCCTCGCGCGCTGACGCGACATGTGTAATAGCGCCAGCCTCAGCGCTCGCCTCCAGCGCCCCGACTTCCTCAAGCTTGCCCTTGCCGGTGACGATGGCTTCCAGGTGATCGCAAAAGTCACTCAGTGCATCGCTGACATGGCCCGGCGAGCGATGAAGCTCGATTTCCACATGGCCAAGCGGCGGCAAGCCTTCGTCATCGCCGACGATTCGACAGCCGGAGGGCACGCTGCGCGGTGTCTTGACGGTCAGTGCCAGCCCGGCCTTCACCGGCAGATTGATGCCCGTCGGTGACTGGCTCGAGTAGCGCACATCCCACTGTCGATCATCCCGACCCAAGGCGGCGAAGGCATGCGCGCGGAAGATGCAGCCTTCCGGATTGAGCGCGAGCGGCAGTACCTCCCAGTTTGCAAGCGACTGGTCCTCGGCGACCACCCACACCATGCGTTCGCGTCCCAATAGCCGCCCGGTCTGGGTCGGCCCGTGACGCACCACCAGCACGGCGTCCAGCAAGCCTTCCTGAAAATCATGCACCAGCGAGGCGCTGATCTTGCAGGTCACCTCCAGGCGCACTTCGGGGTGATCCACGGCGAAGCGCGACAGCAATTCGGGCAGATAGGTACTGGCCTGTTCTTCCGACGTGCCCAGCCGGATGAGCTCATTCTTGCGATCGACCCCGAGCACCTGCCGCGCCTCATCCTGCAGCTTGAGAATGTGCCGCGCATAGGGCAGCAACCGCCCTCCCGACGCGGTGAGTTCCACCCGACGGCTGGTGCGGGACAGCAGCGCCCCGCCCATCTGATCCTCCAGCCGCTTGATCTGCAGACTGACGGCAGACTGGGTGCGATGCAGCACCTTGCCGGCGGCACTGAACCCTTCACATTCGGCCACCGTGACAAAGGCACGAAGCAGGTCGGTATCCATGATCTATGAGCCCTCGCAATGCATTTGATCTTGACCATTCATTTCTATTATCAAAACACGCCCTCTAACCTATTCCTACGTTATTTAGCGATCAGGGAACAGGAGGCCGGGCATGAACGCAATCCAGCAGCAGGACAGTGATACCTCTCTCGATGGGCTGATAGATCTTGAACACTATCCCATCCATCGACTGACAGAAGCGCGGGGTCGCGAACTGATGCGCCAATGTCGCGAACAGCTCGCGCAGGATGGCTGCGTTGTGCTGGAGGGCTTCGTGCCGCAGGAGGCGCTGGCACGTCTGGAGCAGGAAACGGAGCGTCTTTCACCGCTAGCGCACTACAACCAGACCGTCACCAACCCCTACAACAGCGACGGTGATGACTCACTGCCCGCATCGCATCCGCGCAATCGCTTCGATGATCGCACCAACGGTTTCGTGGCGGGGGACCGCATCGGTTCAGACACCCTGATTCGCCAGGTCTACTCGCATCCCGATTTCCAGCACTTCATCGCCAGCGTCGTCGGCATGGACGACATTCACCAATATGCCGACCCGCTCGCGGATCTGGTCGTCAACGTGCTGCGCGATGGCTGCCAGCATCCTTGGCACTACGACACCAACGAATTCATCGTCACGATGATGACCCGCCAGTCCGATGCGGGTGGCCGCTTCGAATACGCCGCCGGTATCCGCAGTCCCGAGGGCGAGAACTTCGAGGGCGTGGAGAAGGTGCTCGACGGAGATCGCTCGCGCCTGACCGCCATCGATCTGAAGCCGGGCGACCTGCAGATCTTCTTCGGTCGCTACTCCCTGCATCGTGTCACGCCGGTTCGCGGTGAGCGAGAACGCCATACCGTGATCTTCGCTTACGCCAAGGAGCCCGGGTTCATCGGTCGCCCCGAGCGCGCCCAGCGAATCTTCGGCCGCATGGCACCTATCCACGAGCGCCTGCTCAAGGAAGGCATGCAGCGCAGCGACAACCTGGCGGACTGACATGCCCGAGCCCGGCGCGCCCTGTCTTTTACCAGCGCCTGTGCCAGTCCTTTTTTCAGCGCCTTTCCTGACCTTTTCACCAGACCGTGAGCCGAGACCAATCATGAGCATCGTCGACTTTGAACGCCTGACCGACAGTGAACCCGCAAGCTTCCCGGTCGTGCCGTCCGCGCCAATGGCCAATGGCGACAGCATTCCCACGGCCTTTGACCCTGTGCAGCTGCGCGGCGGTCGTCTGGCCCGCCTGCGCGCCATGATGGCGGAGCAGGGCTACGCCGCCGTGGTGCTGTTTGATCCCAACAATCAGCGCTATGCCACCGGCTCGCGCAACATGTTCGGCTACTTCCTGCGCAACTCCACCCGCTATATCTATGTGCCCCTCGAGGGGCCGGTGATCCTGTTCGAATACCCCGGTAGCGCCCACGTCTCGACCTGGCTTGAAACCATCGATGAGGCGCGCACGTCCAAGGTGGTGTGGTCCGCCGTCAACCAGCGCGACAACCTCTCGAGCGACCCGTTCGGCATCGAGATTGCCCAGCTGATCGAGGAGCATGGTGGCGGCAATCGCAAGGTCGGGCTGGACCGCTGCACCCTGAATCTGGCGCGCTCGCTGGAAGCTCAGGGACTTGAGGTCTTTGACTGCATGCAGGACACCCTGCATTGCCGTCGCCTCAAGACGCCTGAGGAAATTGCCTGCCTGGCCCAGTCGATGGCCGGAAGCGAAGCCGCAGTTACCGCCGTGGAAGCCGCCATCAAGCCCGGCGTCACCGAGAATGAGCTGTTCGCCATCATGTACGGCGATGTCATCCGCCAGGGCGGTGAGTTCATCGAGACCCGCCTGCTGTCATCCGGGCCGCGCACCAATCCGTGGTTCAACGAGGCCAGCGACCGCGTGATACGCCCCGGCGAGCTGGTCGCGCTGGATACCGACACCATCGGCTGCCACGGCTACTACTCCGACTTCTCACGCACTTTCCATGTCGGGCCGGGCCGACCGACCGCCTATCAGCAGAGTCTGTATCAGATGGCGCACGAGCAGGTGCACCACAACATGTCGATCCTCAAGCCCGGCATCAGCTATCGCGAGATCGCCGAGAGCGCCTGGAAGATCCCCGAGCGTTTCCTCGACCGCCGTTACCCCTCGATCATCCACGGCGTCGGCATGCATGGCGAGACGCCACTGGTCGCACACCACATGGACTTTGATCGCTTCTCCAAGGATGGCGTGCTGGAACCCGGCATGGTGGTGTCGGTGGAAAGCTATATCGGCGAAGTCGGTGCGGCCGATGGCGTCAAGCTGGAGGAAGAGGTGCTGATCACCGAGGCCGGCATCGAGAAGATCTCGCGCTATCCCTTCGATGAGGCACTGCTGGGGCGTCAATTCTGAGCACTGGTCAATCCAGGCTCACAGCAACCTCAGCTCAAGACAGCACAAGACAGCGACTTTCTCTGCCCCATTCTCTGCGACTGAACACAAGGCTGAAAACTGACCGATGGATACCCTGACTCACCTGATTGGCGGTGACGCCGTGACTGGCGAACGCACCCTGGATGTGCTCAATCCGGCTACCGCGCAAGCCGTGCGCCGTCTGCCACTGGCCGATGCCGCCATCGTGCAACGCGCGATAGAGACCGCCAGGGATGCCCTGCCCGCCTGGCGCGCCATGCCGCCCGCCAAGCGCGCTCAGGTCATGTATCGCTTCAAGACATTGCTGGAACGGGATGCTCAGGAAATCTGCGCCCTGATCAGTGAAGAGCACGGCAAGGTGCTCGACGACGCCATGGGCGAACTCAAGCGCGGCATCGAGAATGTCGAATATGCCTGCGGCGTGCCGGAGCTGCTCAAGGGCGAGTATTCCCACAATGCCGGGCCGAGCATCGACACCTGGTCCAACCATCAACCGCTGGGCATCGTGGCCGGTGTCACGCCGTTCAACTTCCCGGCCATGGTGCCGCTCTGGATGTTCCCCATGGCGCTGGCCTGCGGCAATGCCTTCATCCTCAAGCCCTCGGAGCAGAGTCCGTCGGCGGCCAACAAGATGGCCCACCTGCTGCACGAAGCCGGACTGCCCGCAGGGCTCTTCAGCGTGGTGCATGGTGATCGTGAAGCCGTCGAGGCGCTGATCGCGGCTCCGGAGGTCAAGGCGATGAGCTTCGTGGGCTCGACGCCCGTGGCGCGGAGCCTCTACGAAGGTGGCACCCGTCAGGGCAAGCGGATCCAGGCGCTGGGAGGCGCCAAGAATCACGCCGTGGTATTGCCGGACGCCGATCTCGACAATGCCGCCAGCACCTTGATCGGGGCCGCCTTCGGCAGCGCAGGCGAGCGCTGCATGGCCATCTCGGTGGCCGTCTGCGTGGGGGATGAAACCGCGGATGCCCTGATCGAACGTCTCGCGCCTCAGGCACGCGCCATGAGCATCGGCCCAGGCACCGAACCCGGTCACGACATGGGCGCCCTGATCAATGCCTCGCAGCGCGACAAGGTCGCCGGGTATATCGAGGCAGGTGCCAGCGCTGGCGCCCAGCTGATCGTGGATGGCCGCACTCACCCGCTGGTCGAGAGCTCGCCCGGCTTCTTCATGGGTGCAACGCTATTCGATCGTGTCACGCCGGACATGAGCATCTATCGTGACGAGATCTTCGGCCCGGTACTCTGTGTGGTGCGCGTGGCAAGCTTCGAAGACGCCATCGCGCTGATCAATGACCACCAGTACGGCAACGGCACCTGCCTCTTCACCCGCGATGGCGAGGCCGGACGTCGCTTCGCCGACCAGATCGAGGTCGGCATGGTCGGCATCAACGTCCCCTTGCCGGTACCGGTAGCCTTCCACAGCTTCGGCGGCTGGAAGGACTCGCTGTTCGGTGATCTGCACGCCTATGGCCCCGACGCGGTGCGTTTCTATACCCGACGCAAGAGCGTGTCCCAGCGCTGGCCTGAGCGCAGTGCACAGGAAGCCGCTCAGTTCAGCTTCCCGTCCTGAGCCGCATTGCCGGCAACGCAAACAAGACATCCGCGACATAAACAAGACGCCCGCGCCAGAATTCTGGCGCGGGCGTCTTGTTGTTCGACAGGCTTAATTGCTTAACACCAGTCGCTCAGCGATAGCCCAGCATCAGGTCACGGACCAGCGGCGTATCAGCGTCGCGGTGCGTCGGCAGCTCGAAACGGGCCTTGGCGATCGCGGTACGCGACAGCTCGGCATGTATCAGCATCTCGCGGTCTTCCGCCTGGGCCAGCGTCTCCCCGCGCGGGCCAAGAATTCGCGACCCGCCCCAGAAATGACTGCCGCCTTCCGGCCCGAAGCGATTGGTCATGATAACCGGCGTGCCGTAGGTCATGGCGTAGAACTGGAGATTGATCGCCCAGTTCTGCTCGTTGGAAAAATCATCGCTGACGATGCCCGAGGCCGAATTGATCGGCGCACACAGCACGGTGGGACGCGCGAGCATGGCGGCGTGCACCAGGCCCGGATTCCACAGGTCCGCGCAGATCAGTGAGGTGGCCGACCAGCCTTCACGCACATCGTTCTGGGTCAGGTCGCTGCCGTGGGTGAACAGCTTGCCCTCCTCCAGCCCGCCATAGGTCGGCAGGTTCAGCTTGCGATGCACGGCCTGCAGCGCGCCGTGCTGCAGAATCGCCAAGGCGTTGTAGTACTCCCCCGGGCTGGCCTCCTCGACGAAGCCCACCACCAGCTGCATGTCGCCCGCGGCACGCGCGAGCATCAGCAAGCGCGGGTCATGCGGCGGAAAGGCCAGATCAATGACCCGGCTGCCCATGCCATAGCCCGTCAGCGACAGCTCCGGGAAGACCAGCAGGTCCAGATCGACATCCCGCGCCTGATGGATGATGTCGAGATGACGTTCCAGGTTGGCCTCAATATCGCCGAGGGTGGCGTTGATCTGGGCCGCGCCAACGCGCAGGTGATCTTGATGGTGCATGGGCAAGTCTCGGTAATGAAAAGAGAAGGCAACGAATAGCAGATGCCAGGGTCAGGGCCAGGTAGAAAACCAAGCGAAAGGCCAGGGCCAAGGCCAGAAAGCAGGCCAGTGAGAATCAAGCGCCGCGCAGAATGTCAGCCGCGGCCGCCATATTCAAGCCGGTGCGCCCAGAAGCGCCAGCAGCTCGGAGACCGGTCGTGACTCCAGGTCCATCACGACATCACGCAACCTGGCCGCGCGGTCTCCCAGCACCGGTTCCGCCAGGGCCTGATACTTGGCCAGCACCTGAGCATCCGTCAGCGGCTTGTCCGGATTGCCCAATGCCTCATGGTCTACGCTTTCCAGCACCTCACCACTTTTCAGCACGATTCGCGCACGAGCCCAGCGCTCGGCGGGGAAACGGGCATTGAATACGGCATCCTCCTCGATGACCACCTTGCTCGCCAGAGCCTTGAGCCCGTCATCGTCAAGGGCATCGCAAACACCTTCCACATCCACGCTGCCCCGCCCCAGGGCACAGGCGACCGACCACGGCAGACTGTATTGCGCCTGCTCCGTGGTGTCGGGGTGCATGACATGCAGCCGCTTGCCCTCATGGAAGGTGATGATCTCGATACGCGTGATGTCGTCAGGCTCAGCCACGGCGCCTGCCAATGACAGTACTGCCTCCACTGCCGGCTGCGCCCAGCGACACACCGGATAGGCCTTGAAGTACTGCTCGAACAGATAATGACGCTGGCCGAGGTCCTGCCACAGCGCAGCAACCTCCGGCGCCGTGACCGTCAAGGCTGGCGCTCCGGTGAAACCATCTTCCGCCAGCAACGCCGCCGAGATGCCGGTCATCGCCCCCCAGCCGGAGCCATCCTTGAGCATGGTGGGATGATCGATGCAGCGCATCATCTGGCTGCGTGGTCCATAGAACTCGGCGATGCCCAACGCATGGTGCAACGTCTCACGATCAAAGCCGCGCAGACGCGCAGCCACTGCGGCCACGCCCAGCGCATTCCAGGCCCCCGACGTATGGTAATCGGGGCTCTGGGCATGCAAGGCGATGCCCGCGCGCGTGGCGATCTCATAGCCATAGGCTAGCAACGCCAGAAACGCATTCCCGCTGAGTTGCCGGGTTTCCGGGAGTGCCAGCAGGCCGGGCAACAAGGCCACTCCCGCATGCCCCTTGGTCAGCACCTGACCGTCGTGGGCGTCCAGCGCATCGATCAACCAGCCACCCTGCAGGGCGACACCACTGGAAGAAGCCGTGCCGCTGGCAAACAACAGCGGCAAGTCGCCGCCGTGCTGACGCGTGACATAGCGAGCTGCCTTGGCCGCCAGGGGAGTCCGCGTCGCACCTGCCGCGACGCCCAGCAGATCCAGCAGGCAGCGCTTGGCCTGGTGCAACTGCTCTGTGCTGAGACGGGTCTCGTCATAATCATGGATCAGGGACAACGGCGCAGGCGCCAGGCGATCCTCGGCAGGTGCATGAGAGGTGGGCAAAGCATGAGGGGTGGGTATAGCGTGAGACAGACAATCCGGAGCAGACATGGGACTTCTCCAATTTGGCAGACACGAAAATGACCAACGGGATGGCGGCAGATGTGGGCGAGGCAGACAAGGCCGCCAGAGACGACAAGGCCGCCCGCAGGCGGCCTTGTCGTGCTAGCGTAGCCCCTGAGCCTCGCTATCAAAGGATCAGGCGTACCTGAAGGTCACATGAGGCCGTGTTCCTTCAGGAAGTCCTCGGCGACCTGCTCGATGGTCTTCTTCTCGACATCGACCTGCGCATTCAGGCTCGCCATGGTGTCGTCATTGAGCTCGGCGGACAGCGCATTCATCTGCGACTCGAGTTCCGGATTGGCCTTGAGCGACTCCTCACGCACCACCGGCGTCAGGGCATAGGCCGGGAAATAGCCCTTGTCGTCCTCAAGCACCGTAAAATCGAAGGCCGGAATGCGGCCATCGGTGGCGAACACCAAGCCGACATCGACCTGACCATCACGCAGGGCCTGGTAGACCAGACCGGAATCCATGCGCTTGACGTCGGCGCGCCCGACACGGAAGTCATAGGCTTTCTGCAGCGGGCGCCAGCCATCATCACGCGCGTAGAATTCGGCGTTCAGCGCGAAGGACAGACCCTTGTCGTCGTTGACCGCCTGCGCGAGGTCGGACAGTGAAGCGATACCGCGCTCCAGGGCATCCGCCTCACGCATTGCCAGTGCGTAGGTATTGTTGGCCGCAGACGGCTCCAGCCACACCAGACCCTTCTCGCCGTCCAGCTCCTTGACGCGGGCATAGGTGTCTTCCGGGCTCAGGCGCTCACTGACATCGTTATAGTTGATCAGTGAGGTGCCGGTGTACTCCCAATAGAGGTCGATCTGGCCGTTTTCCTGCGCCTGACGCAGAACGGCGGAGCCCATGCCGGAGCGCTCTTCCACGTCATACCCCAAGCCTTCCAGATACTGCCCCGTCATGCTGGCGAGAATCTGTTGTTCGGTGAAGTTCTTGCCACCCACCACAATCTCGTCAGCCTGCGCCGTGGAAAGTGAAGCGGCCAGTGCCGCGCCGGTCAGCAGAGTCGTCAAGGTCTTCATGGTGTTCTCCTATCCTGTGAAATTTCGGTCCAGCCGGTTGTTGTTGTTCAGGTCGTGCAGTCTGTCACCACGCGCTGAGCGGGTCGGCGCGTGGGTCTTCGTTCATGCCCGCGCCGGGTTGACGCCTCGCGGCACCACGAGGAAGGCCACGAAGGCCACCAGCACATCCACCCCGATCGCCAGCAGCGCCGTGGGAATGGCGCCGGACAGCATCATGATGGGGTCGTAGAGGTCGATCCCGGTAAAGATCAACTCCCCCAACCCACCGGCACCGATCAGGAAGGCTAGCGGTACCGTGCCAACATTGATGGCCAGGGCGGTACGAATGCCGGCAAACATCACATACAGCGCATTGGGCAGCTCGACCCGCATCAGACGCTGAAGTGGCGACATCCCAATGCCGGAAGCCGCTTCCTTCAGCGCCGGTGAGACTCCCTTGAGCCCGGTATAGGTATTGCGCGTAATGGGCAGCAGGGTCGCGACGAACAATCCGAAGACCGCCGGCACGGTGCCGATGCCCAGAAAGCTCATCGACAGGGCCAGCACCGCCAGTGTCGGGATGGTGGTGCCCACGTTGAGCACCTGCATGGCGGATTCGGCGTAACGCGTCATGCTCGGTCGCGACAGGATGATGCCCAGCGGGACCGCGACCAGGATCGCCAGCCCGCCGGACAGTGCCGTCAACCAGAGGTGCTGTACCGTCAGAAACTGAATGTCCGGGATATAGAAGAGAAACTCTTCGATCACGCCACTCGATTGACTCCAGACCCCGGCCATGAAGATCGCAATTACGGCCACCAGTCGTAGCAAGCCCGTCAATTTCATTGTCGGCATGGGCTTACTCCTTATGCACCGTGGTCGCGGACATCTCCCCCGCCGGACCTGGCGCCCCGCCGGCGACACCTCCTGAATGCGCCCGATAACGAGAGCCCAGATGGTGGGTGATGGCGCGCTGAGTGATCTGGCCAATGATTCGGCCCTGATCATCGACGCACGGTATCCAGGTCATGTCGTTGGCAAACATCAGTGAGGCGACCTTGCGCAAGTCATCATCCAAGGTGACCACGACGGGCACGCTCTGGAAATGATCACGGCAATGGCCTTTGGACGTACGGGCGATGGCAGCACTGACAATCCCGACCGGCTGGCGCTTGTCATTTACCATCACGATGCTGTTCTGGTAGCCGTAGGCCTCAATGCGTTCAAGCGCCGTGGTCAAGGTGTCATCCGGCGTGACCATGCCGATATCTTCGCTGGCCAGATCTCGAACCTTGACCAGATTCAGGCGTTTCAAGGCGCGATCTTCGCCCAGGAACGATTCGACGAATTCGTTCTTCGGCGCCGCCAGCAATTCATCGGGCGGTGAATACTGCACCAGCTTGCCACCGCGGAAGATGGCGATGCGATCGCCCATCTTGATCGCCTCATCGATATCGTGGCTGACGAACATGATCGTTTTCTTGAGATCCTGCTGCATCTTGAGGAACTCATCCTGGATCACTGCACGATTGATGGGATCGATGGCGCCAAAGGGCTCATCCATCAGCATCACGGGCGGATCTGCGGCCAGGGCACGTGCCACGCCGATACGCTGCTGCTGACCACCGGACAGCTCGCTCGGATAGCGCTTGAGGAAGGCATCAGGTTCGAGCGCGATCATCCGCATCAGCTCGCGGGCACGTTCGCGATAGCGCGTCTTGTCCCAGCCCAGCAGCCTGGGGACCACTGTGATGTTCTCCTCGATGGTCATGTTCGGGAACAGACCGATCTGCTGGATCACGTAGCCGATATTGCGGCGCAGGTCCTGGGTATTGAGGTTGGTAGTATCTTCACCATTGATCAGCACCCGCCCGGAGGTCGGACGAATGATGCGGTTGATCATCTTGAGACTGGTGGTCTTGCCGCAGCCGGAGGGACCGAGCAGGATGCAGATCTCACCGCTCGGGACCTTCATGCTGATGTGGTCGGCCGCCGTCACGGCGCCCTTCGGGGTATCGAAGACTTTTGTCAGGTTGTCGAGTTCGATCATGAAGCGTTCCTTGTCGTGTTGGCAGAATATCGCGCGAATGACGCGTCAGGCAGCGGCCGCTGTCGTGCGGTCCATGCCCTTGGGCGTCAGGCGCTTCTGCAGCGCCAACAATGCATAGTCGACGAGGATGGCCAGCACGCTGACTGCCACCGCCCCGACAATCAGCTGACGCGGGTCTGACTGGGAAATCCCTCGGCTGATGAAGGTCCCGAGCCCCCCGGCACCAATGTATGCCGCGATTGCCATCACCCCGATGTTCAGTACCACGGCAGTTCGCACGCCCGCCATGATGATCGGTACCGCCAGTGGGATCTCTACCATCCACAGGCGCTGGTTCTGACTCATGCCGACCCCTCTAGCGGCTTCACGCAGCGCCGGGTCGACATTATTGATCGCGGTGTAGGTGTTACGAATGATCGGCAGCTGCGAATACAGCAACACGGCGATCACAGCCGGCACATAGCCGATGCCCTGCCCGATCAACGACAGAATCGGGATCATGATGCCGAACAGCGCGATGGAGGGAATCGTCACGATGATCGAAGCGATATACAGCACGGTCTTGGCGGCTCGCTCGTTCTTGGTGATCGCGATACCGATGGGCACGCCGGTCAGCGTGGCGATTCCTACCGCCACCCCGACCAGCGAGATGTGCTCAAGCGTACGTGTGGTCAAGAGCTCTAGATTGTCCAAAGCATACTGGATCAGTTCCAAGCGAGATCTCCTTGCTTTTATTGTGTTCTGCACGGGCTCCGCACCGCGGCGCACTCCGAAGGGTCAGAGCCCGAAAGATCAGGGCAACAAGATCAGAGTCGTCAGGCACGACGGAAGCCGGTCGAAACGGGAACCTGCTTAGCTTAGCAAAGCGAGATAGCAGTTATTTATCGATTTGGATGAGCATGCAAAATGCCAGTTATTAAAAACAGTGATCCTCCATGTCTCATGCGTCTCAGGAGGTGCCACTGCCCCATCGGCACCGCAATTCACCGAATCGATGTGCAGAATCGAGGCCAACCCTGCAGCGCTATCCGCTTACCGGGCGACGATGGTAACAAAATATGGCGGATCACTAACCGACGGCCCCGGAAAGTTCATATATATCAGAGAATTAGTATCGAAATATCCGCCATGCGTCTCCCTGAGGGAGGCTAGACAGATAGAGGCGTCAGGGGGCTGGCTGAGCACAAGGCTGCCAACGCCTGACACATGCGGTGAGGGTGGGACGGTGTGGAGGGATAGCAAACATCTTCAACCAAGACACCCGTCCGAGAGAAGATGGGTGTCTTTGCAGCGCAAGAGCCAGGTTCTACACGAAATTCGGCGACCAACACCCAGGGAGGTAGGCCACGCCTATCCTCGTGCAAAAGCTACGGACCAACGCTTCGTCCGACGACAGAGGGTTAGCGACATACACCGTCACATACCAGCTCTTTGAAAGAGGCGGGTGAGATCGGCGGGCCAAGATAAAACCCTTGCACCTGGTCACAGGATAGACTGGAGACCCTCTCGAGCTGCTCGGTCGTTTCCACACCGCCGATAGTCACATTGAGAGACAGGGCATGCCCCATTCTGATGATCGCATCCACGACCGCCTCATGACGCTCGGAATGATCGAGGTACATGAGAAAGCTGCGATCAATCTTGATGCCATCGAATGGATAGCTTTGCAGGTACCCCAGAGAGGAGTAATCCGTCCCGAAATTATCCATCGACAGCCGAACCCCAAGCGCTTTGAGATCGCTCATCGTCGTCAGGATCGCCTCGGAATCCTCCCGCACGATGTTCTCGGTGATTTCCAGCTCCAGACGTTCAGCAGACAAGCCAGTCTCCTCGAGTACCCGTTGGATCCGCTGGACCAGATCATGACGCTGGAACTCGACCGGCGACAGATTGACTGACACCCAAAGCTCGTTTTCCCAACTCATGGCGTTCCAGCAGGCTTCTCGCAAGACCCAATCGCTGATCTCGAAAATCACGCCATTTTCTTCTGCCACAGGAATGAAGCAATCCGGACTTAACACACCCCGAATAGGGTGATGCCAGCGTACCAACGCCTCTGCCCCGATGATGCCCTGAGTCATTGCATCGAAACGCGGCTGAAACTCAAGCCGCAACTCCTTGCGCGCGACAGCCTGGCACAAATCCATTTCCAGCTGACGTCGCTCCATGATGCGCTCGCTCATGGAAGGGTCGTAAATGCATGCCACATTTCTGCCCTGGGACTTGGCTTCATAAAGCGCAATATCCGCACCCCGCAACATCGCATCATGAGTCAATGCATGATACGGCGCGGCGATGATACCAATGCTGGTCCCGACGTGAATCACGTGATTCCCGATCTGGATCGGTTGATTGATCTTCTCGATCAGACACTGGCCCAGTCGTGCCGCGTCCTGAGACGTCTTGCACTGCGTGGCGACCACAATGAATTCATCTCCCCCGAGTCTTGCGACCATATCGCGATCCTCTATGCAGCCTTGGATCGCTTTCGCAATTTCACGGAGCACCTGATCCCCAACTGCGTGCCCGTAGGTATCATTGACCGGCTTGAATCGATCAAGATCGAGGGCCAGCACGAATAATGGATGATCACCACTCACCTCGGTACTCAACTTCTCGCCAAGAAACCGATCGAGGCGGTGACGATTGGCGAGACCGGTCAACGGATCGTGTTGACTGATATGTTCAATCTTGGCCTTGGCTTCCATTTCACGCGTAATGTCACACACGGTTCCCTGATAGCCCTTTAGCTCTCCCCCGACACGAAATTCACTGGCAAAAATCTGACAATATCTCACGCGCCCCTCGCCATCCCGCAGCTCACACTCGATAGGCTGACGCCCGGCAGCCGCCCCACGTGTGGCAATGGCCACCAAAGTCGACGCGTTGTACTGCAAAAGCTCTGACAACGGCCTTCCGATCCACGCCGAAGTCGATAACCCTGTCAGCGGCTCAAAGCGCTCAGACAGATAGACCAAGACCTGGTCTGTATCGGATTGCCAGATCCAGTCGGACGAAATTTCTGACAGATTCTTGAAACGCTGCTCGCTGACTTTCAGGGAGCCCTGCACTTCATCCACAACCTTGCTGGCATGATTGATACGCTTGCGCAGCCATATCAACAGGAACAGTACCAGCCCTCCTACCAATACCCAGATAGGCAGCACCTTGATGAGGATGTTTTGGCCATAAGCGGTTTTCTGCCATTGCACCACAATATCCCCAACCTCCTCGCTGGCGAGAATCACGTAGGGTTCCTCGAGGTCTTCCCCTGCTCCAATGCCAGCACGCAAGCCTTTCAAGTCATAACTGTCGGCCAGTGCGGCCAGTTTTGTCGCATCCAGGATGTCAACATACAAAAGATAGGAAAGCGTCTCGAACTGTACATAAGAACTATCCGGCCGAATGACGGCAGCCGAGACGACAGCGGGTACGCCATTGACTGCCGTATATTCAGACGCGACCTCATCCTCCAGTGACCCCTCTCTGGCTTTTTCCAGCAGGCGTGGCAGATCACTCTGGATCCACTCCTCTACCTTGATATCAGTCAATTCACCGTTGATGAGAGCGTAACGGGTAGCGCCTGCTGGCCCCACAATAAATACGCCATTCAGTCCATAGGTGGGATATAGAGAAGCCCCAATATTATCTCGTTCATACGCCCACTCATGATCGACTTCACCATAGGTATAGTCATAGGAATCAATCCAGAAGGCATAGTCGTCCAGGGCGATGGCAATCTGTTCCAATCGGCTATTCAACGCCAATGAAACATCAGACTTGTCATGCGCCAGCTGGTCTTCGTCGACCGCCAGACTGAGGTATATCAGGCTGCCACCCGACATAAGAAACAGGGCGACGATAACGAACATGAGGAGTCGTGACGCCAGGCGGGTGGCGTCAATGTAGTGAGAACCTTTCTCAACTGGGGGAGGTTCGGAATATGGCGTCATGGTCATCCGGCGAGTTAAGGCTGTAGAAAGTCGCATATCATCCTCGATCACGGCAAACACTGACACGAAGACTGGCACGGTGGTTAACGGCGGTTGTGGGGCGTCCTTTAACGCATCACGGTGACAGCCGCCTCTCCCTATCCCTATTTCAGGCAGTGTCCGAGAGCAATCAGAGAACAGACTGACTCGACACTCTCTGGTGTAAAGGCATGTAACAAGGTCCATTCACCTTATGCGAGTCCTGTGGCGGGTAAGTCGACCCACTTACCAGAACGTAGTGTCGATGATAAAGAAACTTGCCGTTTAAGACTCAACGCAAATTATCCTGAGCGACCTCGCACGCCCACTATCAGCCGCTTTGAGCAGCTGCGATCCCCTAAAATTTAATCGACCTCATTACACCAGAAAGCGCCCCTCTATCATGGCGCCAGGAGTGTCATGTCGCCGGTCGCTACCGGGGCGGGCAGAAAGGCAGGTGCCCATTCTCATATGTTGCCCCTCTACTACTGAATCGATGACTTCAACGTGAGGTGACGGATCACAGGTTACCCTCTGGCAAGTTGACCCTGTGGCTCACCACGTCAAGGAGTCAGTTCGTCCTGTGGAATATGGAAAGCTCGCTCCCGGGGAGGAGGGCCCTGAGTCGCAAGCACTGTCTCCTTGTCGCATGCCGGGCCGGCCTAATACCGCGCCGTGCCCCCACAACGATGCCAGCCCCTTGGCGCGCATCTCCTCCGACTCCGTCGTAGTCACCCAGCGAGACGATATGCGATTGGTCGTCGCTTTCCCGTAACGATCGGTAGGAGGTCATGTCGTAAGCCGCCGCTCTGGACCTTCGCGCCATCTCATCGGCTTGCAATGACTGAGACCGCACCTCGCCCAGACAGATAAGCGCGTTATCCATCATGCTGGGATACCTGACTGAAGTCTCGACAACCTTCTTTTATTCCATCGACGACAATATGCCGCTGAAGACTCTTGCGGGCTTGTCAACATTCTTATTGGAATGCATTCATCTGAAAGCGGATAACAAATCGCGGCAACATGAAATGTCGTCTCCCCAATGTCTTCCGACTGCTAACCCTCTTCGCTTTCATTTCATGGCAACCAATATATTTACTTCTCTACATAGCGCATTCAGCTTCTCCATCCTCACGATTCCATTCTGTAAACCCAATGCCACTCACGCACCGAATACAGAAAAACCTTTTAAAACAATAGGTTAAATCAGAATAACTTGCTTACCCAACAATTTAACCTCTGTCGCTAAGAATGAAATCGTGAGGGATCAGCGTTCTGAAGATTGACTTCCCAGAATCACTCACTGTCGTAAGGTAGAAACAACTGACTACTACTTGTCAGGACCATGATCCAATTCATGATTATCGATCAGAGGTTGACCTCCATGACAGACTCAAACGCACCGTATACCAATATCTTTCGGGATGCTGGCAATCTTCCCGTTGACAATAACTCGTGTCCTCAGAGTGAACGTATCAATCGAGTATTGATCCCTCTGCTGAGTGATTATGCCGAACAAAAATATCACTTCACGATTGTGAAATGTCGAGATGCCCTATTAGGGGACGCATCGCTCACCACCATCAGCAAGCACTATCTGTATAAATTTATCGCCAAACGCTTGAAGACCTGCATCGAACAGGGGTTCGCCATCGAGGTGGGTCTCCAGGGCAAGAAACGAAAGGTCTTTCAAATGCTCTGTCCTCCGACGAGTCCACGTGCCGTCAATCGACCCGCGCCCCTCTCCACTCCGCCTCTCTTGCCTGAGGCGACCAAGACCGAGATGCCCTTCACCTCCTCCCAAGACCAAGCCCCAGCCACCGAACCTGAATTCACCGACGAAGACAAACGCAGCTTGAAGGAGTTGGCTCGTCAACAACTCATCACCCTGGAAGAGAGCGAACTCATGATCGAGTGTTTCGACTTTCTGCTGAACGAAAAGCCGAAGTGGTGCCACCCGCTTCATCATTGCCGAGAACAGGCTGCCGCGAGGGCGATCCGGGCAAAGGCGTATCACAAGGCATTCCTCACCCTCTCCGAACAACCGACCACGGAGGGCGACACATGAGACGTCGATCGCAAAACCGTCTACTGAAAGGCGGGGCAACTCCTCCCTTGCGAGGCTGGCAGGCGCGATGCATCGAAACCGCGCTGCAGACATTGAGTGAGGACCGCCCTCACTTTCTGTGTCAAGCCACCCCGGGGGCCGGAAAGATGCTGATGTCGGCGGTTCTGGCCGAAGAGCTGTTACTCAATGGCAGCATCGATCAGGTTCTCTACTTGGGCCCAACAACGGCGGTCGTTCAGCATGCAAGAACGCAGTTTGAACAGGTGCTGGGACGCCCCTTGCGAGGGAACCTCCACGACGTGGGCACCTGCGTGACCTATCACGCGCTTCATCATCGACTCGGGGAGTTGAAGACGCTTTGTCAGCGAGGCCGAGTCTTGATGGTTTGGGATGAAAGTCATCATGCCGCCAGCCAGACCAGCCTCGATGGCGAGCATACCTCGGGGCTGAATCAATGGGGAAAAGCCCTGCTATCCCTTGAGCAACACGTTCGTTTCACCCTCGCGCTTTCCGGCACGCCGTGGCGGACAGATGGCAGCTGTCTCCCGCTATTGCATTACCATGAGCACGACTCATCCTCGCCCAAGGCTGCGCACCGCCCGTCTCGTCGCCTGGTTCCAGACTTCGTCTACTCGCTGCGAGACGCCATCGACGATCAAGTGTGCAGAACCCCAACGATTCATCTGCTGGATAATCGCGACATTCTGCTGCGAACCAAGACAGCAAGCGCCTATCACTCGACGGTACAGCGCTATCAAAGCCTTCCCGCACTGATGCGGCATCCCAAGGTGCCGTATGCGAGTCTAGTACGCCACCGCGAGCTCAGCAGGCATCTTTTGATGCTGGCCGCTGGTAGCCTGGTTGGATGGCGGGAGCAAGATCCACAGGCAGGTGGACTGGTGATCGCATCCGATATTGCCCATGCCAACGCCATTGCGGGTCTGCTGGAGCAGCAGGGGTATACCACCTGCCTGGTCACCAGCCAGTCACCTGATGCCCATGAGAGGTTAGCGAGCTTTCAGCAGGCTCGGACGCAATGGATCGTCTCCGTCAATATGGTGAGCGAAGGCGTCGACTTACCGCGGCTTCGCGTGTGTTGTTATCTGAGCCATATCAAGACCGAGCAATACTTTCGCCAGGCATTGGGCCGCATCATTCGTCGTCAGCACCACCATGATGCACTCTGTGACTTCTATATGCTCCAAGACCCCTTGCTGGAACGCTATGCCAAACGCGTGCTGGAAGACCTGCCGGAGCCACACTCGCGAATCCAGTACTCAAGCTTCGCCGGCAGCCCCGTCCAGCGCTCGTCCCTTGCACTACCGATACGGCAAGCGCCAAGTCTCGACGACACAGCAGAGGGCGATGTGTTGCTGCCCCCACACAGACGGCCACCCGGCACTCTCCCACCCTATCATTCACCTTCGCTAGCAGCAGGAAGACCCCATCCCGAGACAGATCAGGGACTTCTCTCGGGGATCCATTTCTCTCAAGACTTCATCACGCACGTGATTCTCCTCAAATGACGAATCGGGCGAGAGTGTCTATCGCCCCACACCGCTTCACCCGACGTACCGGCCTTTCTCGAGAGAGGCCGGTACGTCGGGTGGATAGGCGGCCCCCCTTAAGGCTCCAGAAACCTGTCCAGCCGCCTCCATCACGCTGCGGCTACCGGCACGTCAGATGACACAGTGGGCATGCCAGCCATAGTGCGCGGTACGTGAAAGGCTGTCAGGCCATCGTCGCGTTCTCTTTCGTACTCTCCTGGTAGAACAAGGAACGACACATCCCTCATCAGGAGGAGGCGATGTCCTTTGAGAACAGCCTCCTGCTGCCGCATGAAGACACCTCTGCCCCCCCCTTCCCGACGTGAGGACTACTGGCCATATTCCATGGTCCGTCCCTACCTCGGCCTGACCGGATAGCGGCTCGTGAAGCCCACTCGGGTCGGGCTATCCCATCGGCGACATCTGCCCAAAGAGTCAGCGCAACACGCTTGGCTTCCTGGATGCAAAGCCACGATACGGCGTAATCAGCCGTTATCCCTTATATCCATGCTGTAAATAACGAACGCAATAAACCCTATATAACGCGGCGCTCACCATAATAAAAAAACCACAAATCATTTCCCTTTCACCATGGCACCGCGTTACGATGTCACCTCACTTATCCTCGCTCCACACCACTCGATATGCCCTCAGAGACAGAAATTTCTGGTCAGCGCGCTGCGCTCGACTCACAGCTCCCGCAGCCAGCATAACCAGTTGATGTAACGCCTAAAATTGACAAGTTTTGCTGAATGACAAGAAACGCTGACCCCTAGAATGGCTTACCATATGACAACAAAGTGCGATTTCGCACCTATTGCCCTACAGCAAGTCATTGATTTAATTAAGCACATAAAATAAAGGGGACTATCTATCTACCTATATTGCAACGGCTCGAAGTGAGCATCACTGAATCCTTGTATCGATTCACCAAGACGCACAACGGGCCATTTTCTCGGCCCCCCATAAGAAAAATGCATACCCTCCGATAACACTCACCCCCTACTTAGGTCCCATGCCTCGCTCCCATAATGGCCACGATATACAACCGTGCTAATGGAGAGATGCCTGCATGTCCCTGACCAATGCCCTGTCCGACGCGCTGCCGCTGACCCTGAGCGAGTCGCCGCTGTCACTGAACCTGATCACCGCCGAAGGCCTGGAGCCGGTCAGCCCGCTGTGGCTGCGCGAGCGCACCCAGGACCCGGAGCAGCTCGATGAGGTGACCACCCAGCGTCTGTTCGATTCGCATGCCATCGACGTCAACCTCGAGCTGACCGCGGCGCGCCCGGTCGACGAGACGCACGTGGAATTCACCTTCAGTGACGGGCATTGCGAGGTGTATGACCTCACCATGCTGGCGCATGAACTGCAGGGCATCACGCCGTTCCCCAAGCCCGAGAGCTGGGATGCGAGCATCGATCAGCAGGCGCAGCGCGTCGACTGGGAGAAGATGGACAACAATGAGGACTTCCAGAAGGCATTGAAGGCCTATCTGCGCTTTGGCTACATCATCGTGCAGAACGTGCCGACCGACCCGGAGCGCATTCTGGAAGTGGCCGGTCACTTCGGCTACGTGAAGGACACCAACTTCGGCAGCTACTTCGAGGTGTACTCGCGCCCGACGGGCAATGACCTGGCCTACCGCAGCGTGGCGCTCGGGCCGCACACCGACAACCCGTATCGTGATCCGGTGCCGGGCATCCAGATGCTGCATTGCCTGGTCAACGAGACCACCGGCGGCCTGTCCACGCTGGTCGACAGCCTCAATGCGCTCAAGCAGCTCAAGGCCGAGATGCCTGAAGGCTATGAACTGCTGCGCACCACGCCGGTCGGCTTCCGCTTCCTGGATGCCGGCACCGAGCTGACCACGCGTCGCTGCGTGATTCGCGAGAATTCCGATGGTGAGCCCATCGGCGTCAACTACAGCCCGCGCCTCGATCATCTGCCGCACATGTCGCTGGAAAACACTCGCCGCTACCATCAGGCCCGCCAGCGTCTGGGGCAGCTGTTCCAGGACCCGGCCAACGAGATTCGCTTCCAACTCGAATCCGGAGAGCTGATGATGTTCGACAACACCCGCGTGCTGCATGGCCGTACGGCGTTCGACACCAATGAGGGGCACCGCCACCTGCAGGGCTGCTACATGGACAGCGACGGCCCGCGTGAGCGCTTCGCCACGACCCTGATGCGTCAGCGTCAGCAGCAGGCACAACAAGAAAACCGTGAGGAAATGGCGTAATGGATCAGGTTTCATTCACCCAGATGAAGGACGGCACCGCAGAAGACTATGCGTTGCTCGAGCGTCTTGAAGACCAGTTCAATGAAGGGCTGGTGGAGCGTCTCAAGCTTGCCCTGCGCAAGCTCGATGATGGCCTGAGCGGCTACAAGGTCAGCCGTCTGGAGCATTCCCTACAGTCAGCGGCGCGCGCCGAAGCCGATGGCGCCGATGACGACCTGGTCGTCGCCACCCTGCTGCATGATCTCGGCGATGAGCTGGCGCCCTACAATCACTCGCAGCTGGCCGCCGCCATCATTCGCCCGTACGTGCGTGCCGAAGTGACCTGGATCATCCATCACCACGGCCTGTTCCAGAAGTTCTACTACGGTCACTTCTACGGCGAGGACCGCAACGAGCGCGAGATCTACAAGGACCATCCCTGGTATCAGAAGTGCGTGGATTTCTGCGAGCGTTATGATCAGGCGGCCTTCGATCCCGACTACCCGACCCCGCCGCTGGAGCACTTCGAACCGGCACTGCGTCGCGTCTTCGCGCGCAAGCCCTTCGATCCGGACGTGATCGGCGAAGAGCCGGCCGGCGGTTTCGACAGCCGCGTCTGAGC
>MDSY01088484.1_pt1 | contig 45004 bp, 32 predicted proteins | sample 811131 | NCBI WGS metagenome assembly MDSY01 (sample SAMN05326643, study PRJNA326480) | marine metagenome | isolation source: seawater | place: Atlantic Ocean: South West | collected 2010
ATAATTTTATTATTATTAAATAATTGTAGCCCGTAGGGGAATCGAACCCCTCTTACATGGATGAAAACCATGCGTCCTAGCCGATAGACGAACGGGCCATTTTTTATAACCAAAAACAAAATCTTGATGAATCTGTTTTTATTTCAAATAGCGTGCATTATTTCTAATGCGGTTGCAAAAATACAACTATTTTTAAATGTTACAACTTCTTACTAACTTTTTTTAAAAAAAGTTAAAGTTAATAGGCTTTTGCAAATAAAACACGCTGCTTGGACGGTTTACCAGAAAACACACAGACACCATCCTCCAACTCCGAATCTATTGGAATACAGCGGATTGTCGCTTTTGTGAGTTCTTTTATTTTATCTTCGGTCTCTGCTGTCCCATCCCAATGCGCCGAAATAAATCCAGTTTTTTCTTCTAAAACAGTTTTAAACGCCTCAAATGTTTCCACTTTTGTGATGTGATCCGCTCTAAAATCTAGTGCTTTTTGAAATAGACCCGATTGAATTTCTGTAATTAAGGCCTTTATTGTGTCTGTTAAGTTTTCCAAAGCCACGACTTGCTTGGTCAATGTATCTCTTCGAGCCAACTCTACGGTACCACTCTCTAAATCTTTTGGTCCAATTGCCAACCTTAATGGCACTCCTTGTAATTCGTATTGTGCGAATTTAGCGCCCGGACGCTGGGTGGTTCTGTGATCGTATTTTACAGAAATATTCTCCGCTCTCAAAGCACTCATGATTGCCTCGGCTTTCGTTGTGATTTCAGCCAACTGCTCTTCACTCCTATATATAGGAACAATTACCACTTGATAAGGAGCTAAGTTAGGAGGCAATACCAATCCTTTATCGTCACTATGTGTCATGATTAAGGCTCCCATTAAGCGTGTTGATACACCCCACGAGGTAGCCCAGACGTAATCTTGTTTTCCTTCACTGTTTGCAAATTTAACATCAAATGCTTTGGCAAAATTCTGTCCTAAAAAATGAGATGTTCCGGCTTGCAACGCTTTTCCATCTTGCATTAAAGCTTCAATACAATAGGTTTCTTCAGCACCTGCAAAACGTTCACTCTCTGTTTTAACCCCTTGAATCACAGGAATAGCCATGAAATTTTCAGCAAAATTAGCATAAACACTGTTCATGAGTTTGGCTTCTTCGACGGCTTCAGTTTTTGTGGCATGAGCGGTATGCCCTTCTTGCCATAAAAATTCTGCTGTTCTTAAAAACAAACGCGTTCTCATTTCCCATCGCACCACATTGGCCCATTGGTTAATTAAAAGTGGTAAATCACGATACGATTGTACCCAACCTTTGAATGTATTCCAAATGATCGCTTCACTTGTTGGTCTAACGACTAACTCTTCTTCCAATTTTGCTTTTGGATCCACACGAAGTTTCCCAGGATTGTCTGGATCATTTTGTAAACGGTAATGTGTGACTACCGCACATTCTTTTGCAAACCCTTCGGCATTTTTCTCCTCTGCTTCAAAAAGACTTTTTGGTACGAATAATGGAAAATATGCATTTTGATGCCCTGTTTCTTTAAACATACGATCTAATTCTGCTTGCATTTTTTCCCAAATAGCATAGCCGTATGGCTTGATAACCATACAACCTCTGACCGCAGAATTTTCAGCCAAATCGGCTTTCACGACAAGTTCATTGTACCATTTTGAATAATCTTCGGATCTTGATGTAAGATTTTTACTCATATTTTTGTAATTTGGCACAACTATTGATATCAGTGCTCTATAATGTTTAGTTTGACAAAACTAAGTATTTTTGTGACGTTCAACAATTTAATTTAAACACTTATGAAATTTATTACTTCTTTAAAGAAACAAATGACACTGGCGTTTGTAGTTGGGATTCTTTTAAGCTTAACCTCTTGTGGGTCTTTCCAGTATTCTGGAATCTACGACGATGGAATTTATTCCGAGTCTAATCCTGCTAAAGAAGTTACTGAAACTACAGACAATACATCCAATTCATCCGATTATTATAAAAATTATTTTAGAGAAAAATCACTTCAAATCGAAGAGGATAATACTGTTTTTGCCGATGTTGATTCCTATGAAGGAGCGTATGAAGACGACTCAGAAAGTACAAATAATTATGCCGGTTGGGGCGAAAACAACAGTAGTGAAATAATTATCAACGTTTATGACAATGGACCGTATTATGGCAATGCATGGGGAAACAACTGGGGTAATAATTGGGGAAATAACTGGGGCTGGAATTTTGGCTGGAACAATTGGGGCTTCATGTGGCAACCAAACTTTTACAATTCATGGAACAACCCTTATTGTTACTACGGCTGTTACAGCAACTACGGATATTATAATAATGGATACTATAACTACGGCTACAATCGCTACAGAGGGCGTTCATATTCATACATCAATGGACAAAGAAGGTCAGCATATCGAAATTCAAGCCTGAGCAGTCGAAGTGTTTTAAGTGCCGCAACAAGAAGCAGAGTGACGCGTCCAAATTCAAGATCTACAACAAGAACCACTAGATCGACGACACGTCCCACTAACACAAGACCGACGCGAAGCAACTCAACGACACGTCCAAACACAACTACAAGACCATCGCGAAGCAACTCAACGACACGCCCTAATACAACTACAAGACCATCGCGAGGCAACTCAACGACACGCCCTAATACAACTACAAGACCATCGCGAAGCAACTCAACAACACGCCCTAATACAACTACAAGACCATCGCGAAGCAACTCAACGACACGCCCTAATACAACACGAAGTTCAACACGTTCAAGCAGACCCTCTTCAACAAGATCTACACGGTCAAGTTCAACAACAAGAAGCAGCAGCAGTAGAAGTAGCAGCAGTGGCAGCTCTACAAGAAGAAAAAATAATTAGGCACAAGCAAAATATACGCAAATGAAAAATTTAGTTTTAACTCTAATGGGGGTAGCCTCCATGGTAAGCACCTATGGTCAAGACTTAACGGATGCTTTGAGGTATTCAACAGGTGAAACAGAAGGTACAGCACGATTTAAGTCAATGAGCGGAGCTTTTGGCGCCCTCGGAGGCGACATGTCTGCAGTGAGCATCAATCCGGCTGGATCTGCCATTTTTAATTTAAGCCATGGCTCAATGACGATTGCAACCCAAAGCAAGTCTAACGCTGTATTATATGGCTCTAATACACAACGCATAAAAGATGATTCTTTTGATATGACTCAAATTGGAGCGACACTTGTCTTTAACAATAGAAATCTTGAATCTGGATGGAATAAATTTGTAATTAGTCTTTTTTATGAGCAACTTCAAAGTTATGACAACCAATTTTTTGCTGCAGGAACGACACAGAATTCTATTGGAAGCTATTTCACAGAGTATGCTAACGGACTCAGACTTGATGAAATTACAGCACTGCAAGGAGAAAGCATTACTCAGGCTTACGGCGAAATCGGATCTGCTTATGGCTCTGGTTTTCAGCAAGCCTTCTTAGGATATGAAAGCTTTATTTTGGAACCTGCTGATGACACAGATAATGAAAATACCGTGTACACCTCTAATATTGCTGATGGAGATTTCTATCAAGAATACAGCTATGCTTCTACAGGGTACAATGGTAAGTTTTCCGCAAACATTGGATTTCAGTATGACAAAAACATCTATTTTGGAATTAACTTAAATTCTCACTTCGTAAACTACGAAAGAAGCACTTACTTCTACGAAGAAAACACCAACACAGGATCCACAATAAATCAAGTTGATTTTGAAAATTCCCTATTAACAACAGGTGAAGGCTTTTCGTTACAACTTGGAAGTATTGTAAAAGTCAATGACTTTATAAGATTAGGACTCACATACGACAGTCCTACTTGGTTGCGACTTAGAGAAGAAACCACACAATACCTCTACACTTTTGAGGACGCTACCAGCCTTGAAGCTGAAGTTGACCCAGCTGTTATTAATGTATTCCCACAATACAACTTACGAACTCCAGCAAAAATCACAGGAAGTGCTGCTTTTGTTATTGGGGATACTGGACTGATCAGCATTGATTATTCTAGAAAAGATTACAGTGCCACTAAATTTAGATCGAATTCTGGTGGTAGTTTTTCACAACAAAACTCCATCCTAAGCAACTCCTTAAAAGCGGCTAGCACCTTACTAATTGGGGGCGAACTTAGACATAAGAAATTTAGTTACCGTGGGGGATATAAAATGGAGCAAAGCCCATATAAAGACACTGCTGCTTATGGCGATCTAAAAGGATTTTCTCTTGGATTGGGATACGATTTTGGAGGCTCTCGACTGGATTTGGCTTATGAAAGTTCTAAACGCAAAATGGAAAACAGTTTCTTTAATGCTGGCAACTTAGATGCGGCTAGAATAAACCGAACGAATTCTAATGTATCTCTTACGCTGAGTATGAGTTTATAGAGCTCTATATTTTTAAACAAGAAAGCCCGTAATTAAGTTACGGGCTTTCTTGTTTTTAATCATTATTACTTATCTCTTAAGAGTGAAATGTGCATTCAACAAGGTCGGCTCTCCTGTGACAGGCTCGTTATAGTACAGCACAAACCAATAGTCACTTGATGGTAACATGGCTCCATTATAGGTGCCATCCCACCCATCACTAGACGGACGGATTTCTTTTAAGAGCTTGCCATACCTGTCAAATATTTGGATTTTAGCACTTAATTGATTTGAAACGCTGAGGATGTTCCAAGAGTCATGATATCCATCTCCATTTGGTGTGAAATATTTTGGATAGTCAATGATAAAAACAACTGCCTGTCCTACCCCACAGCCATTTAAGTCCCGTACATTAACCACGCGTTCACCCGGATTTACTCCGACAAAGATACCTGTACCTTGCCATGGTCCTTGGTCGATATTATATTCATAATCCCCTAAGCCCGTTGCGGTAACTTCAACAATATGGGTGTCTGCAAATGCCTGTGTTGTTACTACTGCAGTAACCGTTGGCGGTGAACTTTCTATCACTGTAAACACTTCAATTGGCGCCGCACATTGAGTGGCTAGAAGCGCATCAAAAACTTCTAAAGTATAAACGCCTGCTTCTGTTGGTATATAACTAGATGTTGTCTCTACAACAGCCCCTGCATCATCTCTCCAAATAAAGATATAATCAGAATTTGATAAGCCTGTTGTAATTTCTAAAGGTCCTAAAACCTCCGTTCCATTGGTGTCTACACATAATACATACTCATCATCGATATCTATGTATGGTAACGGATTTACCTTCAATATTAGTGGAGCTGTTTCATAGCATACAGAGCTATCTACCAATGTTCCTGTGGCATCTATTATTTGGGTATTATTATCAACACGTGCGAAAATAACTTGGGGGTTTACGGTATTTTGATAAAAGCTTGGCAGTTCAAATTGATCCAGATCTGCATCTATCTGACTCGCAAAATAACGAACTAAATAATTTGTGGGATCTTGACCGTTCAATACAAAGGAATCTTGTGTGGTTAAATCAAATAACACACTATCATTGGTTGGATCATTATCTGTCTCTACATTGTCGTCACAAAGTGCAAATGGCTCATCTGGTGAAGTTGCTTGCGCAGCTTCTAGAACTTCTAAATTAAATTCTATTGTTGTGTTTTGACATCTCGTAATGGTATTGAGGACGTTCACATAAAGAGTCTGTGGATTGCTGGTGTTCATATAAGGACTCGTCAAGGGGTTAATCCCTTGGGTTGCATCCAATGAAGTTTCATAATACGTCACAAGAAATTCAGATGCGCTTTGTGCTCCTCGAATCAAATTGGTTTGAACCTCTAAATCAAACGCATAGATACCGTCTGTGTTAAGCTCACAAGCAATTAAAGTTGCGACAGGATTCGCTTCTGGTAATGGGTTTACAATTATATCAAAATCTACAATTGCGAAACAACCTGTTATATCGTTGGTCACACGAACATAAATTGTTTGAATGGGAATATTAGTGTTCGTATAGGTGTCTGGAAATTGAATAGGGTTGGTACCCGCCTCGGCATCTGTAAGCGTTTCGTGATATGTTGGTGTGACGCCTAATTCACCGTCCAAAAGGAACGTTTCATTTTGTGTTAAGTCAAAAACTTCCTGTCCATTTCCACTTGCATTGTCATCACACAAATCAATATTTGCAGGTGTCTGTGGCACTGGAATTGGCAACACTTCTAGTGTTAAGGAGGTGAAATCATAACAACCCGTAACTTGATTTGAGACACGCACAAATACGGTTTGAGGATTGCTAATATTTGTATAAGGACTTGATAGAGGAGAACTATTAGCTTCTGCATCTAACTGCGTCAAGTGGTAGCTAAAAACTAGCCCAGTTTGACCGTTTAATATCTGTCCTTCCCTATCTTCTAATGTGAAGGCTTCCTGCTCATCGCCGGGCGCATTGTCATCACATAATAGTAAAGGACTGGGATCCACCAATACTGGAAGTGGATTAACTATCAATTCTAAGCTTTTAATCTTTTCACAGCCTGTAGCATTGTATGCAACACGAATCCAAACAGTTTGAGGATTGGAAAGGTTTGTATAATCTGCTGGCGTTACGATTTCAAATGTTTCATTTTGAGCATCAACTTGTGTTTCATAATAACCAATTGTTACTTCTGAAGCTGGTACTAGATCCAAAAACTCGTCCGCCTTAGTTGTCAAGTTAAACTGCGCAAATTCATCCGCATCATCATCACAAACTTCAAGAGAAGTTGGATCAAATAATTGAGGGGTTGGATTGACAACCAATACCAATTCTACAATCGTAGCACAAAGCGTGGTTATTGTAGGGTTTACGATGCGCGCAAAAACCGTTTGTGTATCAACTTGTATATTATTATAAGGGCTGGATAAAGCATTAACTTCGTTTTCAGCATCTGACATAGTCTCATGATAGCTAATTGTAATACCAGCCACTCCATTTGAAATCTCAAGGTCTTTATCGGTCAACATAAAGACTCCAAAACCATCGCTGTCAGGATCGCAATTGGTTAAATCCTGTGGAATTATAGCCTCAGGAGATGGTGATACTTTCAAATCCAAAGCAACAGTAGTAAAACATCCTGTGTTTATATCTTGTCCCCGTGCAATAACCGTTTGAGGATTGCTAATATTTGTGTAAGGACTTACCAATGGATTTGTTTCCGAATCTGCATCTAACTGTGTAAGATAATACGTAATTGAATAATTGGTGTTTCCGTTCTGAATCTCACCATCTTTGTCTGTTAAATCTATCTGAGTGAACCCATCCGGAGTTCCATCATCACAAATCTCTAGTTCTGTTGGAACTACCAGTTGAGGCAGTGGATTGACAATAAGTGTAAAACTCCCTGTGATGCGACAGCCTGTGGTTAAATCTGTGAGGGCTACATGGAGGGTTTGTGGACTGGAGGTGTTTTGGTACAGTCCTGTCAGTTCATTTATGTTATTGAGCGCATCGGTTTCGGTTTCGTAGTAAGTGACACTTACATTTTGACCGTTGATGATTTCTGTGTCCTTGGTACTTAAATCAAAGAGTTCTTGTAAGTCACCTGCATTGGTGTCGTCACATAATTCATAGTCTGTAATGGTGGGAACTACTGGAAGGGGGTCAACTAGTAGTTCTAATGTGGTGGTGTCAAAACAGCCGGTGGTGGTGTTTTCTAAACGTATGAAGAGTGTTTGTTCATCTGGAATGATGCTCGTGTAAGGACTTGTAACGGGGGATGAATTGGTGTCTGCATCGCCTTGCGTTTCGTGATAGCTTACAATCATTTCTAACTGAGTGCCTGCAACTATTAAGTCGATCCCTGTAAAATCAAATGTCGCTAGACCATCATAGTCATCATCACATATAGTTTGAGTGCCTATAGCATTGGCTATCGGCAGTGGGTTGACGCGTAGCTCCAAAGGCATGGTGCTAAAACAGTTGGTGGTGGTGTTTTCTAAACGTATGATTACTATTTGACTGTTTCCGATGGTATTGGTGTAAGGACTGGCTAAAGGTGAGGTGTTTGTGTCTGCATCGCCTTGGGTTTCATGATAGCTTACAGCGATTCCTGTTTGTCCGTTTAAGGCTTCTGTGTCCTTTGTGGTTAATGTAAATAATCCGAGTCCATCTGCGTCGTCATCACATATAGACAAAGCTGTCATGGTAACGGTGCTTGGCAGTGGATTGACAATGACGTCAAATTGAGTTGTTTCATAACACGCCTCTAAACCAATCTCTTCGACTCGAGTGAAAATAGTTTGTTGATTTGCAATGGTGTTTGTGAACGGACTAGTTAATGGATTGCTTCCTGAATCTGCATCGACTTCCGTTTCGTGATAGGTAACTGTAAAGTCTGAATCTATTTGGTCCCCTAAAACGAGTGTTGTTTGCTGCTCTAAATCAAAAGTCATGAAGCCATCTAAATCGTCATCGCAAGTTTGAAGGTTTGTAAGTCCCGAAGCATTAGCTTTGTGATTCACGACCAGATTGAATACAGGGTTTACGTCTGCAATGTAACATCCAGCACCCGCATTTGCTTCCACACGAACATATATAGGTTCTGGGGAAGAAATATTATCATATGGACTGGACAAATTATTAGTTCCTGCATCTGCATCCTCAAAACTTATATAATAACTTACGGAATAATTTTCGGGGAGTTGAGCTCCTAATATATCGAGTGTTTGACTTGACAAATCAAACGATTCCGAACCATCATTACTGATGTCGTCACAAACCACCATATCGGTTGGTAAAAAAATCAAAGGTTGATCAAGAAGGTTCAATGTAAACGAAACGGTCTCATAACATCCAGATGTTTTGTATTCAAACCGCGCATAAATAATTTGACCGTCTGTCCCCGAAAAAGCAACAACATCAGCCGCTGAAATTGGGTTAGAATCTGCATCAGCATTTGCTTGAGTTTCATGATATGTTAACACAAAATCGCCTTGGTTTGTTGTGGGCGCGTAAATTATAGCATCATTTTCAGTCAGATCAAAAACTCCAAACGCTGTTCCAGTATTACAAACAAATAAATCATCGGGTGCGGCATACACTAATTCTGGTGAAACTTCAATACACACTTCCTCAGAATATTCACATCCAAAATCATCCAACGCTCGGTATGTGTAGCAAAATACTCCTTCTGCAGATGGCTGAACTGTAATTGTATTACCCTCTGTATTGATTATACTACTATCATCGTCCCAAGATTCAGAAACCATTGTTGGCGTAAAAGAAAGATCTGGAGGTTGGATTGTAGGGTCAAAATTTAAAACCCATGAAAATATATAACCATTATCTTGACCAATATTATCTGTAATTCGAATGGTCCAACTTCCGTTCAGGGAAGAGCCAATAAGACCATTTAGAGAGTTTACGGAAGAATAGGTTCCTTCTGGCACAAATGAATCTGAATATGTAGCTGGGCCATCTCCACTGACAAACATTTCATCAGGCTGAATCCCACCAACTAAAGTCGGGAAGGCATTTCCTGGAATGAAGCAATATTGAAAACCGACACCTGGAGTTAATATATTACTTTGACCATCAACTGCGGCTGTAGCCCAAGGGACTCCTAAATTTGCCGACCCCCCTCCTTGATCATGAAGACGCACAAGTTCACCGGTAGGTGAAATTATTTCAATATCTAAATCTCCTAAATAGGAGTGCTCCATGACTAAACAAATTTCAATTAATTGATTAATATCGTCTAAAGTTTGATCCGATTCAAAACAATCAACAATAATTTCTGTTTCATAAACGGCACCACTTCCATCCGGTAAAAAGGTAACTTCACTTTCTGGAGGCGTACACTCATTTAGAAACGGAACTACATTTGCGACACCATTAATAGTCGTGGAATCACCAAAACAAATGGTTGAATCTGTCGCTGCTGTTCCAGTGAAATCTGTGGGCAACGCCACTTGAATCACTTGGTTTATTAAATTTGTGTTTTTACAGCCCCCTTCATCAACACTGGTATTGGTGTCAGTAATGTCTAGATTTACTAGATATACGCCTGGGGTATCATAAGAAAATACCGCCGTTTGACCGGCTTGAGTTGTACCATCCCCAAGATCCCATTCGTAGGTTGCTCCATCGCCGCTAGTACTAAACTGACCACTTCCTGTTAAGGTAATTTCTTCATTTGGACACACTTGTATGTAACCATCATCATTGGATTCCGGACTTGAAGAATCCAACACAGAAACAATCGTCTGACAGGGCTCAAAACATGAAATATCTGCGACCCAACCAGTATCATTAACACCGCCACTAGACGTAAACACAATGGTGATACAACCTGAAACATTGTCCTGTGTAGCAGAAACAAAACCAGGGCTACTTGCCGCTGTTGTTCCTGAAAAATTTCCAAATAAAGTCGTTGCGTCAAGTGCATCATCTGCGTTATAAATTGCCATAACATCTGCTCCAGCTTGCGTGGCAAATGCAGTAAAATCTAACTGAACCAATTGCCCTGCAGTTTCTGGATAAATTACATAGGTAATAGATTCATTTCCTGAATAAGGCCCAGTCGCTCCACCTGTATCTACAAAAGTTCCTGAACATGAATTGATTGTAACTCCATCTTCAATGACAAACACTTGTGCTGTTAATGAAACTGAAAAGAGTATGCTAAAAAGTAAGACTAATTTTCTCATTTCTTTTCTGTTTTAGAGTGTTGTGATTTGACTAAAATGAAGTAATCTGTACCATCGACACGATACATATGTTCGCCTCGACTGTAAAAAGAAAAGGAGTACTTGAGTGGATTAAATTTTTGAGGATTAAAACCTAAATCTCTTTGAAGGGTTGGAACAAAGGCATCAAAAAGTGGAACCTCCGATAACAAAGGACATTGTTTTTGATCTTTAGAATCTGGTCTATTTTCAATCACAATTCGATTCCGAAGCAAATTTTTCATCGAAAGAACTCGGTTGGGGCGGCTCAAAATTTCTTTATCTAGAGATGCTCCGTAAACCTCCGTTAACTGCAACATTTCATTTGCCGAAAATGGAGTTGATACATTAGCGTCATACTGAATAACAGTAAGAGGCAAATAACGACGGTTTGTGTTTTGAGAATTGCAATTGTAGCTAAAAAGCACTAAAAACAATATGTATAAAAAATGTGGTTTCATCCTGGGTACAAAAGAGTTAATGTTCAATTTTATGAAAACATTCATCGCTTCTTTTAAAAAAGAAGAAATAGCAGGATAGTTTGTTTAAGATTTAGAGGGATTCTATAGTCGTAAAGTTAACATAATTTTTGGTGTAAATAGTAAAAAAAAGGAATTATTAATTCAAAATTAAAAGCATCCAACAGTGAAATTAAGTATCTTTGTGCTTAAGAATTATTGAAAACTATATTTGAAATATTAGAATGGGACTGAAAAATAATATTGAAAAAATTGATGCTATTGGCGACAATCACATTGGCACTTCTGCTGAAACTCCAATGCGATCTGATGCTTTTAAATTAAGTGCCGACGACAAAATTGAAATCATTAAAGATGATGTTCAACATATTATGGAAACACTGGGCTTAGACTTGAGCGACGACAGTTTAAAAGGAACTCCAAATCGCGTTGCAAAAATGTTTGTCAATGAGATTTTTGGAGGGCTAGACCCCGCTAAAAAACCCAAAGCATCCACCTTTGATAACAAGTATCAGTACGGAGAAATGTTGGTTGAAAAAAACATAACCCTCTACTCCACTTGCGAGCATCACTTCCTTCCAATAGTAGGAAGAGCACATGTAGCCTATATTTCAAACGGAACAGTTGTAGGCCTTTCAAAAATGAATCGTATTGTAGATTACTTCGCAAAACGTCCACAAGTCCAAGAACGTCTGACCATACAAATTGTTGAAGAGCTTCAAAAAGTATTAAACACAAAAGATGTTGCTTGCGTTATTGATGCTAAACATTTATGTGTGAATTCTCGTGGCATAAGAGATATCGAAAGCAGCACCGTAACAAGCGAATTTGGTGGAAAATTTAAAGAAAAAGAGACCAAAAGAGAGTTTTTAAACTACATACAATTAGAGACCAAATTTTAATCCAATAAACCATGGGTAAACACAGCACAAATACACTCCATATTTACAATTCGCTTTCAGGAAAAAAAGAGGTTTTTAAACCAATTAATGAAGGTGCCATTGGAATGTATGTTTGCGGCCCAACAGTGTATAGTAATGTGCATTTAGGAAATGTCCGAACATTTATGTCGTTTGACATGATTTTCAGATATTTCAAACACCTAAATTATAAAGTACGTTACGTTCGTAACATTACCGATGCAGGACATTTAGAAAATGATGCTGATCAGGGAGAAGATCGTATTGCAAAAAAAGCACGTCTCGAACAAATTGAACCCATGGAAGTGGTACAACGCTATACAGTTGATTTTCATACCATCCTAAATACATTCAATTTTTTACCTCCCAGTATTGAACCCACTGCTACGGGACACATCGTTGAACAAATAGAAATTATCAAATCAATTCTAGAAAAAGGCTTTGCTTATGAAGCTAATGGCTCTATTTATTTTGATGTTTTAAAATATAATGAATCTCACCATTATGGGGTTTTAAGTGGTCGAAATATTGAAGACCTTATTCATAATACACGAGTGCTTGAGGGGCAAACAGATAAAAAAAATCCACAAGATTTTGCACTTTGGAAAAAAGCAGAACCAAAACACATCATGCGTTGGCCTTCTCCTTGGAGTGATGGCTTTCCGGGTTGGCATTTGGAATGTACTGCAATGAGTACAAAATATTTGGGCGAAAGCTTTGACATACACGGCGGTGGTATGGACTTAAAATTTCCGCATCACGAGTGTGAAATTGCTCAAGCGAAAGCATGGCACAACCACACACCAGTTAATTATTGGATGCATGCAAATATGCTGACTCTGAACGGACAAAAAATGGCAAAATCTACAGGTAATAATATTTTACCAGCCGAAATTTTAAGTGGAGACACCAATAAATTGACCAAAGGATTTTCTGCATCGGTCGTTCGATTTTTTATGATGCAAGCACACTACCGAAGTATTTTAGATTTTAGTAACGATGCTTTGTTGGCTTCAGAAAAAGGATTCATGAAACTTATGGAGGCTGTCTCAACACTAAACAAACTTGAAGCGACTTCAGGCGCCAATGAATTTGATGTTTCAGCATGGAAAGCTAATTGCTACACTGCAATGAATGATGATTTTAACACGCCTATTCTAATTGCAGAATTGTTCAGTGCTGTGAAATACATCAACCAAATTAAAGATGGAAAAGCCACTATTACCGACTCCAACTTGGCTTTACTAAAAGATGTGATGCATCAATTTGTGTTTGATATTATAGGGCTTAAAAACGTTATTTCTAACAAACAAGATCAAAAACTTGGTGATACAGTTGAACTCCTCATCAGGATGCGAAACGATGCAAGAGCACAAAAAGATTTTGCACTTTCAGACAAAATAAGAGACGAATTGCTGGCTATTGGAATTCAACTAAAGGATGGCAAAGATGGCACTACATTTATCCTAGATTAAAATCCATGAAAACTATTTTGATTGCGCCATTGTTATTTTTAATAAAGCTGTATCAAAATTTCATTTCGCCTTTAACCCCTTCAAGTTGTCGGTATCAACCAACGTGTTCACATTACACAAAAGAAGCTTTACAATCTCATGGATTATTAAAAGGAGGCTACCTTAGCGTCAAACGTATCTTAAGTTGTCACCCATGGGGCGGCTCTGGACACGATCCTGTACCAAAACAATAACACTCCTAATTTATTAAAATCGTGGAAGGCTTAAGTTTCGCTTCTATTTTTTATATTTACAATCTAAACAAATGAAAATGTATTTTTTACAGATTATATGGGATCCTGCCACTGAAGGCATTGCTCTTTTTGGAGATTTTAAAATTCACTACTACAGCCTTATGTGGATGGCTGCTTTTGTAGCAGGCTGGTATTTGATGAAAAAGATTTACAAAAACGAAGGGCAATCGGAAGAAAAACTAGACGGATTGTTCATGTACTCTGTTTTAGGAATTATGATTGGAGCGCGTTTAGGACACGTTATTTTTTATCAATCTGAATTATTTAGAGAAGACTTTTTAAGCGTCTTTCTGCCCTTCAGTTTTAGTGGCGGATTTGAGTTTACAGGTTTTAGAGGTTTAGCCAGTCATGGTGCTGCAGTAGGAATGATTATTTCTATGTGGCTCTACAATAAAAAGGTGTTGAAAAAATCTGTGCTTTGGATTCTGGACCGCGTCGTCATTGCTTGTGCTTTAGGAGCTGTATTTATACGAATTGGCAATTTCTTTAATTCTGAAATGATAGGAAAAGTAGCTGGAGACGGTTTCCCTTTAGCAATCATATTCAAACAATTGGACAATATCCCTAGACACCCTGGGCAATTATACGAAGCGTTTGGGTATGTGTTCGTATTTCTAATCTTATTTTTCTTGTACTGGAAAACGAAAAAAAATACACAACCAGGTTTTCTGTTTGGCCTATTTTTAGTGCTATTGATGTCAGTGAGAGTGGTGGTCGAACAATTTAAAATTGCCCAAATTGACAGCCGTGAAGATTGGATTTTTGGTCTAAATACCGGTCAAGTATTAAGCATTCCTTTTGTGCTTTGTGGGTTGTATTTTATGTTTGTCTATAAACCTAAAGCAGTGTAAGTACATTTATTTTTTGAGAGAATTGAGTGGTTTTTAAGAACTAATTTTAAAAGACCATCCATCTGTTGTTTTATAATTCTTCCTCTTTACAGTGGTATTTAACGCCGCTTCCAGAACCTGTTGTTAGAATCATTCCTTCCTTTACTAAGTACTTTAAATCCTTTTTTTAACGTATTTCTAGAGTATTGTAAGTTTTCTTCTAAGTCTTTTACTTGAATAATTCTGTGCTGCTTTATATATCCGTTCTGTATCCAATTAGAAATTAACACGTTCAGAATTAAACCAAAAAAAAGCCGCTCAATGAGCGGCTTTTATAATATTTAATAATGGGTTATTATTCCCCTTTTTTATCTAAACGTTTCAATGTGTCATGCATGATTGGCGTTGCAATAAACAAAGAAGAGTAGGTCCCTACAAGCACCCCTACAATAAGCGCAAATAACAATCCTCTTAAGGAATCTGCTCCGAATGTAAACATCGCTAATAACACCACTAAAGTGGTTAAGGAGGTGTTTAAAGTACGACTTAAGGTACTGCTCAATGCACTGTTGACAACATTGTCAAATTTCCAACTTGTATGCTCGTTTAAGTATTCTCTAATTCTATCAAATACAACCACGGTATCATTTAATGAATACCCAATTACGGTCAAAATTGCCGCAATAAATGCTTGATCAATTTCCATACTGAAAGGTAAGAATCTCCAAGCAATAGAGAAGATCCCTAACACAATTAAAACATCATGAAATACGGCTGCTACAGCACCTAATGAAAATTGCCATTTTTTGAATCGTATTAAGATATAAAGGAATACAACGATCAAAGATCCTAAGACAGCCCATACAGAAGATTTTTTAATATCATCTGCGATGGTTGGACTTACTTTTCCTGCATACATTTTACCGACATTGTTATCGGCATCAATAAACTGCTTATATGTTGTTGCATCTGGTAAAAATGGCACCAAAGCTTCGTATAATTTTTCTTGAACTTCTTGATCTACTTCCGCTGAGTTTTGGTCAACCTTGTACTTCGTAGAAATTTTTAATTGGTTTGCACTACCAATTGTCTTCACCTCAGCACTGTTAAAAACGTCAGTCAATGCCGCTTTCACTTCTTCAGTGTTCATGTCTTGTGCAAAACGAACGGTGTATGTTCTACCTCCGACAAAATCAATACCTTGATCCAGTCCTGTTGTAAATAACGATCCTAGACCTGCAATGATAATTGTTCCAGAAATTAGGTAGGCTATTTTACGTTTTTTAAGGAATTCAATATTGATTGAACGGAACAAACCTTTGGTCATTCCAGTTGAGAATTCTAATTTTCCACCACGGTTTATATGCCAGTCGATTAATAATCTTGAGATAAAAATCGCTGTAAATAAAGAAGTTAAAATACCTATTAAAAGAGTCGTTGCAAATCCTTTAATTGGTCCTGTTCCAAATACATATAAAATTAAGGCTGTTAGTCCTGTTGTAATGTTGGCATCTAAAATGGACGATAATGCATTATTAAATCCATCTTTGATAGATTCTTTTTGACCTTTTCCTTTGAATAATTCTTCTCGAATACGCTCATAAATAAGAACATTTGCATCTACCGCAATACCAATGGTTAATACAATACCTGCAATTCCAGGTAAGGTTAAAACAGCACCCAATCCAGAAAGAATTCCGAAAATTAAAATAATATTTAGTACCAATGCGATATTTGAGTAAATCCCTGCTTTTCCGTAGTAGAACAACATCCATAAAAGCACCAAGACTAAAGCGATTAAGAATGATTTCATTCCACTGTCAATCGCTTCTTGACCTAATGAAGGCCCTACTTCTTCTGCTTGTACAATGTCTGCCGAAGCTGGAAGTTTACCCGCACGTAGTACGTTTGCTAAATCCACTGCTTCATTTAAGGTGAATGAACCTGATATTTCAGAGTTTCCACCTGCAATTGCTCCTGAAGTTACACCAGGTGCTGAATACACAATTTCATCTAAAACAATTGCAATTTGACCTGCTGTATTAAACGCATTGCCTGTCATTTCTTCCCATACTTTGGCTCCCTTAAGGTTCATTTGCATGGACACACTTGGATTACCGTTTTGTTGGTAGGCTTGACGTGCATCTGTGATTACGGCTCCACTCAATGGTGGCTCATTATCTCTATTTCCTTTTAAAGCATATAATTCAACCAGTTCAATACTTTGAGAATCTTCACCTATCGTTTGTTGAACTTGAGGAATTCCCCATACAAATTTTGCATAGCGTTGTTCTGGTGTCAATAGCGCACGAACTTGTGGGTTGTCTAAGTAATCTGTGACGAGTTGCTTGTCTTTTAATTCAAAAGAAGCAAGTACGGGTCCACCATTATAGCCTGGTGCGCGAATTAAATCGATTAATGGATTTACTTCACCTGTATCACCTGTTACTGCATCGGTGTCTCCAATAATATCAGAGATTGCATCGTCTGTAGTTTCAGTGGCATTGGATTCAACTTCTGGTGTAGACGTTTCAACTATTCCTTTTAAAGTTTCATTGGCTTGGAAAATAAACGTTCCAAACTCGTCTCCTTTAAAGGCATCCCAAAACTCTAATTGAGCGGTACTTTGTAACAAACCTTTGACACGTTCAATTTCTTTGGCTCCTGGCAGTTCAACTAAGATACGTCCAGAAGTTCCAATACGTTGAATATTTGGTTGCGTCACCCCAAACTTGTCAATACGTTTACGAAGGACTTCAAAAGCCGACACAATCGATTCATCTATTTTAAGCGACAACACAGGCTTAACCTCATCATCTGTCATGTCAAACGTAATTTCTTCGCTTAAGGTACGATTCGCAAAAATATCTGGAGATGCCAATTTAGTATCGCCTTGAATCGCTTCAAACGCTACAAAAAAGTCTTCTAAATAAGTGTTTTGACTGTCCTTTTGAAGTTCTTCGGCATCACTCAATGCTTTTCTAAACACCGGGTCTTTACTTTCGTTTGCCAATCCAACAAGGATATCTTTTACAGATATTTGAAGAATGACACTGATACCCCCTTTAAGGTCCAAACCAAGATTCATGGATTTTTCCTTGACTTCATCAAAATTATACTGAGCAATTCCGATGTTATAAACTTCTTCGTTTTTCAACGAGTCTAAATACGTGACTTGTGCAAGCGCGCGTTTAGCGTCATAATCTGTTTCAGTATCTGCTATTTTTTCTATAGCAAATTGCTTAGCATTGTCTTCTATTTGGTTTGCTTTAAAACTAAATGATAGTTGGTAAATACTTACCATAACAAATAAGAAAGCAAATAATTTTACGAGTCCTTTATTTTGCATTGTGAATTAATTTAATATGCATTAATTTTTATAAACGAGCAAATATATGATTTACGAAGTGAATTGACAATAGAATCTTTTGTTTTCAATAAAAAGAGTATTTTAATGTCTGTTTTTTAGTCAAAAACACAAATCACAACCTTACTATAGTTACACGTCTAGTAATGAATTTGTTTTTTTAACACCTTCGGCGCTGGTATGTAAATGTGCTTTTTCGCTATCGCTCAGTTTGATTTCGACGATATTCTCGATTCCATTAGCACCTAAGACAACAGGGACTCCGATACACAAGTCCGATAAGCCATACTCACCATCTAACATTACAGAACATGGGAATATTTTTTTCTGATCACAAGCAATTGCTTGTACCAATCCACTTACGGCTGCTCCTGGTGCATACCAAGCGGACGTACCTAAAAGTTTTGTGAGAGTTGCTCCACCAACTTTGGTGTCTTCCTTTACTTGCTCTAGACGTTCATTTGATATGAACTCTGAAACTTTAATACTGTTTCGAGTTGCATGCGAGATTAAAGGCACCATTCCAACATCGCTATGTCCGCCAATAACCATGCCATCAACATCACTTATTGGAGCCTCTAAAGCTTCGGCCAACCTATATTTGAAACGTGCGGAATCTAAAGCCCCACCCATTCCAATAATTTTATGGGATGGCAATCCTGTAGCTTTATGTGCAAGATAGGTCATGGTATCCATAGGGTTACTCACAACAATCAGGACTGTATTTGGAGACTGCTCTACCAAACTTGTAGAAACTGTTTTTACAATTCCTGCATTGATTCCTATCAATTCTTCACGTGTCATTCCTGGTTTTCTTGGAATTCCCGATGTAATTACACAAATATCGCTGTTTGCTGTCTTTGAATAATCATTGGTAGAACCTGTTATTTTGGTGTCAAAACCATTTAGGGAGGCACACTGCATCAAGTCCATGGCTTTTCCTTCTGCATAGCCTTCTTTGATGTCTAATAAAACAACTTCAGAAGCAAAGTTTTTAATGGCGATGTATTCTGCGCAACTTGCTCCAACTGCTCCAGCACCAACTACTGTTATTTTCATTTTAATTTATTTTTTATTACTATGATTATCTAAAACTAATTGCAACGCCTAGGGATGCAGTACTGTATTCTTGCATGGTATAATCGGCAAAAATCTTAACAAAAGGAAGGTTTAAACGTGCACCCAAGGTAGCACGCGCCCCCGTGGATTTGAATTTTAAACTAATTGGATCTGAAATAGATTCGACCACAGAACCTTGATTGGTTCCATCAGCAGATTCAAGCTCATACGTTAGACTATAATCTCCTTTGACTTTAAATGTTGACGTTCCACCATTGTAACCTATACCTCCATAAAGAGTCACAATTTGAAAATCTAACGACCCCAATGCTTGAACAGTCCAAATATTTAATTTGAATTCAGCTCCCCCATTGGTCACAGAAACTTGATCTGATAAATCTCCTGTTTGAATTGTGTAGTCGATTGTTGAAGTGGTATAAGCCCCTAAAACGGAAACGGAAAACGGAAGCTTTCCTACGAGTCCAAGATACTGAGTTAAATCGTGCTGAAGACCCACTCCAATTAAATTGGCGTCTACTTTTGAGGCAAAACCTGTTTTGGGAACATACCTTAATTTGATCGTTGTTTTAAAAGGCAACCCAAGACCCACTTGAACAAAAGGGGTTGGAATGGCATTGACAGGTAAATCTTTTGCAATTCCACCAGGCAATTCAAAAGATCCTGTCTTATAGTTATTGCCTTGATAAGGGATTGAAACATTAAACGTAGTGTTCGAACTGTCTTTCCCTAAAACGGTTGGAATGCTTGTTCCTCCGTTTGCAACTGATAAAAAACTATAGTCATCGGCTATAAACTCAAATACCTTGTCTTTACTCGGAGTAAAAGCTGCATTGAGTCCAAAAGTAATATCAAACCCAAGTTTTTTATGCGATTTAGCGGTGGAATACCACCCAGCGTTCATACTACTCATAAGTCCTTTCATTGAGGGACTAAGGTAGTTTTGTATTAAAGTACTGGCATCATCCGATCCAAGTACGACAGCTCCAATGTCTTGAGCACTGGATACGTTCACTCCAACAAGAAGTGCACAGAAAATAATTATTTTTTTCATCTCAATACGATTTGGGATTACTATTTAAGCATCTATATTGGCATAAATTGCGTTTTTCTCTATAAATTCTCTTCTTGGTGGGACATCATCCCCCATCAACATTGAGAAGATACGGTCGGCTTCAGTTCCATTGTCAACTTGAATTTGACGTAAGGTTCTAAATTCTGGATTCATAGTGGTGTCCCAAAGTTGTACCGCATTCATTTCTCCAAGACCTTTATAACGTTGAATTTTTGCACCGTCGCCATATTGTTCCATCAGTGCCAAACGTTCTTCATCGTTCCATGCATACTCTTTTTTGGCTCCTTTTTTGACTAAAAATAAAGGAGGCGTAGCGATGTAAATATGTCCGTTCTCTATCAATTCTTTCATATATCTAAAGAAGAATGTCAAGATAAGTGTTTCAATATGACTTCCATCAATATCGGCATCACACATAATCACAATTTTATGGTATCTTAGTTTTGAAAGGTTCAGTGCTCTTGGATCTTCTTCAGTTCCAATTGTAACTCCTAAAGCAGTGAATATATTTTTGATTTCTTCATTTTCAAACACCTTATGAGTCATTGCTTTTTCAACATTCAGAATTTTACCTCTTAATGGCAAAATTGCTTGAAAAGCTCTATCGCGTCCCATTTTTGCTGTTCCACCTGCCGAATCTCCCTCTACTAGGTAAATTTCACATTTTTCAGGATCTTGTTCGGAACAATCACTCAGTTTCCCAGGCAACCCTCCTATACTCATCACTGTTTTTCGCTGAACCATATCACGCGCTTTTTGGGCGGCATGACGGGCTTGCGCTGCAAGAATCACTTTTTGAACTATTATTTTAGCATCATCTGGATTTTCTTCCAAATAATTTGTCAGCATTTCTGAAACTGCCTGACTCACCGAAGCGGATACTTCTCTGTTTCCTAACTTGGTTTTGGTTTGTCCTTCAAATTGAGGCTCTTGTACTTTTACAGAAACAATAGCAGTCAATCCTTCACGGAAATCATCCCCTGCAATGTCAAACTTAAGCTTGTCTAACATTCCGGATTCATCCGCATATTTTTTTAATGTATGTGTCAGTCCACGACGGAAGCCCGATAAATGGGTTCCTCCTTCGTGCGTATTGATATTATTTACATAGGAATGTAAGTTTTCAGAATACGAGGTATTGTATATCATTGCGACTTCTACAGGAACTCCGTTTTTTTCTCCTTCAAAAGCAATTACTTTTTTCATGATTGGATCACGATTGCTGTCTAAGTATTTTATGAATTCAGAAAGTCCTTCTGTAGAATGAAACGTTTCTCCTAAAAATTCTCCTTTTTCATCTTTTTCTCTTTGATCAACAAGGACAACGGTGATGCCTTTATTTAAATATGCCAATTCTCTTAATCGACTTGCTAAGGTATCATACACATATATAAGAGTCTGCGTAAATATTTGAGGATCGGGTCTAAACGTTACCGTGGTTCCTCTTCGGTCTGTTTCACCGACTTGCTTTACAGGGTACATCGCTTTACCACGTTCGTACTCTTGCTCATAGATTTTTCCATCTCTAAAAACGGTTGCTTTCAAATGCTCAGAAAGGGCATTCACACAACTCACACCAACCCCGTGTAACCCTCCAGATACTTTATAAGAATCTTTATCAAATTTACCTCCAGCTCCAATCTTAGTCATCACAACTTCCAAAGCAGAAACGCCTTCTTTTTTGTGAATATCCACAGGAATACCACGACCATTATCTTCGGTTGTGATGGAATTATCTTCATTGATAATCACCGTTATTTTATCACAGTGTCCTGCCAAGGCTTCATCGATTGAGTTGTCAATCACCTCATACACCAAGTGGTGCAATCCTCTCAAACCTACATCTCCAATATACATGGATGGACGCATACGCACGTGTTCCATGCCTTCTAAGGCCTGAATACTATCTGCTGAATAACTCCCTTTATTGACTTCTTCGCTCATTGTGTTGAATGTGTTATTTAGTTTAATGTTAATGCCGTAAAAAACCGCAGCAACGCTAACAAAGATAATTAATCTACCCTTGTGTTTAACGTCTTTTTTAAGGCATTTAAGCCGAATTATTAACAATCGGCTGTTTTTCTCAAACACCCTTAAATCCACTAAAAACGCCCTTAAATCAAATTTAAAGGCGTTGTAATTTATCGATAAATCAAAAACCCTAAAACAAACGCTTTAGAAGCTATTATTTGAGTTTTAAGATTTTTTAGTCGTAAGCCTTGTCATGCACTTTGGCAACCGCTCTTCCACTCGGGTCGTTCATGTTTTTAAAAGCCTCATCCCACTCCAATGCAATTTTGGTGCTGCATGCTACACTTGGCTCTTGGGGCACACACAGCGCTGCCGCATCGCTTGGAAAATGTGTTTCAAAAATAGAACGGTAATAGAATTCTTCTTTGTTTTGTGGAGTTTGGATTGGATATCTAAAGTGTGCATTTGCCAACTGTTCATCAGAAACCTCAGCATCCACCACTTCTTTTAAAGTGTCTATCCAACTGTAACCCACGCCATCACTAAATTGCTCTTTTTGACGCCAAGCTACACTTTCGGGCAACATGTCTTCAAAGGCTTTACGTACCACCCATTTTTCCATGCGTTCGCCATTGATCATTTTATCTTGAGGGTTGATGCGCATTGCAACATCCATAAATTCTTTGTCCAAAAATGGCACACGTCCTTCAATACCCCATGCGGCTAAACTTTTGTTGGCCCGCAAGCAATCGTACATGTGAAGTTTGTTTAATTTACGTACGGTTTCTTCATGAAACTCCTGAGCATCGGGAGCTTTGTGAAAATATAAATCCCCGCCAAACAACTCATCAGCACCTTCGCCAGAAAGCACCATTTTGATGCCCATGGATTTGATCACACGCGCCATTAAGTACATGGGTGTGGACGCTCGAATGGTAGTAATATCATAGGTTTCCAGGTTATAAACCACGTCTTTGATGGCGTCCAATCCTTCTTGAATGGTGAATTTAATTTCGTGATGTACGGTTCCAATATGATCTGCAACCACTTGTGCTGCTGCCAAATCTGGCGAGCCGTCGAGACCTACCGAAAAGGAGTGCAATTGTGGCCACCAGGCATCGGTTTCGTCATTGGACTCTACACGTCTTGATGAATATTTTTTTGCAACTGCGGAAATCACAGACGAATCCAATCCTCCCGACAACAATACTCCGTAAGGCACGTCGGACATCATTTGTCTGTGTACTGCTTCTTCGAGTGCGGTTTTTATTTCTGAAATTTGAGTTTCGTTTTCTTTCACAGCGGCATATTCATCCCAACTACGCTTGTACCACTGCACAAGTTTGCCGTCGGTACTTGACATATAGTGTCCCGGAGGAAACAACTCTATTTTTGTGCAAACTCCTTCTAAAGCTTTCAGTTCTGAAGCAACATAAAACGTTCCGTTTTGATCCCACCCCATATATAAAGGAATGATTCCCATGTGGTCGCGGGCAATAAAATAAGCATCGTTCTCGACATCATAAATCGCGAATCCAAAAATGCCATTGAGGTCGTCCACAAAATCAACGCCTTTGTCTTTGTAGAGTGCCAAAATAACTTCGCAGTCACTTTGGGTTTGAAAGGCATATTTACCTTCATATTTTGCTCGGATGTCTTGGTGGTTATAAATCTCACCATTGGCTGCCAAAATAAGTTTTTGATCTTCGCTGAATAGAGGTTGCTTTCCAGATGCAGGATCTACAATGGCCAATCGCTCGTGTGCCATCACTGTTTTTTCATCGCTGTATATACCACTCCAGTCCGGTCCGCGGTGTCTTATTTTTTTTGACATTTCAAGCACTTGAGGTCTTAAAATTTCTGATTTTTGTTTTAAATCAAATGCACATACAATTCCACACATAATAGTTTCTTAATTATTAGATTGCAAATATGCAGCTATCGTTATATATTATAAATATAAAAGTATTAATTGGTAATAAATTGAAACCTATAATGCAAAATAAGTATTAAAATGTAATTAAATAGTGCGCTGCTCGCCCAAAAAGTTAAGAAACTAAAGTCATTGTATTATAATGACTAATACTTGTTAGGCTCCTACCACAACATTTGCTTATGACTTTAAGAAAAGCTGTGTTTTATAAGTAAAGATTTCCCTTACGTTTGGTAAGGAAGCTTAAATGCAGTATTCTCTTTTTTTTGTTATTTTACTGACACTTTACTGTTAGTTTACTTGTACTGTTAAATTATATTTATAAAAATATCATTTTTTATTTGGATTCTGTATTTATATTTTTAGATTTACAAAAATTAGGCCTCAAATCTAATTCTTCATAACCAATTTTTCTTTTAAGTAAATGCGCGTGTACTGTAACTCAGGATGCCTGTAGTGTGACTTATTTGAGGGGTTTCAGTCGGGGGTTCATTAAAGAAAAAATGATTTAAACCTAAAACGCATACTTATGGAAACCAAGTTAAAAAACACCAGCTCCGCAAAGTCTGTGACTTCGCGGAACATAAAAAATATAAACTGTAATGTAAATTATGAAGTATTAAAATGAATTTTGAACGAAAAAATAATGAAAATTATATAAGCTCAAAGTCGTGAAATCGAAGATTCGACGACATCAAACTTTTGCGGAGCAGGGGGTGACTTATTAAAACCACAAAAAAGAAAAACAAATGAAACCTCTACTGTTATTTCTATACTTATTTTTTGGAGCAACAACTTACGCTCAAACTTATAAATTTGACTTGATAGCAACCTACACCCAAAAAGTGAGTGACAAAGAACACAGTCGTATTGTTTGCTCAAACGCGACCAATGATGATTATTTTCTAACCATAGGGACTTTTACATCTTCTTCTACAGCATTTGTATCTGATTTTAAAAAACAAATCTGCCATACTTACGAAATTACACAAAGCGATGAGGATTCTGATAAATATTTTATTTTCAAATACTTACGCACCTCTAAAATTGAATCTACTAAAGCCTATTTAAATCATGAATATAATTTTGAGGAAATCGAATCTGACAGCCTGTTCAGAAAAGTAAAGCTTTCAATTTATAAAAATACAAAAAGAAAAAGACCGGTAACCTCTCAAACAATTGTGCTTGAAAAAAGTGATGATGAGCTTTTTTCTCTATATCGCGTTGCGTGTTTGCATCCCTTTGAAAAATTAGATAAAATGAAATACCCTGGAAAATACAAGGTAGTGAGTGGTACAGGTAAAACATCTGGTGGATATAAAATTAAAACTGAGTTACTATCCATAAAACCTATTAATTTAATACTGAACATACCGCATTAGTAGAGTAATCAATTTCTAGACTTAGCAGCTCCGCAAAGTCTGTGACTTCGCGGAACATAAACAATATTAAATGAAATGTAAATTATGAAGTAACGAGGGTTTTATTTGTTTATATCACAGAATACGCAGCAGGGTTTTTTAAACGAACTGATTTAAACTTTAAATCTGTAAACTTTAGTATTTCTTTACGACTATTTAGTTTATTAAAAAGTACTTTTAAAAAAAACTAATACATCTTAATAATTATGAAAAAATCGAATTTTATTGCCTCAATTGTATTTGCATTTTTAATGTTAGTATCATTTAATGTAAATGCTCAGAAATTTAAAGGGCTAGACAAAAGTCCTATGGATGCAGCATCCTTTCCAAGTTCTTATAAAGAATCAGACAAACTTATTAAAATAACATACAGCCGTCCACAATTGAAAGGTCGTTCGGTTGGTAAACTAGCTCCCGAAGGAAACGTATGGAGAACTGGGGCTAATGAAGCTGCTGAGTTAACATTATACACAGATATGATGTTAGGCACCACTAAAATAAAAGCTGGCACGTATACGTTTTACCTAATTCCAGGAGAGGAAGAATGGACTGCGATTGTTAGTACTGATTTAAATGTTTGGGGAAGTTATTACTACAACGAAAAAAATGATGTTGCACGTATAGTGGTTCCAGTAACAGAAGGTAAAGAAAATTTAGAAGCATTTTCTATTGCTTTTGAAAAATCAGACGACGGGGTACATATGCACATAGGCTGGGGAACAGTTAGAATTGCCGTACCCTTTACAAAATAAGCTGAAAATTTATCATAAAAAAACGCCCTGAGAAATCAAGGCGTTTTTTTATTTAAGGAATATTCAAATACTTATGCGTTTGTAGTGACACCTTCCATTTGGGATGCTTCATCACATACTCCACAATAAATGGCGTGACTTTATCGCGCTTGCTCCACTCTGGTTGGAGGTACAGAATGCAGTTAGAATTAACTTTTGCGGCTTGTTCTTCTGCAAATTTTAAATCGTCCAGATTGTAAACAATCACTTTCAGTTCGTGTGCTTTTTGATACACCTCCTCTAAAGGACCTTTTAATTTTTTAGGAGACAAACAAATCCAATCCCAATCGCCCGTTAACGCATACGCACCAGAAGTTTCAATATGCGTTTGCATGCCCTTTGATTTTAATGCATTTGTCAAGGGTTTCATGTCCCACATCAAAGGCTCCCCTCCTGTTACTACAATGGTTTGACTCTCTTTGGCAGCCGTATCGGCTATGGACTCTATAGACGTTGGCGGATGCAAATTGGCATTCCAACTTTCTTTGACATCACACCAATGACAGCCCACGTCACAGCCTCCTATTCTTACAAAATAAGCAGCCGTTCCTTTATGGAACCCTTCCCCCTGAATGGTATAGAAAGCCTCCATAAGTGGCAGCATTTTACCAGCGTTTACAAGCGATGTGATTTCAGTTTTTAACATAATGAGCAAAAATAGTTTACTGTTTTTGGTTTAAGTCATAAAACTTCATTTATTTTTACTCGGAATTAAAAAATTAGCATTGAACAATACGAAATCAACCATGAGAAACTATTTATGTATCGGATTACTCCTAGCCCTTTTTGTGGCTTGTGAAACAAAAACAGACCCATTTGCCATCACTAAAAACAGCATAGGAATGCTTACCGACTCCACAAAAGTGAACGCATTAAAAACAGTGTTTGAAAACGACTCTATCAGTAAATATATTGGCGGAGACGAATTTACAGGCAGCACCAATACCATTAGTGTTTTTGAAAAAGAAACCGGTAAACTGTTACTCGAATTAGATCCTAATTATTCTTTAGACTCGTTGTCCACCATCCGAACAGTACGTGTTATGGACGATCGTTTTAAAAACAAAGACGGACTGAATACGCTGAGTACTTTTGGAGATATCAATTCAAAATATACGATTTCAAGCATTCAAAACACCCTTAGAAGTTTGATTATTTCTGTGGATGAAATCAATGCGTATTTCACACTGAGCAAAATGGAATTAGCTGAAGAAATGCGTTATGATATGACTCAAAAAATAGAGGCCATTTCCATTCCTGAAACGGCAAAAATTAAAGACTTTTACATTCAATGGTATTAAACGATGGCAGGGTATAACATTCAAAAAATACCGTTTGTAGTTCCAACAACGGACGGCAAACTGATTGAAGAACATTTTGGAAATGCAACGGACGGCAACGCCGCACTAAGCATTGCCCATATGGTAGCACCTCCAGGCTGGAGCGAACCCTTTCAAACCCCAGAGTTTGAAGAATACACCTATATCATAAAAGGAAAAAAACAATTCATTATTGAGGGTGATACAATTATTTTAGAACAAGGACAATCCATTAGAATTGAAAAAAATACGCGTGTTCAGTACTCCAACCCTTTTGAGGTCCCATGCGAATATTTAGCAATTTGTACACCTGCATTTTCAATGGAAAACGTCCACAGAGAAGATCCAAAAAAATCATGAAAACAATGACCCCCAAAATCATAGGCGCCTTTATCAATTTCATTGGAATTTTTAATACGGCATACGCCTCAAAACTTGCCTTGAATTTATTTTCGAAACCTAGAAATGGCAAACTGACTCCGCATATAAATTCATTTTTAGAAACTGCGACGTCCAAAACAATCTTGCACTACAACAGCTTGCCCATTCAAATCTACCAATGGGAAGGCACCAAAGAAACTGTGTTACTGGCACACGGATGGGAAAGCAATTCAGGACGCTGGCGCCATAAGATTCAAAAACTTCACAAAGAGGGGTACAATGTGATTGCCTTGGACGGACCTGCTCACGGAGGGTCTGGAAGCAGCACTTTTAATGCGATTCTCTATTCAGAGTTTATCAGTGTTGTGAGCGAAAAATTTAAACCTACTGCATTTATTGGACATTCTGTTGGCGGGATGGCTTTGGTTGTTTTTCTTAAAAAACAAACCTATGTCCATGCTAAAAAACTTGTGCTTCTTGGCGCCCCTTCAGGGTTCAAAGGCATCATGAAACGCTACAAAGAAATGATGGGCTATAGCCAAAAAGTATCTATAGGGATCGATCACTATATAGAACTTAAATTTGGACACCCTCCTCATTATTTTTCTACGGCGGACTTTGTAAAAAACATCGATACTCAAGGCTTGCTGATCCACGACAAAAGAGACCGCATCATTCCTTATCAAGATGCGCTCGACATAGATGCACAATTCAAAAGCGCCAAACTGATTTCAACAGAAGGTCTCGGTCATTCTTTAAAGGGGGATTTTATTACTGATGAATTAATTAAATTTTTGAGCCACTAAACTTTTGTAAATTTGCCACATGGAACCAACTTCAACAAGACTGAATAAATATTTAAGCGAAGCCGGGTATTGTTCGCGGCGTGCTGCTGATAAGCTGATCGACGAAGGTCGGGTAACTATTAATGGAGTTGTCCCCGAGATGGGCACTAAAGTTTTAGAAGGCGACGAAGTAAAAGTCGATGGAAAAACCATTCTTAATGAGGCTAAAAAACGAACGTATATCGCATTCAACAAACCTGTAGGAATTGTTTGCACTACCGATACAGGCGTCGAAAAAGATAATATTATTGATTACATCCAGTACCCCAGTCGGATTTTCCCAATTGGACGTTTGGACAAAGACAGTGAGGGCTTGATTTTATTGACCGATGACGGCGATATCGTAAACAAAATTCTTAGGGCGAGTAACAACCACGAGAAAGAATACATTGTATCTGTTGACAAGCCGATTTCTCAAACGTTCATTCAACGCATGTCGAGTGGCATTCCTATTTTAGAAACCGTGACTAAAAAATGTGAGGTCCAAAAACTGAGTACCTATGAATTTAAAATCATCCTAACCCAAGGTTTGAACCGCCAAATTCGTCGCATGTGTGAGTACCTAAATTATGAAGTACAATCGCTGAAACGCACCCGAATCATGAACATTCATTTGAAATGTGACGTTGGTACCTACCGCGATTTAACTGACGAAGAACTCAACACGTTAAACGAAACCTTGAAAGACTCTAAAAAAACAATCTCATGAAATCAGTAGCCCCTTTTCATTTGGCCATTCCTGTGTGGAATCTAGAAGTGTGTCGTGTATTTTATAGAGAGGTTTTAAATTGTGAAGAAGGTCGCCATAGCGATCATTGGGTTGATTTTAATTTTTTTGGACATCAGCTCGTGATTCATTTCAAACCAAAAGAAGAAGAAACGGAACTTCATATAAATAAGGTGGATGGAAAACAGGTACCTGTTCCACATTTTGGAGTCATTCTCCCATGGGAAGATTTTAAAACGTTTTCAGAACATTTAAAAGTCCAAAAAATAGACTTTATTATTGAGCCTTATATCCGTTTTGAAGGACAGGTTGGCGAACAAGCTACGATGTTTTTTTACGACCCTGCGGGAAATGCTCTAGAGTTTAAAGCCTTTAAAGATACGTCTCAGATTTTTGCTAAATAGAAGGATTGGCAGCATGACGCTCACAAGCAAGCAATGTGTTTTTGAGTAACATGGCAATGGTCATTGGTCCTACCCCACCAGGAACAGGCGTGATATAACTTGCTTTTTCAGCGACACTTTCAAAGTGTACATCTCCAGCAATGCGATAACCTCTTTTCTTCATTTCATCTGGCACTCTAGTGATGCCTACATCAATAATAACCGCTCCTGGTTTCACCATTTCAGCAGTTAAAAATTCAGGTATTCCCAAAGCAGCAACCACGATGTCTGCATTTAAAGTGAGTTCGGCTAAATTAGTGGTGCGGCTGTGTGCAATGGTTACAGTCGCATCCCCAGCAGGACGTTTCTGACTCATTAAAATACTCATTGGGCGTCCCACAATGTGGCTTCTCCCAATTACTACCACTTGCTTTCCGGAAGTGGGTACGTTATAACGCTCTAAAAGCTCCATAATCCCATAAGGAGTCGCAGGTAAAAAGGTTGGTAAATCCAATGCCATACGCCCTACATTCATGGGGTGAAAACCATCCACATCTTTATCGGGGTGTACCGCCATCAATACTTTTTGTTCGTCGATATGTTTCGGCAATGGAAGCTGTACAATAAACCCATCAATTGCTGGATTGTCATTTAAAGACTGTATTTGCGCTAATAAGGTTTCTTCTGTAGTGTCTTCTGGTAAATCAATCAGTGTAGAATCAAACCCTACAAGTTCACAGGCTTTAACTTTAGCACCAACATAGGTCATACTTGCTCCATTGGTTCCCACAAGAACCGCAGCCAAATGGGGGGCGCGTTTGCCTTGATCCTTTATTTTTAAAACTGAGGCAGCAATTTCTACTTTTATATCTGCACTCGTCTGTTTTCCGTCTAGTAAAATCATTATAATCTAATCTTTATTTTAAAACTATCGGGGCATATTTTTCATCATTTGCATCATTTTACGACCGCCTCCACCTTGCATCATCTTCATCATTTTACTCATTTGATCGAATTGCTTCATCAATTGATTGACTTGTTGGATAGACGTTCCCGATCCGGCTCCAATCCGTTTTTTACGACTGGCATTTAAAAGGGTTGGCTTGGTACGTTCTGCTGGGGTCATCGAATGAATAATGGCCTCTATGTGCTTGAAAGCGTCGTCATCGACATCAATATCTTTCATCATTTTTCCAGCCCCAGGAATCATCCCCATAAGGTCTTTCATATTACCCATCTTTTTAACCTGCTGAATCTGTGATAAAAAGTCATCAAATCCAAATTGGTTTTTGGCAATTTTCTTTTGAATTTTTCGAGCTTCTTGCTCGTCAAATTGTTCTTGTGCACGTTCAACTAAAGAAACGACATCTCCCATCCCTAAAATTCGCTCGGCCATACGTGCAGGGTAGAACACATCAATGGCTTCCATTTTTTCACCTGTACCAATAAATTTGATTGGCTTATTGACCACTGATTTTATGGAAATGGCAGCTCCACCTCGAGTATCTCCATCTAATTTGGTAAGGATCACCCCATCAAAATTCAGAATATCATTAAAGGCTTTGGCTGTATTAACAGCATCTTGACCTGTCATTGCATCCACTACAAACAAAGTTTCTTGAGGTTGGATTGCTTTATGAATGTTGGCGATTTCAGTCATCATAGCTTCATCGACGGCTAAACGACCGGCAGTATCTATAATAACAACATTACACCCTTTGGCTTTGGCCTCGGCAATACCTGCTTTGGCAATGGCTACAGGGTCGTTATTTCCTTGATCGCTGTACACCTCAACGCCAACTTGTTCTCCAACAATGTGCAACTGATCGATGGCCGCTGGACGGTACACGTCACAGGCGACAAGCATTGGTTTTTTAGATTTTTTTGTTTTTAGGTAATTGGCAAGTTTTCCAGAAAAAGTGGTTTTACCCGACCCTTGTAAACCAGACATTAAAATCACACTTGGAGTGGCTGATATGTTAATCCCTTCAACATCGCCTCCCATCAAAGTGGTCAATTCATCTTTTACAATTTTGACCATCAATTGGCCCGGCTGAAGTGTGGTTAATACGTTTTGACCGAGTGCCTTTTCCTTAACCCGATTGGTAAACTCTTTAGCAATTTTATAATTCACATCGGCATCCAACAACGCGCGACGCACTTCTTTGAGTGTTTCGGCAACATTGATTTCTGAGATGCGCCCATGTCCTTTGAGGACGTGAAGGGCTTTATCTAATTTTTCACTTAAACTATTGAACATAAAATGCGGTTTTTATCGAACTACAAAAGTAAAGAAATATTTTATTTTAAAACCGTTAATGAGCTGTTAAACCCATGGAATTATTTTAAAACAACAATCAAAATCACACTAAGGCGTAGAACTTGATATTTGTAATAATTTACCATTATAAAACTGTTGGCTATTCTTTGCGAATTCAAAAATATAGTTGGCCATTTCAGGGGCAGTTGTAGGGGCTTCATAGCCTGGAAATGCTTCTTCTAACATTTCGGTTTGCACAGCTCCCAGCGCCAACACATTGAAGGAGGGTCCTGATTCTTTATATTCCTCGGCTAAAAGTTCGGTGAGTGTAATTACAGCGCCTTTACTAGAACTGTACGCAGAGAGTCCTGGGAATTTTACAGAGCCTTGTACACCTCCCATAGAACTGATGGTAACGACATGCCCTTTTTTTGGCATGAATGGAATCATACGACGTGTGAGTTCGGCAACCCCAAAAACATTGGTGCTATAAACCTGTTGAAAATCCTCAAAAGTAGTGTCTGAAAACGGCTTATTTAAAAGTGTTCCTGCATTATTAATCAGTATATCAACCTGTGCCCATTCCTTTTTCACAAAGGCTTCTACGCGATCGTAATCTTCAGATTTACTCAAGTCAAAAGGCAAAGCAGTAATGTTTTCAAAATTTAAATTTGAGACGGGTTTTGCATTTCTTGAGAGTGCCAAAACATCGTAGCCTGCATTGGCAAAAAGATGCACAAGTTCAAAACCGATGCCACGACTGGTTCCTGTGATTATAACTGTTTTAGTTGGTTTCATATTTCTATTTATTATTTTTTAACGGTCACATACCTAACAGCGGAAAGCAAGTTTGCAATGAAGCATTCCCTTGGGTGATACTGTGTTTAGCATGCTCGTTTAATACATTTGAATTTCTTTGGTATCGGTATTACAAATTTGAACGATGCCAGGAAATAACTTATTTATTGTGGTCGCCATAAAAGCGAAGTCTAATTGATCTGTTTCATCATCCACATGGTGATAAAAATCAAAATTAGTTAAATCACAAGAAGAAATGGTATGACTTGGCACTTTAAATTCTTTATAAAACGAATAATTATCGGATCGCTGGAAAAGATTGTACTTTATTGCGACCTCAGAACTTCCAACCATGAAGGTGTTGGTGTACGTATTTAATTTATCCCCTAAATCGGACAGCTCATAGCCCGTCAAGAAAATTTCATAGTCCCGATCGATAAAGGGAACTCCAAGCATTTCAAAATTGAGCATGGTATATAAATCGATCTTTTGTGCTTTTAATTTTTTGGACAACGATTTTGAGCCTAACAATCCTTTTTCTTCGCCAGAAAACAAAGCAATAATTACGGAGCGTTTATTTTTGCCTGAGCGCGCAAGTCGGTCGGCAATGGCCAATACGGTGGCAGTGCCAGAAGCATTGTCATTGGCGCCATTAGCAATGGAATCATTTTTAACTTTATTACCTATCCCTATATGATCATAATGCGATCCTAACAGGACTATTTCTTCTTTTAACGCAGGGTCATTGCCTTCTATATAACCAACCACATTCACACCCTTGAAACCTTTGGATTTAAAGGCATCAAAATAGGTGTCGAAGTACGGTTTGATTCCGGCTTCAATGAATTTTGATTTGATAAATTGTGCGGCTACCAATTCTCCTTCAGTAGCGGTTTCACGTCCTTTGAGAATATCAGAACTTAGAAAATCAACAATGGAATGAATTTCTTGGGGTTTTACAAGTTCATAATCTTGTGCATTGCTCAATTGAGTAAAAAAAGTCGCTAAAAGTAGGATTTTAAGTTTCATGGAGTTGTATTAATTCGTTTATCTAGCGAAGATACTAAAGTCCTGTGTAAACACTATTTAGTTCGTTCTTTTTATGTTCAGTTTTAAGGTGGACAACATATAGAAAACAGACATTAGTATGATGATGAACAGCTCAAACCACAACAAATAATACGGCCAAGCACCTATGATTAGCGGGTTTTCGGCTTGTGGTGGTTCTGCCAAATACATGTAATTTGAACCTAAATAAAAGTTTAAAGGCATAATGATTACCAACAATACATTCAGAATAACAAAGGAGGTGAGAACTGAATATTTTGAGGGCCTTATGTTTAAATTTTGAAGCATGTATAGGGGCAATAAAAAGATCAATACATGTCTTACATAGTATTCTAAATACGCAAAATCGCTGCCGTCAAACCCATTCATTTGCGGGGTTAAGACCGACATAATGCCTCCGATAACTCCTGTATAAAACACAAAGTCAAACAAAGCTTGTTTGCGTTTCAAAAAGGGAAGGAACGAACAGATCAAACCCGAAATTCCACATAGGTGAAATGGCAAGTCTGTGACCATATCCCAGTGCCCATTAAAAATGGTACGCAAAGGGGTAACCACTGAAGAGAAAAATAAAATCCCACCTATAAGGTATGTGACTCTAATGTTCTGTTGTTGCGACAAAAATCGCCCCAACCCTAAGATAAAAATAACAACGACTAAAACAGCGCAATTATTGACGATCCATTCATCGGACATAAACTTAATAACATAGTTGGGGAATGTTTGATTGTTTAAAAGTATCAAGGAACTAAATATTGGTTAATAATATAATATCTCAGAAAATAAAAAATAAAGATACATAATTAAAAGATATTAGTATTTTTACACATGATTACAAAAAGGGTCATTAACTCAGTTGGTTCAGAGTGTTACCTTGACAGGGTAGAAGTCACTGGTTCGAATCCAGTATGACCCACAAGTAAAGCCTTCAATTTTTTGAGGGCTTTTTATATGAATTTCAAAACCTGTTCCAAGGCCATTCCTCGTGATCCTTTGATTAAGATGCTAGTATTTGAAATAGTTATATTCTCTAAATGTAATTGAAGGTCATGAAAGGTTTCAAAAAACTTAAAATTTGGATACGCTTTGTTTTGTTCAAAAAAATGAGACCCTACAAAATAAAACGTACAGTTTTTAGCTAGAACCCCCTTATTAATCACCTCTAAATGTTCTTTCGCACTTGCTGTACCCAACTCAAACATATCGCCTAGAATGGCGAGTTTATTTTGGTTTTGAATCCCTTTAAAATTTTCCAACGCAACTTCCATACTGCTTGGATTGGCATTGTAGGCGTCTAATAGAATTTCATTGGAATTTTGCTGAATGATTTGCGATCGGTTATTTGCCGGAACATAGGCTTCTATTCCTTCTTTGAGTTGTAGGGATGTAAGTTTATGATAGACTCCGATGGTTAGAGCAGCTGCAATGTTATGAAAGTTATAAACCCCAATAAGGTTGGTTTTAATAATGGATTCTTTAAATGTTACACTCAAAAATGGTTGGGTATCTGTTAGCTTCACGTTCACGGCTGTTTCTGAAGTTTCCGAAAATGTGTACGTGCTGTCATAAGTTCCCACTTGTGAAACTTGTTTTGCGTCATCAGAATTTAAAATAATTAACCCCGAATGTGCTTTTAAATAATCGTACAATTCACTTTTGGCATTCACAACCCCTTCTTCAGACCCAAAGCCTTCTAAGTGGGCTTTTCCAAAATTGGTAATATACCCCATATTTGGTTGTGCAATTTCACATAAAAAAGCAATTTCTTTCGCGTGGTTTGCGCCCATTTCTACAATCCCTATTTCGGTATCGGCAGTCATACTTAAAAGAGTTAAGGGCACACCAATATGGTTGTTTAAATTCCCTACAGTTGCTACGGTTTTGAAGTGAGGTTTCAGCACAGCATGGATCAACTCTTTGGTAGTCGTTTTGCCGTTGCTGCCAGTCAGCGCAATGATCGACACCCCGAGTTGCTCTCTATGAAAGCGTGCCAATGCTTGTAGCGTTTCCAAGACGTCGGTCACCAAAATAAAACGCTCGTCTGTGGGTTGCACAGCTTCGTCAATTATAGCATAACGCCCCCCCCTTTTGAGGGCTTGATGTGCAAAAGTATTTCCGTTAAAATTATCACCTTTTAAGGCAAAAAACAGGGAATTCTGTTTTATGTTTCGGGTATCAGTAGAAGTGCCTGAGCTCTCCAAAAATAAGTGGTGAATTTGGTTTAATTCCATATCCTAAAAATATAAAAAAAGTCCTAACAATTAAAATTGATAGGACTTAATATTATTTGAATTGAAAAAATTTAATTTTTCCGTTTCTTTTTTGAAAGTGATTTAGATCCTACTCTAGACATTGCGCATCTAAAACCGATATAGTCTGTTGCCATATCTTCTGGATAATAACGTCTTTGTGCTGGATCGAGCCAGTATTCTCTATCTTTCCAAGACCCTCCTTTGTAAACGCGCACTTGATCATTGATAAGTGAAGTTCTGACATCTGACTTATCATATTGTCTTACCATACCTGAATCATTTGTGGATACGCTATGGTTTGGAGAGTTATACATTTTACGAGTAACTACATCTGTATCAGAATCATCATCTTCAAAATCATCAAAGAATCGTGACGATCTTGCATCGCCATCGCGGTAGTTAATATTGTTGCTTTTGTCAAAATTAGTACGTAGATACGTTTCATCTTCATCCACTGGCACTTGACTGATTTGACCAGGAAGTCCTGTGGCTACTAACTTTCCATTTGAAAGTGTCTCATATTCGATATCGTCAACTCCAATAACCTTAACACCCCCATCTTCTCCAATGGCATTTTTTGTGTATACATTACCTCTATAGTATCCAAAGTCACTAAATTCATCATCAACAACAGGTCTGTAAACATCTGCAACCCATTCAGCAACATTCCCAGCCATATCATAGATTCCAAAATTATTTGGCTCGTAAGACATCACTTCATTTGTAATATCAGCTCCATCGTCAGACCATCCTGCTATTCCGCCATAATCTCCTTTGCCTTGTTTGAAATTTGCTAATTGATCTCCTCTTGTTTTACGATCTCCAGATCTGGAGTATTGACCATCCCAAGGATATTTTTTTCGCCCTCTATACACGTTGTAGCTTCTAAGTTCTGTAAGCCCCAATGCTGCATATTCCCACTCGGCTTCTGTTGGAAGGCGGTATTTCAACGCAATAGCACCTGTTTCACGGGTGGCATAACTAACAATGGAATCGTTGCCTCTTTTTCCCTTTCCACCAAGATGAACTCCTAAACTATCTTTGTAGGTTTCTTTAGGTGCATTTATATAGGTGTCAATATTGAAATTACTAGTTGCAGTCACTAATTCCCCTGGAATGTTAGAGTTTTTTTCAAGATAACCTTCTTTTTGCAAGCCCATTTCTGCAACGCGATCGGATCTCCAGTTTGCGAACTCAACAGCTTGCATCCAACTAACTCCAACCACTGGGTAGTCTTTGTAAGCAGGGTGACGTAGGTAATTTTCGACCATCATTTCGCTCAACCCTAAACGGTTTCTCCATACAAGAGTGTCTGGAACGGCGCCGTTATAAATAGCTTTGAATTTTGGTTCACTTGGTGGATATACGCGCTTGATCCAATCTAAGTATTCCAAATACATGATATTGGTAACTTCGGTTTCATCCATATAAAAGGACATAACATGCTGTTGGTTTGGAGAATTGTTCCAGTCGTGCATGACATCGTCCTGCACTTTTCCCATGGTAAAAGTCCCTCCTTCAACAAAAACCAAGCCTGGTGCTGTTTCTTGCTCTTTAAAATTTGTATTGTACTGAAAACCACCTTCTTTGTTATTGATTTGCCAACCTGTCGCTCTTGATGAGTTTCCAGATTTTGATGATTTGCTACACCCTACTAAAGTTGTAGACAATACTATTAAGATCAGTAATCGTACTTTTATGTTGTTTTTCATATTCAACTTATAATTGGTATAAAACAATTGAATTAAGTCCCGCAATATAGTAATTATAGACTATTATGCAATAGAAAATTAAAGGGATTTGTTCTATTTTTTTGATTTATTTATTTGTATTACTTTGATTAAAAACGCTGAATTTTATAATTTATTATTGTAATTTTGAAATTAGCATTTATTTATCCATACTAATGACTAAAACATTGCGTTTCTTTACTATGAAAAGACTGTTGCCTTTTGTAGCCTTATTTAGTATTTATTTTGGAACCGCTCAGACTCAAAGCTTTGACATTAATTGGGCTGGATCAACCACATTAAGCACACCCAACAGCTCTATTGAACTTCCTTCATTTGACTCTAAGAACTTCAATTTTTCTCATGGAAATGGGATTATTTTCTCAGCACAATGGAAGGTGAGCGGACGTATAGATGAACGCTCGGCACAACTAGAGACCCTAGAAACTATTGAGATTTCAAAAAAAGATTTAAAACAACTGCCGGTATCCTCCATTCCCAACACCCCTTCATTAAAAATTACAAATGCCGTTTACAGAAACAATTCCAAAGGTCAAGTTGAAATTTCTCCTATTTTTTATGAAAACGGTATTCTTAAAAAAATTATTCGGTTTTCGGTTTCGTATCGAATCAACGCACTAAGCAGCAGAGCTTCGAGCACAACTTCAGTTGTGAGTTCAAATTTAAAATCTGGAAATTGGTACCGATTTGCCATCGATACTACGGGCGTTCATAAGCTAAACAAAAACTTCTTAAATAGCTTGGGAGTTAATACCAGTGCATTAAATCCAAAAAATATTAAAATTTATGGGCACGGTGGGAAATCACTTCCTTTGCTAAATTCGGACACTGTTTCTAATGACTTAATCGAAAATACCATCCAAGTGGTTGGCGAAGAAGATGGCGTTTTTAATGACGATGACTATATTTTAATGTATGCCATTGGTCCTAAAAAATACAATTCTGACAACAACTCACACATCAATCCTTACAGTGATAAAAGTTATTATTACGTAAATATCAGTCTTGGAAATGGCGCTAGAATGTCCACAGCTACGCAACCCTCAGGCAGTGCAGATGTGATCTACAACTCTTTTCATAACTATAAATTTGTAGAATCTGATACTTATAATATAGCCAAAATGGGAAGACGTTGGTTTGGACACCGTTTTTATGTGGAAAATGTGAGAGCCTTTAGTTTCGACTTTCCAAATTTAATTACAAGCAGCCCAGTGGCATTGAGAGTTTTTACTGCTGCAGCATCTGAATCGGAGACCTCGATGCAACTTAGTATGAATGGCGCTAGTGTTGATAATTTGACATTTATAGCCATTGATAAAGACAATTTAGCAAGGTCAGACTCCTTTAGTGGAACAGTTACGAGTGGCTCAGAAACAATCAATGTAGAATTATCTTACAACAACAACGGAAATCCATCAGCGAGGGCTTATTTGGACTATATATCCATAGAAGCGGAATGCGCTTTGACAAGTCTTGGAACTCAGTTTGAATTCAAACATAATGACACCTCAACCCAATCTGGAATTGGTCAGTTTGAGATTTCAAATGCCGCTTCGATATCTCAAGTTTGGGACATTAGCAACCCCTATCAAATTCAATTTTACAACAATACAGATGCCGATTCTGAATTTAGTTTCAAAACTAATTTAGGAACTTTAAAAACCTATCAAGCAGTGGGCCCTGATTTTTATGTCCCAAGAAGAACCAACGCTACCAACGTACCTAATCAAGACATTAAAGGGACCGTATTTTTGGATGCTCAAGGGGGATTTACGGACATTGATTATTTGATTATAACACCCAGTTATTTACGAGCACAAGCAGAGCGTCTGGCACAAATTAATCGGACTCAAAACAATTTAAATGTCAAAGTTTATACTTTAGAATCCATCTATCAAGAATTCAGCTCTGGAATGCAAGATATTGGAGGCATTCGGAATTTTGTGAAATATGTATATGACAACGCTAGCACACCTTCCAAAAAACTAAAATACTTATGTTTATTTGGAGACGCCTCTTTTGATTATAAAGATCGAACTTCAAACAACACTAATATTGTGCCTTCGTGGTATTCCACAGAAAGTTTTAGTCTGATAACTTCATTTATTTCTGACGACTATTTTGGCATGATGGATTCCAATGAAGGTACCATGTCAAACAACAACAAACTAGACATTGCTGTAGGGCGTATTTTGGCAGAAAACACCCAACGTGCCAAAGAAATGGTGGACAAGGTGGAGTCCTACTATATGCCCGAAACCTATGGGAATTGGCGTAATAATTTTTTACTCATTTCGGACGATGTGGATCAGGAATCGGATCGTATAATTCAATCCACAACTGAAATTATTGCGGAGGATGTAAAAGTAGAAAAACCCTTTATGAATGTTCAAAAAATTCATGCAGATTCTTACGTTCAAGAAACTTCATCAGGTGGTGCCCGCTACACATTAGTAAATAAAGCTATTTTTGATGCACTAGAAGTGGGTGCTCTTGTAGTTAATTACTTTGGACACGGAGGAGAAGACGGCTTAGCTGCAGAACGTATTTTTGATAAAATAAACGCGCAAGAGCTTAACAACCCCTGCAAACTTAACTGCTTTGTAACCGTCACTTGTGAATACACCAAATTTGACAATCCACTCAGAGAAACTGCTGGCGAATATTTATTTTGGAATAAAAAAGGAGGTGCGATCAGTTTAATTACCACCACACGGAAAATTTATATATTTCTTGGAACTGCTTTTAATAAAACCTTAAGTCAATATTTATTTTCATACGGAAGTGACGAAACTATGAGTATTGGTGAAGCACTCAGACGCACGAAAAACGACCCTGCGATCTCAGGTCAATCTCAACGTCGATTGGTATTTAACATCGGAGATCCAGCCATTAAACTCCCAATCGCAAATCCAGATATCAGAGTTACTAAAATAAATGATGAAGACATTAACTCCACCACACAAGTTCTAAAAGCTTTGGGACCTGCCAAAATTGAAGGCACTGTCACCGATGCACAAGGAACGATTTTGAGCAACTACAACGGCGTTTTAACTGCGACTATTTATGACAAAGACATTCAGCGCTCAACACTCGCAAACGATGGAACAAGAGATGCAGCAGGCAATCTAATATTATTAAATTTTAATGCTTTGGGGGAAGTGATTTTTAGGGGGCAAGCAACTGTGACGAATGGACAATTTGCATTTGAATTTATTGTCCCTAGAGATATTACGGTGACGGAAGGAAATGGAAAAATAAGTTTATACTCTAAATCTGAAGCGCCCTTATCAGACAATCGTGGATATAATTTTGATATTAAAATTGGAGGCGTAAATCTCAATGCACCTGAAGACAATACAGGGCCAAATATCAATCTATATATGAATGACGAAAATTTTGTTTCTGGTGGCATCACTAATGAAGAGCCAACTCTTTTAGCAAACTTATATGATGAAAACGGTATCAATACTGCTAGTGGGATTGGACATGATATTACCGCCATTTTAGATGGTGACGAAACCAATGTTTACAAACTAAACGACTACTATGTTGCGGCCATCGATGATTACCAAAGAGGATCTTTAAGTTATCCTTTGAGAGATTTGAGTCCAGGTTTACACACCCTCACTCTAAAAGCATGGGACGTGTACAACAATGCTTCTTCTCAAGACATTCAATTTGTGGTCTTTGACAAAGATGTCAGTTTGGAACTTACCAATGTTTTAAATTACCCCAATCCGTTTGTAAATTACACAGAATTTTGGTTCAACCACAATAGTTCGGACATATTAGACGTTTCTATTCAGATATTCACCGTTTCGGGCAAATTGATAAAAACTATTAATGGACAAACCAACGCAGGATCTAAAACAACAAGCTCTGTGTCTCGAGATATCACTTGGGATGGTACCGACGATTTTGGCAGTAAAATTGGCAAAGGCGTTTATGTTTATAAATTAAAAGTACGCTCACCCATTACAGGATTACAATCAGAAAAAATCGAAAAACTTGTAATCCTTCAATAATACATTATATTTGTTAATTCATAACACCAAAAATTAAAATGAATCTTATAAAAAAAACCCAAAAAATAACTTCCATTTGTGTGATATTTTTAGCAGCTCTGTTTTCAACTAAAGCAGCAGCTCAAACCACCACTGTCATAACACCAAATCAAGACTCTAGAGTCATTACCACGGGAGTTCCATTTATTCTGATTGCATCCGATGCCCGTGCCGCAGGCATGGGAGATATGGGGGTCGCTACATCAGTTGACACCTATTCTCAACAATGGAATCCCTCAAAATATGCCTTTTCAGAAGCAAAATCTGGAGTTGGGTTTAGCTATACGCCTTACTTAAGCAAATTAGTCAATGACATCTTTTTAGGAAATATTACTTATTTCAATAGAATTAATGAACGAAGTGCATTTGCAGTTAGCTTGAAATATTTTTCTCTTGGGGAAATTGAACTCCGTGAAGATGAATTCTCAGACCCTTTAATAGAAAAACCAAATGAATTAACATTTGACGCTTCTTATTCATTACGTCTTTCAGATCAGTTTTCAATGGCAGTAGCGTTGCGCTACTTGCGATCAGATTTGAAAATTCAAGCAATCGACGTCACTGCCAAAGCAGCAAGCTCCTTTGGAGTGGACATCGCAGGGTATTACCAAAGCGAAGAAGAAGCCTATAACAGTTTCAATGGCCGTTGGAGAGGTGGATTTGCAATCCAAAATTTAGGACCCAAAATTAAATATGATGAAGGCGGAAGAGAAAATTTCTTGCCAACCAATTTAAGATTGGGTGGTGGATTTGATTTTATATTTGACCAATACAACAGAATCAATGTGACCGCTGAAGTCACTAAACTGTTGGTGCCAACCCCCCCAATTCTTGGGACCGAAACCGTGTTTGAAGACCTCAATGGAAATGGAACTTACGAAGCTGCAGATGACACATTGATTAGTGAAACTGACAATGTAATAATTGAAGGTCAAGACCCAGATGTTGGGTTTATGGCAGGTGTATTTCAATCGTTTAACGATGCCCCTGGTGGGTTTAGCGAAGAATTAGATGAATTCACTTGGGCCATAGGAGCCGAATATTTGTACCAAGACTCATTTGCCTTAAGACTCGGATATTTTAATGAAAATGAATTCAAAGGTGCTCGTAAATTTTTCGCCATGGGAGCAGGTTTCAAATACAGTGCAATTGACATTGATTTATCCTATTTATTCTCAGCTTCTAAAGTACAAAGTCCTTTAGAAAACACCTTACGTTTTTCTTTATCCTTTAATTTCGGAGATGGAGAATACAGTGAATATTAAGCGATTGCTTAAATAAATATTAATAAAAACTATTGCCCACAGCAATAGTTTTTTTGTCTAACACACCTATGAAAAAAGTAAAAATTGAATCCACTTTTGATGTCTACGATACTGTTGAAGAATTCGCATCGCCTATTCAAGCTCTCATACAAAAAGCATCAGAAGCCCGTAAAAAAGCCTATGCCCCTTACTCAGAATTTTTAGTAGGTGCAGCCTTAGAGTTGGAAAATGGAGAAATTATTTCTGGAAACAACCAAGAAAACGCCTCCTACCCTTCTGGATTGTGTGCCGAACGCACCGCTGTGTATTACGCAGGAGCTGAATTTCCGAATCAAAAAATACTTCGCATGGCAATTGTTGCTGGATCAACCATCAATCCAACCACCAAACCCATCCCTCCTTGTGGGGCCTGCAGACAAGCATTGTCAGAATATGAAGTAAAACAAAACACCCCTATAGAACTCTATTTTATGGGGACTTCTGGACAAATAGCAGTCTCAAAATCAGTAGAAAATATCCTTCCTTGGATTTTTGACAAAACCGTACTATAACGTTTTTTTAAAAAATTAACCCCTACTCTTTTTAGGTTATCAATCAAAGTATTACTTTTGTGTTTACATTAAAAATAATTACTGTAAACGCATGCAGAAGATAACTAAAGAAGTCTACCTTGATTGGTATGAAAACATGATGCTCTGGCGAAAGTTTGAAGACAAACTCGCAGCGGTGTATATTCAACAAAAAGTAAGAGGGTTTCTCCACTTGTACAACGGTCAAGAAGCCGTACTTGCAGGCGCTTTACATGCGATGGATTTATCCAAAGACAAAATGATCACAGCCTACCGAAATCACGTACAACCCATTGGGATGGGCGTTGATCCACGCAGAGTCATGGCTGAACTTTTTGGAAAAGCAACTGGAACCTCTCAAGGATTGGGAGGATCTATGCATATTTTCTCAAAAGAAAAAGGCTTTTATGGTGGTCATGGAATCGTTGGAGGGCAAATTCCTTTAGGAGCTGGAATGGCGTTTGGAGATAAATACAATGAAACTGGTGCCGTAACGCTTTGTTATTTTGGAGATGGTGCTGCCCGTCAAGGGTCGTTACACGAAACCTTTAACATGGCTATGAACTGGAAACTTCCAGTGGTTTTTGTTTGTGAAAACAACGGATATGCTATGGGAACTTCTGTGGATAGAACCGCTAACCATTCCGATATTTGGAAATTAGGCTTAGGCTATGAAATGCCTTGTGGTCCTGTAGACGGGATGAATCCTATCAAAGTTGCTGAAGCTTTTGACGAAGCCATACAACGTGCACGAAGAGGAGATGGCCCAACATTCTTAGAAATGAAAACCTACCGTTATAGAGGACATTCTATGAGTGATGCACAGCACTACAGAACAAAAGACGAAGTTAAAGAATACAAAAAAATTGATCCAATTACTCAAGTCTTAGATGTTATTCTTCGTGAAGAATATGCAACAGAAGACGATATTAAAGTAATCGATAAACGTGTAAAAGACCTCGTTGCTGAATGTGAGAAATTCGCTGATGAATCTCCATATCCAGAAAAAAGC
>MDSY01136974.1_pt1 | contig 45001 bp, 54 predicted proteins | sample 811131 | NCBI WGS metagenome assembly MDSY01 (sample SAMN05326643, study PRJNA326480) | marine metagenome | isolation source: seawater | place: Atlantic Ocean: South West | collected 2010
AAAAGTCATTGCTAAAAAAGTCATTGCTAAAAAAGTCATTGCTAAAAAAGTCATTGCTAAAAAACCTGCAGCTAAAGGAATTAAAACATTCAAGGCCTATAATCCTAGAGCTAATGAGAGATATATGAATAAATCTCAAACCACACATTTCAAAAAAATATTAAATGATTGGAAGTTAGAGTTAGGTCATGATATTAATAGAACCGTTAGTCATATGCAAACAGATGCTACTGCTTATGCCGATCCTAATGATAGAGCAAGCCAAGAATCAGATATGGCGCTTGAACTTAGAAATAGAGATAGAGAGCGTAAGCTTTTAAAAAAAATAGATGATACCCTTAAAAATATTCATGAAGGTGAATATGGATATTGTAATGGCTGCGGAGAAGAGATTGGCTTAAAAAGACTTCAAGCTCGCCCTACTGCAACATTATGTATTGACTGTAAAACACTCGAAGAAATTAAAGAAAAACAATTGGCATAATAAAAAGCCCAATTAATATTGGGCTTTTTATTCAACAGTTAACGATGCTTACCGTCATTCTAAATCTAATCTTCAGTTGAAGTTGGAGCTTCTTTAACCGGAGCATCAATCAAAGCTTTTGCACTAACTCTAACTCTACCTTTATCATCAACTTCTATTACCTTAACCTTAACCTTATCTCCATCTGATAAATGATCTTTTACGGCTTTGATTCTCTCATGAGAAATCTGAGAAATATGTAATAGTCCATCTTTACCAGGTAATAATGAAACAATTGCACCAAAATCAAGTATTTTAATAACAGTTCCATCATATATTTGGCCAACCTCTACATCAGCTGTAATTTCCTTAATTCTTGCAAGAGCATCTTCTCCAGACTCAGCACTGGTACAAGCAATTTTTATTAAGCCACTATCATCAATATCGATTGTAGCGCCTGTATCAGCAGCTAAACCTTTGATAACCGCGCCTCCCTTTCCAATAACGTCTCTTATTTTATCAGGGTGAATTTTTAAGGTAATAATTTGTGGAGCAAATTGTGACATTTTCTCACGACTTCCCTTAAGCGCTTTCTTCATTATTTTCAGAATATGATCAATTCCCTCTCTTGCCTGACTAAGAGCTACCTGCATAATTTCTGTTGTAATACCATTAATCTTTATATCCATTTGTAGAGCAGTTATACCATTATCTGTTCCTGCAACTTTAAAGTCCATATCGCCTAGATGATCCTCATCTCCCAATATATCCGTAAGGACAGCAACACGATTATCTTCTTTTATTAAGCCCATTGCGATACCAGCAACATGATCTTTAACAGGAATGCCTGCATCCATCATCGCCATTGTCCCACCACAAACAGAAGCCATAGAGCTTGAGCCATTAGATTCAGTAATTTCTGATACCAGCCTAATAGTGTAATCGAAGTCTTCTGAAGATGGGAGTGCTGCAGATAATGCTCTTTTTGCTAATTTACCATGTCCTATCTCTCGGCGCTTTGGTGTACCAACACGTCCAGTTTCACCGGTTGCATATGGAGGAAAATTATAATGCAACATAAATCTATCCTTATACTCACCCTGTAATGCATCAATGATTTGTTCATCGCGCCCTGTCCCAAGAGTAGCAACTACTAATGCTTGAGTTTCACCTCTAGTGAATAAAGCTGATCCGTGAGCCCTTGGAAGTACTCCAGTTCTAATTTCAATCGGCCTTACTGTTCGAGTATCTCTTCCATCAATTCTAGACTCTCCATCTAAAATCTTATTTCTAACTATCTTTGCTTCCAAATTATGCAATTCGTCTTTAATTTGGTTTAATTGAGATGTTTTTGTATCGTCTGTTACAAGCGCCTCAAGAACCTTATCTTTTATTTCATTTATTTTTTCTGAACGATCACTTTTTGATTTAATAGCAAAGGCTTTTTCTAAATCATTTGAAGCAACTTTTTCAATTTTACTAATTAATTCTTTGTCTGGTACTGGTGCTGACCAATCCCAAGGCTCTTTTGAAGCTTCCTTTGCAAAATCATTAATCATTTTAATTACAGGTTGCATAGCCTTATGGCCTTCCAATACTGCATCAAGCATTACCTTTTCAGGCAATTCCTTTGCTTCAGATTCTACCATTAACACCGCTGAATCGCTCCCAGCTACAACTAAATCTAACTCACTTTTTTCAAGCTGGGTTTTAGTTGGATTAATTACAAACTTCTCGTCTAAAAACCCCACTCTTGCTGCACCAACTGGGCCATGAAAAGGTATCCCTGAGATTGATAAAGCAGCGGAAGCGCCAATTATAGCTGGCACATCTGAATCAATTTCACTGTCAGACGACACCACTGTTGCAACAATCTGAATCTCATTGTAAAAATTATCTGGAAATAGTGGCCTTAATGGTCGATCAATCAATCTACAAGTTAATGTTTCTTTTTCACTTGGCCTTCCTTCTCTCTTAAAGAAGCCACCTGGAATTTTTCCAGCTGCATAATTTTTCTCTTGATAATCAACGGTTAGTGGGAAAAACTCTTGGCCTTCTCTTGCGATTTTATTTCCAACAGCAGTAACAAAAACAACTGTATCACCATAACTTACCATTACTGCTCCATCTGCCTGACGGCCAATTTCACCAGTTTCTATTATTAAATTATGTTCGCCGAACTTAACACTTTTTTTAACTTTATTAAACATTTATATATCCTTTTTTCAAATTCATTATTCACTACTTAATAATGAAAACGATTTAAACACAAAAAAAGCCGATTACATTAATCTCTTAATGCTTGAATCGGCCTTAAACTTTAAACTTAATAACTATTTTCTTATACCAAGACGCTTAATCAAATCTTGATATCTATCTAAATTCTTACGCTTTAAGTAATCAAGAAGCTTTCGTCTCTGACTCACAAGAGCTAATAAACCTCTTCGTGAATGATGATCCTTAGCATTATTTTTAAAATGCTCAGTTAAATAAGTTATACGATCAGTAATTAAAGCCACCTGAACTTCAGGTGAGCCTGTATCGTTTTTCGCTATCTGAAAATCACTTACTACTTTCGCTTTTTCTACAGCTGAACTTGTCATGCTATTCTCCTATTTCGGAACCGCACATTTTAACGGTATTCTTGTTAATTAACAATAAGTTTTTAATTTCATTTATTTTTGGGTAGACATTAGCCTCTTAACTTTTAATACGCAATCTTCATTTAAATCTCCAACACCAAAAAAATTACCATAATTATCAAATAATGAATAATAACCGGCCTCCTTATTATTGATAGTTATCTCTTGTCCATTTTTAATAAGTACCTCATCCTGAACTGATAAACTAATATTTTTTAAGCCTGCCGTCAAAGCGCTAATTGGTCGCAATAAATTACATCTTTCCTTGTTTTGCATTTTTTCCAACCCTTCTAAGCTGATTGAGTCTTTAAGGTTTAATGTCCCAATTTCGGTTCGCTTCAACCCTTCTAAATAGGCCCCTACCCTCAATTCCTTACCTATATCTTCTGCTAAAACTCTTATGTAAGTCCCCTTCGAACACTTAACCAATATTTTTATCGAACCTTTTTCATAACTCATTAGATCTAATTTATAAATCACTATAGGCCTTTTTTCCCTATGAATATTTACCCCCTCTCTTGCAAAAGTATATAGAGGCTTACCCTGGTGCTTTAATGCTGAATGCATAGGTGGTAATTGATTAATTTTACCAGTAAACTTTTGAAGCACTTTTTTAAGTTCTTCTAATTTAGGTAGGTCGTTGTTTTTATTCTTTACAATTTCTCCCTCAGTATCACCAGTAGAGCTTGTATACCCTAATCTTATTAAGGCTTCATATGTTTTATCTGCATCAAGTAAAAACCTAGAAAATTTTGTAGCCTCTCCAAGACAAATGGGTAGTAAACCAATTGCCATCGGATCAAGAGTGCCTGTATGTCCGGCTTTAAAAGGAGTAAATAACCACTTTATTTTTGATAATGCCTGATTGGATGAAAACCCGAGTGGTTTATCAAGAAGTAAAAGACCGTTTACATTAATCTTTAGTCTTTTTTTTTGCATTTTTATTTTGTTTTAGGCAGCACACCAGATAAAAGTTTAGAAATTTTCATACTTTCGTCAATAGTCTTGTCATATTCAAAATGTAACTTTGGAATTCCCCTAGTGGTCATCCGCCTAGAGAGCTGAGTTCTAATAAAACTCATTGACCTGTCAATCCCTTTAAAGATTGCCTCATCAAAATGATTTGATACCACAAAAACTTTAGCATGCTTCAAATCTGGAGATAAATCAACATCCAAAACAGTTAAACCATAAAGAGCTGGATCTTTTATTTCACTTTGAAGTATTTGAGCAAGTTCTTTCTTTATTTGCTGACTAATTCGGTCACTTCTTGGGTAATCTTTTGCCATTCTAAAGTTTTCTGGCAACCTGAACTAATTCATATACCTCGACATTATCACCGACCTTTAAATCATTAAAGTTCTTGATTGATAGTCCACATTCTAGATTAGCCTTAACCTCTTTGATATCGTCCTTAAATCTTTTGAGAGAATCAAGAGCTCCATCATAAATAACAACACTATCTCGCAAAATCCTTATACTCGAGTTTCTTCTTATTATTCCCTCCAAAACAAAACAACCTGCGATAGTCCCAACTTTAGAGGCACTAAATGTTTCTCTAATCTCAACAAGACCTAATATATTTTCTTTTTGCTCGGGAGATAAAAGGCCACCTAAAGCCGCTTTCACTTCATCTACAGCTTCATAAATAATACTGTAATAACGTACATCGACTTCTAAATTATCAGCTAATTTTCTTGCTACGCCTGAGGATCTAACATTAAATGCTAAAAGAACTGCATTCGAGGCAGATGCTAAATTAATGTCTGATTCATTCACTGCTCCAACCGCTGAATGAATAACGTTTACCTTAACTTCATCTGTAGAAAGCTTTTCTAAGGACTCAGATAAAGCCTCATACGATCCCTGAACGTCAGCCTTAATAATCAAAGGTAATATTTTTGCTTCTTCCTCAGTCATAGTATCAAAAATATTTTCTAATTTTGATGCCTGTTGTTTTGCTAACTTAACAGCTCTATACTTTCCTTGCCTAAATAACGCGATTTCTCTAGCTTTCTTTTCATTATTTAAAACAATAAATTCTTCACCAGCATTTGGGACCTCAGACAATCCAATTACTTCTGCTGGAATTGAAGGACCAGCTGACTCTATATTTTTTCCTACCTCGTTAAGCATGGCCCTAATTCTACCTGAGGCATTTCCTGCTAAAATTATATCCCCTTGTTTTATTGTTCCTGACTGAACTAGAAGTGTAGAAACTGGTCCTCTACCCTTATCTAATCTTCCCTCAATAACTACTCCTTTTGCAGGTGTATTTATTGGAGCTTTTAACTCTAATACTTCTGCTTGCAATAAAATTGCGTCCAGTAAATTATCTATCCCTTGTCCACTATGCGCTGATACTTCTGTAAACATAGAGTCCCCTCCTAACTCTTCAGGAATAACTTCATGTGTCAATAACTCATTCTTTACTTTTTTGGAATTTGCTTCAGGTTTATCAATCTTATTAATAGCAATAATTAATGGAACACCTGCCGCTTTAGAATGATTAATAGCTTCAATTGTTTGAGGCATTACTCCATCGTCTGCAGCAACCACTAAAATCACAATATCAGTTGCTTCAGCGCCTCTAGCTCTCATAGCAGAAAATGCTGCATGTCCTGGAGTATCAAGAAAGGTAATCATCCCCTTAGCCGTTTCAACATGATAGGCCCCAATATGCTGAGTAATCCCACCAGCTTCCGCCGAAGCAACCTTAGAAGTTCTAATGTAATCTAGTAGAGATGTTTTCCCATGATCTACGTGTCCCATAACAGTAACCACAGGTGGTCGTATCTCCAATATTGTATCTACTGAAAGCTCTTCTTCTAAAAAAGATTCTAAATCATTTTCTTCTGCGGCTTGGGGGTTGTGTCCCATCTCCTGGACAACAATCATTGCTGTATCTTGATCTAAAACTTGATTAATTGTAACCATTGATCCCATTGACATAAGGGTTTTAATAACCTCGGTCGCTTTTACAGACATCTTATGAGACAAATCAGCAACAGAAATTGTTTCAGGAACCAAAACATCCCGAATTATTGGATCTGTTGGGGCTATAAAAGTTTGATCTTCTGCTTCATCCTTACTTTTGTTTTTATTTCTTGGAGAACGCCAACCAGACATGTTTTGATTATTTCTATTTTTTATTGGGCGTTTTTTTAAACTTCTATCAATCCATGGTTCTTTCTTACCTGTTTTTTTTACTTCCTTATCAACTTTAACTCCAGCTTTAGAAGCAGGTCTATGAAGAGTACCATCTTGCGTTTCTTTTTCCTGATTTTTAGTTTCTTTTCCTATTTCTTCTCTAGGAGTTCCTTCGCTCTTATCTTGTATCTCCTTTTCCCCATCAACTACTTCAAGATTTTTAGCTTCTTTTTTTAGAATATCTTCAGTAACTTTTTCTTCTGAAGGAGAAATTTCAGCATTAGATTTTTGTTGCTCAGGCTTTACAATTGTTCTCTTCTTTCTAACTTCAACTTGAATTGTTCTAGCTCTTCCATCGCTATCTGTTTTTCTAATTTCTGTGTTTTGTTTTCGATTCAAAGTAATTTTACTTTTTGTAAGGGTAGGAGATGAACCATGCTCTTTTTTAAGATATTTTAGTAATGCAGCCTTGTCATTTTCAAGTAATTCATCTTCAGCCTTTAATTTCTTTACTCCCGCACCTTTTAATTGCTCTAGCAATAAATCTACAGGTAGACTTAATTCACTAGCAAATTTTTCAACAGTTGATTTCACAATTAAACTCCAAAAATTTATTTAAACAAACCATGGTGCGCGAGCAGTCATAATTAATGTATTAGCTCTCTCTTCATCCATCTTTACTAATTCAATAAGTTCGTCAGTTGCTAATTCAGCAAGATCTTCCATAGTTATTATGGATTTTGTTGCTAAAAGCTTGGCAGTATCTTTATCCATTCCATCCATATTAAGAAGATCTTCGGCAGGCTCTGCTATTTTCTCTTCCGATGAAATTGCATCTTTTAATATTGCAGCTCTAGCTCTTGTACGAAGCTCATTTACAGTATCTTCATCAAAAGCTTCTATCTGACTCATTTCCTCAATGGGTACGTATGCAACTTCCTCTATGGAAGAGAATCCTTCTTTTACGAGAATATCAGCTACATCTTCATCAACATCCAATTGCTCAATAAATAGTCTGCTTGAAGAGGAGTATTCCTCTTTACTTTTTTCCTCTGATTGCTCTTCAGTTAAAATATTTAACTCCCATCCGGTTAATTCAGATGCTAATCTTATATTTTGACCATTTCTACCAATTGCCTGAGCAAGTTGATCTTCGGTAACAACTAAGTCCATACTTCTTTTGTCTTCATCAACAACTATGCTTGATACTTCAGCAGGAGCCATTGAGTTTATTACAAATTGAGCTGGTTCAAGTGACCATAAGACAATATCAACTCTTTCTCCAGCTAGTTCTCCCGTTACGGCCTGCACCCTTGATCCCCTCATTCCTACACAGGTGCCAACTGGGTCAAGCCTCTGGTCATTTGCTTTTACAGCTATCTTTGATCGTAAACCAGGGTCTCTTGACGCCGACATAATTTCCAATAGCCCCTCTTCTATTTCAGGAACCTCTAATTCAAATAATCGTATTATAAATTCTGGAGAGTTTCTAGAAAGAACTAATTGTGGACCACGAACATTGTTATCAATCTTCAATAAAAATGCTCTTACGCGATCACCTACTCTTAAGTTTTCTTTTGGAATCATTTCTTCTCTTGGCAAGATTGCATCAATTCGACCAATTTCTATAATGGCATTCCCTCTTTCCATTCTTCTAATTTGTCCAGAAACTAACTTCTCATTTCTTGCTAAAAATTCATTTAATATTTGCTCTCGCTCAGCCTCTCTTACTTTTTGAAGTATGACTTGCTTTGCCGCTTGCGCTCCTATTCTTCCAAATTCTACTGAGTCAATGGGCTCCTTAATAATTTCATTTTCAACCATACCACTAGCTCTTTCATCGCCAACAGGTATTTCAGCTTGATTATTTTCAATTAATTCTTCAGGAAGAATTGTCCATTTTCTAAATGATTTGTATTCTCCAGTTTCCTGATTAATTTCAACTATTATATCTATATCATCTGGATATTTCTTTTTTGTTGCAGAAGCTAAAGCCTCTTCAACTGCAGCAAAAATAATATCCTTAGAAACATTTTTTTCATGTGCAAGTGCATCTACAAGTAATAAAATCTCTCGACTCATTTATTTTCTCCGGTCTTAACCTATCTATAAATCAGGATCTAAACGTGCTTTTTCAATATTGTCAAAGTTAATCTCTATCAAAGTAGACTCAATTCCAATAATTACTAAATTACCTTTAGTTCCTACTAAATTACCTTTAAAGTTTTTTCTCCCATCCTCTAAATCATGTGTCTTTATTCTTACTTTTTCCCCTTTAAAGCGAGCGAAGTCCTTTAAGTTTTTTAATACTCTATCAACACCTGGTGAAGAGACTTCGAGTCTATCGTAATCAACATCATCCTCAACAGTTAAAGCATGATTTAGTTGGTTACTTACCTCAACGCAGTCATCAATGCTTACAGATCCCTCTTTATCAATATAAACTCTTAATAATTGTCCATGATTAATGATTTCTAAATCAACAAACTCGAAACCTAACTGTGTTACCGTTTTGTTAATCAAGAATTCAAGGTCATCCGTCAAATTATTACTCCCTACCGTATTAGTTCTAGAGAAAAAAAAATGGGCTCAAGGCCCATAATTATGAAAAGAATTATATCAATAAATTCAATAAATTGGAAGAATTTTATTAAGTTCTAATCTGTGCAAATTTTCTTTTACCCACTTGAATTACAAATTTTTTACCAGTCTCAATGACTAATTTATGATTATCAACTTTTTTACTATCAATTTTGACTCCGCCACCTTTTATTAATCGTATAGCTTCAGACGTACTTTCAACAAAACCAATTATCTTTAATATTTGTGGTACCGGGTGAGGCCCTCCTATTTTCATATGATTTAGGTCAAAGTGTTGCATATCTTCTTCTGGAATACCGCCACTATGTCTGACATTGAAGTTTTTTTCAGCAGCTTCAGCAGCTTTTGAGCTATGAAACCTTGTTACAATCTCTTTTGCAAATTCTACTTTAATATTTTTTGGATTCTCACCATCATTTATCCTACTTTTCCAGGATTTAATATTTTCTTCTGTCTCTAACGATAGTAAGTCAATATAACGCCACATTAATTCATCTGATATTGATAACAATTTTGCAAAAATTATCTCAGCTGGCTCATCAATACCGATATAGTTATTAAGAGATTTAGACATTTTTTGAACACCATCTAAACCCTCTAATAAAGGCATCATTAGAATACATTGCTGTTCTTGATTAAAGTGTTTTTGTAGTTCACGTCCCATTAATAAATTAAATTTTTGATCGGTACCGCCTAATTCTAAATCTGCTTTTAATTCGACTGAGTCATAACCTTGAAGAAGTGGGTAAATAAATTCATGAATTGCTATAGGTTGATTTGCTTTAAACCTTTTTGAAAAATCATCTCTTTCGAGCATTCTAGCCACTGTATGACTTGATGCTAACTTCAGAATTCCTGCGGCTCCTAATAGATCTAGCCATTCAGAATTAAAGACGATTTTTGTTTTTTCTTGATCAAGTATCTTAAAAACTTGTTTGCGATAAGATTCAGCATTTTGTAAAACATCCTCTTTCGAAAGAGGTGGTCGAGTTGCATTCTTTCCGGTAGGGTCGCCAATTAGTCCAGTAAAATCCCCAATTAAAAAAAGAACATGATGGCCTAAATCCTGAAGTTGTCTCAATTTATTAAGTAAAACTGTATGCCCTAGATGGAGATCGGGCGCAGTGGGATCAAATCCCGCTTTTATTTTTAAAGGTTTACCTTTTTTTAATTTTTTGACTAATTCAGTTTCAACTAGAAGCTCATCTGCTCCCCTCAAAATTACCTTTAATGTTTCTTTAATATCCAAAATACTTATCTCTTTTTATTTAATACCTTTAATTCTATCTTAAATTTAGGTCTAAGAAAAAGTTACTGTTTTTAAAAAAATTTACTTGAATAAAATAATAAACAGGGCAAAATTTAGATTATGAAAAGTTCTTCACTACTATTTGGTGTAATGTCTGGAACCAGCCTTGATGGCATAGACGTTGTTCTAGTAGATATGTGCGACAATAAAATTAATATTATTGATTTTCAACACCGCCCTTATTCTGCTGAAATTCATTCAAAAATCTTAACCCTTCATTCCCCCGGGTTCAACGAACTTGAAGAAAGCATATTTTTGTCGAAATCTCATGCCAAAATAACTGCTAATTGTATTAATAGTATTTTAAAAAAACAAAATATTAATCCTAAAAAAATACAAGCAATTGGTTACCATGGTCAAACATTAAGACATAACCCAGATGCTGAATATTCAATTCAAATTGGTGATAGTCATTTATTATCTGAATTAACTGAAATAACAGTGGTATCTGATTTTAGAAATCGAGATCTAGTAGCAGGTGGACAAGGAGCCCCTCTTGTACCTGCATTTCACAAAGAAATTTTTTCTTCAAAATATAAAAATCGAGGAATAATAAATATTGGTGGCATAAGTAACATTACATATTTACCAATAAAAGGTTCTATTTTAGGCTTTGACTGTGGTCCAGGAAATATTCTCATGGATCATTGGATAAAAGAGAATAAAAACATAAATTTTGATGATTCGGGGAAATGGGCAAAATCTGGTGTAATTATTGATCAACTTCTTGAGGACTTCCTTAAAGAAGAATTTTTCATTAAAAAACCTCCCAAAAGTACAGGGCGAGAATTATTTAATTTAAAGTGGCTGAAAAATCTTATTAAAAAAAGTTATGCAGCCGAAGATATTCAAAGAACTCTTTTGGAACTAACTGCTATATGTATAGTAGATAATTTAAAAAATTTCTGTAACAGTATTGATGAGTTGTATATTTGCGGAGGTGGAGGAGAAAATAAATTTCTACTAGAAAGACTCAAAGTGTTATCAAAAATTAATATTCAAAAAACTGATAGTTTAAACGTCCCTACTCAACAGGTTGAAACTATAGCTTTTGCATGGCTTGCTCAAAAAACAATTAATAGTGATTTCAATAATACTCCTTCTGTAACTGGTGCTCGAGGCCTAAGAGTCCTTGGTGCCATTCATATCTCTTAATATCATTCCAATTCATATATAATACGTCTTCATTAAAAAATTGATAAGATTTTATGGGCAAAAAAAAAGCTAGACTTATAATCGATAAACAGGAAATTGATTTGAATATTATCGAGGGAACAATGGGTATAAACGCTATTGATACAACTCCTTTGAATAGTAAAAATTCTATTCATACTTATGACCCTGGTTTTATGTCAACCGCTGCATGTAGCTCAGCAATTACATATGTTGATGGACATAAAAGTGAATTACTTTACAGAGGACATCCTATAGAACAGTTAGCAGAAAAATGTGATTTTCTAGATGTTTCATATTTATTAATGAATGGAGAACTGCCTAATTCTAGAGAAAAAGAAAAATATACCAATACAATTAATCAAAATAGATTATTACATGATCAACTTAATAATGTTTTTAGAGGATTTAGAAGAGACGCCCATCCAATGGCTGTGATGGTAGGCGTTGTAGGATCAATGTCGGCATTCTATTTTGATAATATGAATGTTAACAATAAAGATCATAGAAAATTAGCGGCAGATAGATTGTTAGCAAAAATGCCAACTATTGCGGCATGGAGTTATACCTATAGCCTAGGATTACCTTTTGTATATCCACAAAATGATCTAAGCCACTCTGGTAACTTTCTAAATATGATGTTTTCAAGCCCTAATAAAAAATATAAAAATAACTCAGTTCTTACCAAAGCACTTGAAAAAATACTAATTCTTCATGCTGACCACGAACAAAACGCTTCGACCTCAACTGTTAGACTTGTTGGTTCATCAGGAGCAAATCCTTATGCTTGTATTGCTGCAGGTATTGCCTCTTTAGGTGGTCCAGCTCATGGAGGAGCAAATGAGGCTACGCTAAAAATGCTTCATGAAATAAAAAATGAAACTCGTATTTCTGAATATATAAAAAGAGCTAAAGATAAAGATGATGATTTTAGGTTAATGGGCTTTGGCCACAGAATTTATAGAAATAAAGACCCAAGATCTATCATTATGAAACAAACTTGTCATGAAGTTTTAGACGAATTAGGCCTAAGAAATGATCCTATTTTTAAGCTTGCCATGAAACTTGAAAAAATTGCATTAGAGGATGAGTTTTTTATCAAAAAGAAGTTATATCCTAATGTTGATTTTTACTCTGGGATAGTAATGAAAGCCCTAGGTATTCCAAATTCCATGTTTACGCCTGTATTTGCAGTTGCAAGAACTGCTGGCTGGATTGCACACTGGGATGAAATGTTAGCTGATGAGTCCTCTAAAATAAGTCGTCCTAGACAAGTCTATACTGGTAAATTTAGAAGAGATGTTCCAAATAACTAAGCTGAAAAAGAGGACCCGCAGCCACAAGTTGTTGTTGCGTTCGGGTTCTTAATTACAAATTGTGAGCCTTGGACATTATCTTGGTAATCAATTTCTGCGCCAGTTAAATACTGTAAACTCATAGGATCAACTAAAAGAGTGACGGTGTCTTTGGTAACTTGCGTGTCATCTTCATTAATAGTCTCTTCAAAAGTGAATCCATATTGAAATCCAGAACATCCGCCTCCGCTTACAAAAACTCTAAGTTTTAAGTCGGGGCTTCCTTCTTCTATAATTAAATCCTTAACTTTTTTTACTGCATTGTCAGTAAAGTTAATAGGTGTTGGCATTTCTATTTGTGTTGACATCATTTTCCCCTAATCTTTTATTTTTTTATTTGGGCGACTCATTTTTTTTACAATTTTTTCTTTTAAAGTTAACTTACTTTTTTGCCTAGTAGGCTCTTTTTTTAAAAGTAAAAACCCATTTATTTTTGCTCCTGCATGAATTTCAATAGTCGAATACTCAATATCACCCTTTATTACTGAGTTAGCATTTAATTCTAAATAATCTAAACATTTTATATTCCCAGTAATTTCACCATTGATTATACCCGTTTCAATCATAACATTCCCAATAATACGACTTTCTTCTCCCATTATCAGTGTTCCCCCGGCATCACCAAGTACAGTAAGATCCCCGGTAATTTTTCCATCAAGACGCAATCCCCCTGAATAAGTCGTATTCCCCTTGATTGTTATATCCTTATCTATCAAAGTTGTGATTGCGCCAAATCTTCTTTTTTTCTTAAAAACCATAATTATTTTCTTTTCCCAACAATTTTTTCATAAAATAAAACATCTTCTTTTAGCTTATTATTTTCATCTTTTAATATCTTATTGTCATTAGAAATTTTCTCTAATGATATTTTAGAAAATTCTAAATCTAACCTAGTTTTTTGCAACTCCTCCTCAGCAATTTTTTTAACTTCTTTTAATTCTCTAATTTTTAAAAAAAAATCAGTTGCCCTTCCACCTTCAAAGACTTTGTATGCAATACTAGACCCTAAACTGAAAAAGACTAGGGATAAAATTATATAAATAGGCCAAACTGCTCCAGTTTGAACTCTCACTTTACTTCTTAATAAACTATTATTTTTTTTTATTTTCATATCTCATTCAGCTTTTAGATAATTATAATTAATTGAGTCCTAAATCTTCAGCCCAATTCATCATAATATTCATATTTTGAATCGCTTGCCCCGCAGCACCTTTAATCAAATTATCTAGAACAGACAATACCACTAATTTATTGGAGTCAGTTGATTTATATACTGATATCCTGCAAGTATTAGTCCCTTTTACTGATTTTGTTTCTGGCCATTTTTCTTTTGTCATAACCTCAACATACGTTTCATCTTTATAAAATGACTTAAATAAATCATATGAATCAAAATCTTTAACACAATCAACATAGATGGTCGCGCAAATTCCTCTATTCATAGGTACTAGATGGGGAATAAATGTCATTCTGACATCTCCATGAGCAGAAATAGACGTTAAATTTTCTTCCATTTCCGGTTGATGCCTATGCCCACTTACTCCATAAGCTTTAAAGTTCTCAGTGGCATTCTCAATAAAAGATTCAGTTTCACTTGCCCTTCCAGCACCACTAATTCCAGATTTAGCATCAGCAACAATTGTTGAATGATTAATAAGTTTTTCTGAAGATACCAGTAAAGGTAAGAGAGCCAATTGAACTGCAGTTGCATAACAGCCAGGATTAGCAATTAAATTAGCTGTCTTAATTTTTTCCCTATTAACTTCAGGTAATCCATAAACTGCGTTCTTTAAAATATTTTTGTGCTTATGTTCCATTCCATACCATTTTTTCCATACATCAGCATCTTTAATTCTAAAATCAGCCCCTAAATCAATTATCTTTACTCCTCTTTCCAGAAGTTTCCCAGCATAATTCATAGCAACGCCTTTTGGCGTAGCAAAAAAAACTAAGTCAGAATCTACTAAGACTTCCTCTTCTGGACTTACAAACTGATGTGATAATAATCCACTAAATATAGGAAAAAAATTTTCGACTTGTTTACCGGCAAGATCTCTTGAAGTCACTGTGTTAATTAATACATTAGGGTGATAAACTAATAACTTCAATAGTTCTATCCCCGTGAAACCGGATGCACCTACTACACTTACTTTTATTTTAGTTTCCATTACTCTCTATTCTAATCTCTTATTTAAAAAATATCCCAATCATAAAAAAAAGCCGCTTAAAAAGCGACTTTTTTGAAGAAACTTTATCGTTTCGAAAATTGTTTTTTTCTTCTTGCTTTTCTTAGTCCCACTTTTTTACGTTCAACTTCACGACTATCACGAGTTACATAACCTGCTTTTGATAAATCTCCTCTTAGGGAAACATCATAATCCATTAAAGCACGAGTAATTCCATGCCTTACAGCTCCAGCTTGGCCTGATTCGCCTCCGCCGGAAACATTAACCTTAATATTAAAACTAGTTTGATTATTTGTAAGCTCAAGTGGCTGTTTTAAAATCATTTGAGAAGTATGTCTTGAAAAATATTCTTCAACAGGCTTGCTATTTACAACTATGGTACCTTTTCCTGGCTCGATAAAGACTCTTGCAATAGAGCTTTTCCTTCTTCCTGTGCCGTAATAATATTTACCTATCATTTTAATCCTGTATTTATAAAGTTGTTAATTGAGGTTGTTGAGCAGTATGTTGATGCTTTGCATCAGGATAAACTTTCATCTTTTTGACCATAGCATATCCAAGTGGTCCTTTTGGAAGCATCCCTTTAACGGCTTTCTCTAAAGCCCTTCCTGGAAATTTCTCTTGCATCTTACTAAAGCTTGTTGAATACAAGCCTCCTGGAAAACCAGAATGACGATGGTATATTTTTCCTGCTGCTTTATTACCTGTAACCTTTATCTTGCTGGCATTAATTACAATTATATAGTCTCCTGTGTCTACATGAGGCGTATAAATAGCCTTATGCTTACCTCTAAGTCGGTGAGCAATTTTACTTGCTAATCTTCCAAGAGTTGCATCTGATGCGTCAATTAAAAGCCAATCTCTTTTGACTTCACTTGATTTAGCGGAAACTGTTTTCATTCTAATAAACCTAATAATATAATTTTAGAGCAGAATTTTAGTCTATTTATAGCTTCATTGTCAATGTTTTAAATACAAGCAAAATAACTTTTTTTAGGTTTGTGAAAGAAACCCAAGAAAAATAAAACAACCAAGGTAATTATTTAATAAAAAAGCTTTGAAATTTTTCTCAGAATTTAGTTTTTTACTAAGATTGCAATTATATAAAGCAATAAATATAGCTATTAGCAACGCCAAATAATATTGATAAGAAAATTGTTCTATAAAACCTATTACATATAAAATAAAAAACATTGATAAATAAGAAATAAATATTATTTTTATTGTTAACCCCTTGAATGTGAGGGGAACTGAATAGATATTTAACGCTTTATCGTCAGTCATATCACTTACTGCATAATGAGAATCATAAGCTATTGCCCAAAATATGTTTGCTGCAAATAACAAAAAGGCCTGTGATGGGATTTGATTTTGTACAGCAGAATAAGCTATAAGAATTCCAAAACCAAAAGTTATACCAAGATACAATTGCGGCATACAAAAAAATCTTTTAGTTAAAGGATAACTAATCACGAATAGAAAGGCTATAAATGCAACCTGTATAGATAGTAAATTTAATTGAAGAACCAAAATAAAAGAAGTTAGGCTCAAAGCCAAGACTATAAAAAAGACTTCGTAAAGAGTTACATTACCCAAACCAATCTGCCTATTTTTAGTTCTTTGAACTTGTGGATCAATTTTTCTATCAAAATAATCATTGATAACACATCCAGCTGATCTCATTAAAACAGCTCCTGCTATAAAAATAGATAACAATTTAAGATCAGGAAGTGCATTTGAGGCTAAAAATAATGCCCATAAGGTTGGCCATAACAACAAGAAAATTCCAATGGGCTTGTCAAGCCTCATTAATTTATAAAAAGCTACTATCTTATTTCTCAAAAAAATTTATCCCTTCAATGTTATTCAGAAAGACCTCTGTTAATAAAACTTTTTGACCATTATGATTAAATACAGATTTTCTGGCGATTATGCTACTGTTCTCAAAAATTTTATAGGTATTTAATCTTTTTCTTAACTCGTCATTATTGGATAAATTTTTAAAAACAAAATCAGATCTTAAAATATGACTCTTATTAAAAACAATTTCTGATAAAGGATTATTTTTTAGATTTTTAACTTTTCCCCAAAACCCTCTCAAATAGTTTTTTGGAATTACCGTTCTTGCATAAACAATGGGTAATTTATCAGCAAATATTAATGCTTCTCTTATATATAAATCCCCTGTATTTTTTTTTTGAAAAAAGAACTTTTCATAATTAAAAATTTTAATGTGTCTCGCCTTTAATTCTTTTATTTTAAATGGCATGATATTTATTATTTTTTTGCTAAGCGAACTCTTATCTTTAACCCAATGATTAAGATTAAATCCTATTTTAATATTTGTTTTCCATCTCATTTATATTTATGCTCTTGATAATAATTTATAATTCTTTAACCATCTATCCAAATGCAAAAATGACTTATGCTCATTTTTTAACAAAATTTCTGCATCTTTTTTTGCAATATTGAATAAAGACTCGTCTCTAGATAAATTTCCTATTTTTAAAGAAGGCAAGCCACTTTGCTTTAACCCCAAAAATTCCCCTGGGCCCCTCAACTTCAAGTCCTCCTCTGCAATAATAAAACCATCTGAACTTTCAAATATAATCTTCAATCTTTTTTTAGAGGTATCAGACAATTTGTTCTTGTAAAGTAAGATACAAGCACTTTCTTTTCCTCCGCGGCCAATTCTTCCTCTTAATTGATGAAGTTGAGATAGCCCCAGTCTCTCTGCATTCTCAATAACCATTAATGTTGCATTTGGAACATCAACCCCAACCTCTATAACAGTTGTAGCAACTAAAATATTAATTTGATTATCTTGAAATTTTTGCATAATTTCTTTTTTTTCATCAGATTTCATTCGCCCATGAATCAAACCAACATCTAAATTTAAGAGTATTTTTGATAAACTATTATATGTTTCAATTGCAGTTTGCAATTGAAGTGTCTCACTATCCTCAATCAATGGACAAACCCAATAAGCCTGACTTCCCTGAAGACATAGCTTTTTAATATTATCTAATATCATCATTCGCCTTTCTTCTGAAAAGAGCTTGGTAATAATTGGAATTCTGCCAGGTGGAAGTTCATTTATAATTGATATCTCCATGTCAGCAAAATAACTCATTGATAATGTCCTGGGAATTGGTGTTGCACTCATCATTAACTTATGTGGTTCATAGCTTAATTTCCCTAGATTACTCTCCCTTAAAGCAACTCTTTGTTCAACGCCAAATCTATGTTGCTCGTCTACAACATAGAATCCAAGATTTTTGAATTTTACCGCTTCTTGAAATACTGCATGAGTACCTATTAATAAATCTATTTTGCCTGCTTCGAGATTTTCGTAAACTTTTTTCCTTACATTTCCTTTTACTGCACCTGATAGCAATTCCACTTTAAACGATAATGGAGTTAACCAATTTTTTATTTTTTCATAATGTTGCCCTGCTAATATTTCAGTTGGAGCCATAAATGCGACTTGATAACCAGCATACATTACTTGAACAGCTGCCATAACTGCTACGATAGTTTTTCCGCTTCCAACATCACCCTGAAGTAATCTATTCATTGGGTGTCCCAATGTAAAATCTTTTTTTAGTTCCGAGAAAACAATTTTCTGTTGTCCCGTAAGATTAAATGTTATTTGCTGTAAAAAAGATTCATGTATTTTTTTTGAAAAATTAAATTTTGGTGCTTTATATTTTTTCAATTCTAAATATCTACTTCGAAAAAATAATTGTTGCGCTAGAAATTCATCATAAATTAATCTTTGATGATAAACCGTTCTTTTGTTATCAAAATCATCTTTTTTATATTTTTTAGGTGGCTTATGAATACACTCTATTGCTTTTATGAAAGAAGGAAACTTATTTTTTTTATAAATAGCAGGAAATAAATCATCAAATTGCTTCTTTGTTTTTTCTATAGAAATATATTTTTGAATTAATTTCCTTAAAGATTTTTGTGCCATTCCTGCGGTAACTGGGTAAACAGGAGTATACGTAGATGGAAGCGGTTCACCTTCTCTAATAATCTTATATTGGGGGTGAACCATTTCATAAAATAACCCAAATACTTTTACTTCCCCAAATACTCGAATTAATGCCCCCTCTTCAAGTTGCTTAATTTGACTTGGGTAGAAATTTAAAAATCTTATTTGAATTTCACCTGTTTCATCTTTGATGTGTGCTATTAAATTTTTTCTTGGTGCATATAAAATTTTTATTTTAACAATCGTTCCCTGAATTTGTGATAACTTTTCGGGTTGGATTTTAGCAATAGGCTGAATTTCTGTTTCATCAATATACCTTGAAGGCATATGCATTATAAGATCCCATTCGTCAAATATGCCAAGTTTTTTTAATTTTTTAGATTGTGCCTCTGTAAATTTAATTGAAGCCAATTTTTATAATTTAATCTAACACCAAAAAACCATCAGCTTCAACTAATGAATCTTTTGGAAGAGATGCAACTCCAATTGCAGCCCTTGCAGGAAAAGGCTCTGTAAAATAATTCTTCATAATTTCATTAACTAGCCCGAAGTTTGATAAATCAGTTAAATAAATATTTAATTTAGCAACGTCATCGAAACTTGCATCTGCAGCTCTTATAACTTCACTTAAATTTTTAAACACTTGATTAATTTGAGCTTCAATGCCTTCTACTATCTGCATTGTATTTGGGTCTAATGGAATCTGACCAGATAGAAAAACAATATTCCCCTTAAGGATTGCTTGACTATAAGGACCAATTGCTTCAGGGGCATTTTTAGAATTTATAGCTATTTTTTTCATTAATTTTCCTTTTTTTATATTGAAGATTTTATACGATTGATTTTATTGATTTTAGTAATTTTTCTTAAATTTTTAATAATTTCTGCTAAATGAATTCTATTTCTTACTTGAACTACCAGGTTAAGTGTTGCAAAATTACTTCCATCAGATTCTTCCAAGGAAACATTATCAATATTTGATTCTGCATCCGCTATTACTGATGCAATTTGTCCAAGCATACCTCTCTCGTTTACGACCAAAACACTCAAATTAACGTTAAATAATTTATCTGGACTTGGCTCCCACTCAACATCAACCCAACGGTCATGATCTAATTTAAAATCTTTTATTGTTTTACAGTCATGAGTGTGAATTAATAAACCTTTATCTTTATTTATAAAACCCAAGATTGGGTCTCCAGGAATAGGATGACAACAATTTGCAAGCTGAATTGCCATACCATCAGATCCTTTAATAGTAATTACATCTAAAAATTTTCCTTGTTTTTTAGTATTTTTAGCCCCATCCATAATACTAGTAAGTTGATGTGCGACCATAACATTAACTTTTTTACCCAAAGCAATATCCGTTAAGATCTCATCCTTAGAAATTACATGATAATCAGATGCTAACTTGTTCCAATGTTTCTTCTTTATAGCTTCAGGATGAATATGAAATGCTTTAAGTGCATTATTGAGCATATTAAACCCTAAAGTTATCAGGTCTTTAGATTCAGCTGACTTCAAATACTGCCTAATTTGTGAGCGAGCTTTTCCAGTAATAATAAAGTTTAACCAAGTAGGGTTTGGTCTAGCAACCGTTGCTGTAATAATTTCAACATGATCCCCTGTTATTAATTCAGTTCTCAGAGGAACTAATTCCTGATTAATTTTTGCTGCCACCGTTTTGTTTCCGAGATCAGAGTGAACAGCATAAGCAAAATCAATTGTTGTTGATTTTTTAGGTAGCGCAAAAATTTTTCCTTTCGGAGAAAAAACGTAGACTTCATCTGGAAATAAATCTACTTTTAAATGCTCCAAAAACTCTAAAGAATCGGAGCTCTCATTTTGAATTTCTAACATCCTCTTTAGCCACTGATTAGTTTTTTGCTGAAGCTCAGTAACATGAGCATCTTTAGTCTTATACAGCCAATGCGCAGCAACGCCAGCTTCAGCTAATTGATGCATAGTTTTTGTTCTAATTTGAATTTCAACTGGAGTACCAAATGGGCCAAGAAGAGTTGTATGTAAAGACTGATATCCATTGGCTTTTGGAAAAGCAATATAGTCTTTTATTTTTCCAGGAATAGGCTTATATAAAGAATGTAACGAGCCTAATGTTAAGTAGCACTCATTAAAGTCGTTAACAATAATTCTAAATGCATAAATATCATTTATTTGAGAAAAGCCAGTATGGTCTTCAATCATTTTTCTATGAATACTGGCTGCATTCTTTTCGCGTCCAGAAATTTCTGCTTTTACCTTACTTGCAATCAATTTTTGCTTTATCTCAAGCAAAATTTTACCTACGATTTCCTTCCTATTTCCTCTACTTGCTTTCACAGCTTTTTGAATAGTTTTATGTCTAAGCGGATGAAGAATTTCAAAACTTAAATCATCAAGCTCTCTAAACAAAGTATTTAATCCAAGCCGATTTGCTATAGGGGCATAAATATCAATAGTTTCTTGAGCAATACGAGTTCTTTGGGATGGGCTTAGTGAAGAAATAGTTTGCATATTATGTAATCTATCACTTAATTTTATTAAAATTACTCTTACATCTTGCGACATCGCCAATAACATTTTTCTGAAATTTTCTGCTTGAGCTTCTGTTGCATCTTCAAAATGAACTCTATCAAGCTTTGAAAGCCCATCAACTAAATTAGCAACCTGCTCCCCAAATAAAAGATTAATTTCTTTTGAAGTTGAAGGCGTATCTTCAACCACATCATGAAGTAATGCAGCTTGAATAGATGGAGCATCCAAATGAAATTCAGCTGCTATACATGCAACAGAAACAGGATGAGCAATATAATCTTCCCCGCTTTTTCTTTTTTGTCCAGTATGTGCTTTATCACTAAAACGATAGGCTTGCCAAATCTTATCAATATCTTTGTCTGATAAGTAGATTTTTAGTAATTTGCTTAATTTAGAATTTTTTTTGTCAGCAGGCAAAAGGGGTGGGAGTATTTTTTTAGCTGAAGCTCGAATTTGATTAACGGGATTTACCATTTATTAACTCATTTTAATTTATCGTTAAGCGACGCCTTTATTATTAAGAATTTCTTCTCCGATTAAGCCAGCTGCTATTTCTCTCAGCGCAATAACTGAATGCTTTTCATTTGACCCGGTAACATCTATAAGTGGAGTTGCGCCATTTACTAATTGCCTTGAACGATATGAGGCAACTAATGTAAGTTGAAATCTATTAGGAATTTTTTCTAAACAATCATCTACTGTAATACGCGCCATAATTTCTCCATAAAATTTATTTTTTAAAAGACTCTATCAATCCTTGGTAGCTCATAATTTGTTTTTCAGTTTTTAACCCTTCTGCACTGGAATCTTTCACTATGATTGATTTTAGATCTGCTACTGCTTTCTTGAAATCTTCGTTAATTATAACATAATCAAATTTATCTAAATGGCTCATTTCATGCTTTGCAACTGATAAACGTTTCTGTATATTTTCTTTTGAATCCTTGCCTCTATAATTTAGTCTTTCTTCTAAAATTTGCATTGAGGGGGGAAGTATAAAAATGCTAATAACACGTTTAAAAATTTTTTTTATATGAAATGCGCCTTGATAGTCTATTTCTAAAATAAGATCCTGCCCAATTTCTAATGACTTTGTTACCGCTTGTTTAGCAGTACCATATAATTCTCCATGCGCATTAGCGGTTTCTAAAAATGCATCTTTTTTTATCATCTGGTCAAATACTTCTGGCTTTACAAAAAAATAATCTACGCCATTCTTTTCGCCTACTCGAGGTTTCCGAGTAGTGTAGGAGACAGAAACTCCTAGGTTTTTAACTTCATGAGTTAGAGCCTTCACCAAAGAAGTTTTACCAGCGCCAGAAGCTGCAGTAATAATAAATAAATTTCCTTTTTTTGTTTCTATCATTATTCTATGTTCTGTATTTGTTCTCTTATTTGCTCTATTAAGACTTTCAATTCAACTGATGCTTGTGAAATTTCTACTGAAATTGATTTTGAGCCTAAAGTATTTGCTTCTCGATTAAATTCTTGCATCAAGAAATCTATTTTCTTTCCAACTGGTTCAGACAAATTTAATAACCTTCTTAGTTCATGAATATGAGAATCTAGTCTATCGAGCTCTTCTGTAATGTCACCTTTTTGTATAAAAAGTAAAACCTCTTGTTTAAGTCTCTCTTGCTCAATGTTAATAAGTGCCACTTTAAACTTCTTTAAAATCTTATTTTTATGAACTTTAACAACTTTAGGAAATATTTTTTTTATTTTTTTTGTTTCATTCTCAATGCTTATTAATTTATTCAAAATAATTTTTTTAATTTTCTTGCCTTCTCTTTGGCGATCTTTTAATAGCTGATTTAGACCCCTATCCATTAGAATCATCAGTGGTTTTCTGAGCCAACCAGTATTTAATTTATTATCATTTATACTTGCTAGGTGGGCAATTTCTAAAGCATTAATAGGCTGCGAAACTTTCATTAAAGATGAGACTTTTTCTACAGTTGCAATTATCTTTTTTACTTGCTGTAAGTTTATGTTATTGAGGTAAATTTTTTGTTCATTATTTTTTATAGAAATTCTACATTCAGCTTTACCTCGATGAATAATTTTTATAATTTTCTCTCGAAGCTTTGGCTCAAAAACTCTAAGATCATCAATTAATTTCAACTGTAATTCAAAATATCTACTATTTAGTGTTTTTATTTCAACCACTATACTTCCATATTTTGTTTCTTCAGTAACACTGCAATAACCCGTCATACTTGAAATCATAGCTTTCTCTTTCAAACTTAAATTTAATATATATCATTTTAACAATCTAATTTACTTTATGGTTGTAAAGATTTAAAACAACTAATAATTAAATATTCCAATAGACTATAATTAAGAACTAATGCATAGAAAGGAAATTTAATATGAGGTCATCCAAAAGAACTAATAATGAACTTAGAAATATTGAAATTATTAGAAACTATACCAAGCACGCTGAAGGATCTGTACTTATAAGATGCGGAGGCACCCATGTTCTTTGCAATGCTAGCGTCGAAGAAAATGTTCCATCATTTCTGAAGGGCAAAAATCAGGGCTGGGTGACAGCTGAATATGGGATGCTTCCAAGATCCACTTCTTCAAGAATGAATAGAGAAGCTTCAAGAGGAAAGCAATCAGGTAGAACACAGGAAATACAAAGACTTATTGGAAGAAGTCTAAGAGCCATTATTAATTTAAATGACTTAGGTGAAAGAACTATTAATATTGATTGTGATGTCATTCAAGCAGACGGTGGAACTAGAACAGCAAGTATTACAGGGGCTTATGTAGCTCTATATGATGCAATCCAATGGCTTATTCAAAAAGGGTCACTTAAAACATCGCCTATTATTGATTCTCTAGCAGCTATTTCTTTAGGTATAAAAGATGAGGAAATTTTACTAGACCTTGATTATGAAGAAGACTCTAATTGTGATACAGATATGAATATAGTCATGACTGGTAAAGGAAAATTTGTTGAAATTCAAGGGACTGCAGAAGGTGAGGCTTTTAGCCGAGAAGAAATGAATAAAATTTTCGACTTAGCCGAACACGGTATAAAAGAACTAACTAAAAAACAGAAAGAAGCGCAAGGATAGGTTATATAATGCAAAAAATTATTTTAGCAACAAATAATAGTAAGAAACTAGCTGAAATTGAATCTTTACTTTTTGACTTATCTGTTGAAACAGTTCCGCAATCATCCTTAAATATACGAGAAGCTGAAGAGCCGTTTGATACATTTATTGAAAATGCTTTAACTAAAGCTAGGTTTGCTTCAAGTGCTTCTAATTTACCAGCAATAGCTGATGATTCTGGCCTTTGTGTAGACGCTTTAAATGGAATGCCAGGAATTTTGTCGGCAAGGTTTTCAGGCGAGTTGGCTAATGACGAAAATAATAATAAAAAATTGCTAGAATTATTAAAAGATGAAAAGAATAGGAAAGCTCATTATTACTGTGCATTAGTTTTTATAACATCTAAAAATGATCCTCAACCAATAATTGCAGAAGGGTTATGGCAAGGTGAAATTTTATTAGGGGCCAAGGGTAAGAACGGATTTGGTTATGACCCTATTTTCTTGGATTATAAAACTGATTTATCAGCTGCAGAATTAACATCTGAATTAAAAAATAGAATTAGTCATCGTGGGCAAGCTTTGCAAAAATTAAAACAAAAACTTAAAATACTTTATGGCATCAAAAAATAAAAATTGGCCTTTATGGCTTAGAGATGATAAATCAGTTGTATCGTGCGCTGAGAAAATCAAAGTTATGAATGAAAACTTTGACGAACTTAAGCAAATAGCTCAAGATGCTTTTGAGGATGGAATATTGATGGAAGTTTCTGATGAACAAATAAGAGCAACACTTCATAGTTTGGTTGAAGAACTTAATAGCCCCTTAAAGAAAAAATAAATACGTGGAATACCTCTTTGTTTAAAGCAGAACTTCCTCCCCTGTCAGTCTACGTCCATATTCCCTGGTGTATCCATAAATGTCCCTACTGTGACTTCAATTCTCATGAGTTTCAGGGTCAAGATATTAAGAATAATGAGTTAATTTACACAAATGCTCTAATTAAACAATTAAATCATACTAATTTTGATAGTAAGAGGCCAATTCACTCCATCTTCTTCGGTGGAGGTACCCCAAGTCTATTCAGCCCAACATCTTTTAAAAAAATTATTGAAACAATTAGAAACAAATTTGAGCTTGAAGACAATTGTGAAATTACAATAGAGGCAAATCCAGGAACTGTAGATAAGCAATTTTTTTATGGCTACAAGGATGTTGGAATAAATAGAATGTCATTAGGGATTCAAAGTTTTAATGAAAACCACTTAAAAAAATTAGAAAGAATTCATGGGTGTCAAGAGGCGCAAGAAGCTTCAGAACTTGCTGTCAAATTATTTGATAAAGTTAATATTGATTTAATGTTTGCCTTGCCAGGACAAACAAAAATAGAGCTTGAGGATGACATAAATATGGCTTTAGAAATTAATCCTTCACACCTATCTTATTACCACCTTACAATTGAGCCTAATACTTCTTTTTATAAACACCCGCCAAAAATACCCAACCAAGACGAAGGGGCAGAACTATGTAATCTGATTAATAATAAGTTAAAAAAAGCTAATTTTAAGCACTACGAGACATCAGCATATGCAAAGACTGGAAGTCAATGCCAGCACAATATAAATTATTGGAGCTTTGGTGACTATATAGGAATTGGTGCAGGGGCACATAGTAAAATCACATCAAAAGAATCTATTCGTCGTTTTTCATGCCACAAAAGCCCAAAATTCTATTTATCTGAAGTTGACAAGAATAATTATATCAAAGAAGAGCGAGCTCTATCAACCAATGATCTTGTATTTGAATTTATGATGAATGCATTAAGAATAAATGATGGATTTGCAATTAAACTATTCGAAGAAAGAACTAATCTGCCTATTAAAGAAGTTTCAAAAGAATTAGTAATTGCGAAAGAGAAGCTCCTGGTTCAGGAAATTAATGGTAGGATTAAACCAACAATTTTAGGACAAAGTTTTTTAAACGAGCTTTTACAAATTTTTTTAAGGGGCCAAACATAATGATGTTAAATAAGATTATTGATGACTATGTCGTTTCTGACCAAATTACAGAGGCAGATATTGAAAAGTTAAAGGAAGCAGGATTTAAAACTATTTTTTGTAATCGGCCAGATAATGAAGAACAAAATCAAATTCCTGTTAATAATATTCAAAGTAAAGCTATTGAAAGTGGCCTGAATTTTGTTCATCAACCAGTAATAGGTGGCCAAATAACACAAAATGATATTGATCAATTTAGTGATTATTATGATGAATCTGTAAAGCCTATTTTTGCCTATTGTCGAACAGGTACAAGGTCAAGCATGTTATGGGCATTATCAGAGTCAGGAAAAAGGTCTAAGGATGAAATACTAGAATTAACTACAGCTGCTGGATATAATCTAAGTAGTTTATTAGGATAAGGTATTTATAAATTGTTAAAGAAAATATTAATTTCATTAATTGGGGTCTTATGCTTAGTATTTATTTTACGCAATGAAATTATTAAGCAGTATTTGTCTTATGAAATAACAAAAATTATAAAATATGAGACCAGTATTGGGAGTTTAGATTATTCCATCAAAAAAAATAAATTAGTAGTAAAGGACTTAAGAATAAAAAATCCTGATGGCTATAAGAATGTTTATGCACTTTGGATAAATGACGTTTCTATTGATAATCCAGTTATTCAAAATGACAAACTAATAATAAATACTATAAAGATAAATAATGCTGATATTTATTACGATAATAATAATGGTGCATTAAATTTTAAAGAAATTTCTGAGAACATAAAACGTTACTTACATGAAAAAAAAATATTGGCAGTTAAAGAAAATGAAAATGTTTCTAAGGCCAAGACTAAAGAGGTCGCTGAGAATAAAGAGTTAATAAGGAATGAAGAGCCATCAATAATATTCATTAATAATTTACAAGTTAAGGATTCATTCATAAATCTTTCTTACAAATTTATGTTGAAGAAATCTATTTCAATACCTTTGGAAGACTATATTAATGTTTCTCAAGAACTAGATACTTTATTAAACAAATTTAATTCATACATCCAAGTAACTTCAAAGAAAATAAAAGCATCTAAAAGAAGGAGTGACCTATTAAAAATATTCCCAAAATGGGAGAAGCAAATTAATAAATTTAATCAAGAACTAGATAAATCTGAGCCATTAAATTTTTAACTATCGATATTGATAACACTTTTTGACAATCCTACTTCCTTTAAAAAACTTAAGAGGCCAAAAATTAATGAAGTCATTGCTATAATGAAAAGTGTAGATATGAATTGATTGAAATCAAAACTAATTTCGGTTGATATAAAGATCACTGCAATCAAAACACATATTAATAAAGCTGAAATTGTCGTTAAGGCAATTGCCCAATGCGTCCATTTTGCACGTCGCATTAAAAGGTTTAATTCTTTTTGTTTATATCCCTTCAAGTCTTTTGAATTCTCGTGAAGAACCCTAAAACGATCAACAATTCTCGTCAAACGAGCGGTCATAACTGTTAAAATTGCACCCACTCCCGTCAACAAGAAAGCTGGGGCTACTGCCATTTGAATAACGCTAGCAATTTCTACAAAATCTAACATCTACTTAACTAGCTTAGACTTGGCACTTTTAAGTGCTTTTTTAACGGTATTAAAGGCTGTGCCTCCAATATGTTTTCTTGATTTAATAGAGCCTTTTAGAGACAAACAATCGAATACATCTTTTTCAATTAGCGTACTAAAATTTTTCAAAGCTTTAAATTCAAGCTCAGATAAATCACATTGCTGATCAATTGCAAATTTAACTGTTTTCGCTACTACTCCATGAGCCTTTCTGAAGGGCATTCCTTTATTCACTAAATAATCTGCTAAATCTGTTGCTGTAGAAAATCCTTTAAGTGCTGCTTTCTCCATATTTTCTGGAAATATAGTAAGTTTAGAAATCATTTCAGCAAAAATATTTAATGAATCTGAAATCGTATCAGCTACATCAAAGACCGGTTCTTTATCTTCTTGATTGTCTTTGTTATATGCAAGTGCCTGTCCTTTCATCAATGTAAGCAGGCTTACTAAATGACCATTAACTCTTCCGGTTTTTCCTCTAACTAGCTCAGGTACATCAGGGTTTTTTTTCTGGGGCATAATGCTCGACCCTGTACAAAAGCTGTCTGAAATTTCTATGAAGTTAAAAAATGGGCTAGACCACATAATTAACTCTTCCGACCACCTAGACAAATGTGTCATTAATATAGATGCATTTGAATTAAATTCTATTAAAAAATCTCTGTCGGATACTGCATCAAGTGAATTACCCATAACACCATCAAATTTAAGAAGTTTAGCTACAAATATTCTATCTATGGGGTAAGAGGTTCCCGCTAGTGCTGCAGCACCTAAAGGTAAAATATTAATTCTTTTCCTCGCATCTTGAAATCTAGCTTTATCTCTTTCCAGCATTTCATAGTAGGCATGAAGATGATGAGCAAAACTTACTGGCTGAGCTACTTGTAAATGTGTCAAGCCTGGCATTATCGTCATAATGTGTTTTTCAGCTAACGTTAAAGTAGCTTTTTGTAAAACACATATCTGTTCAATAGTTTTATCTACAACATCTCTAAGGTAAAGTCTCATATCAGTTGCAACTTGATCATTTCTAGATCTTCCCGTATGCAGTTTCATTCCTGCCACACCAATAATTTCTGTTAATCTATTTTCAATATTTAAATGAACATCCTCTGAATCAATCGACCATTTAAAATTTTGAGCAATAATTTCTTTTTTAATTTGATTTAAGCCTTTTACGATAGACTTTAGATCACTAGCAGAAACTACCTTTTGTCTTTTTAACATTTCTGCATGCGCAAGAGATCCTTCGATATCATACATCGCTAATCTTTGATCAAAATTAACGGATGCATTGAATCTTTTAACAATTTCGCTGGTAGGCTCAGAGAACCTAGCTGACCACTTTTTTGTATTTTTTTTCATTTAAATTTATTTTTTCTGTTAATGCAATGAATTATATATGAAAATCTTCAATCACATGACTAATCTACGAATAGCTATGTGCTAAAATCTAAAATAATAATGATTAAAAAAATTACAATTGCATCTAGAGAAAGCCCACTTGCTATGTGGCAGGCAGAGCATATTAAATTTAAAATTAATCAACTTTACCCGCAGATTAAAGTTATTATTGAAGGGTTCAAAACTCAAGGGGATATCTTACTAAATCAATCATTAGCAACGATTGGTGGCAAAGGATTATTTATTAAAGAACTCGAACAGGCTTTATTGGAGAAAAAAGCAGATTTAGCAGTACACTCTATGAAAGACTTACCAATGGATATTCCTGACGAATTTCAACTGATTGCGATAACAAAACGTGAGGACCCAAGAGATGCCTTTATTTCAAATAATTTTGATTCTCTAGATGATATGCCAAAAGGTACGATTATCGGTACATCAAGTCTTAGAAGACAAAGTCAAATTAAAGCAAAATACCCTGATTTAATAATTGAGCCATTAAGAGGGAATTTACAGACTCGTTTAAACAAGTTAGACAAAAATCAATATGGAGCAATAATCCTGGCAGCTGCAGGACTTATTCGCTTAGGTCTAAAAAATCGAATCAAGAAATATTTAAAGACCACTATTAGCATCCCAGCTGTAGGTCAAGGCGCTTTAGGAGTTGAAGTCCTTGCTGAAAACGAATTACTGAGCAACATACTCAAAACTCTCAACGATGACGAGACCTCGAGATGTGTTTTAGCAGAAAGAACAGTAAGTAGATCTCTTGCTGGTAGTTGCACCGTTCCTTTAGGAGCATATGCATCAATATCTGGAAATGAATTTTCTATAAAAGGTTTTGTGGCTTCGCCAGATGGTACTCAAATTATTCATGCTGAAACAAAAGGAATAAAATCTGATTTTTATAAACTTGGCATAGAATTAAGTCAAATTCTAATTGATAAAGGCGCAAAAGATATTTTATCGGATCTATGAGAAAAAATAAGATAAAAAATAATATTGCACTAATCTCTACTAGGCCATATGAAAAAAATATTGCTTTATTCAAAGAACTTAAAAGTGCAAATGTCTTATTACTAAACCACCCTTTAACTGAAATTAAACCTCTTGAAGATTATTCAAAATTTGATTTGATTCTAAGTAATTTAGATAGTTACCAGCACATTATTTTTATAAGTACTAATGCTGTTAATTTTTTTGTTAAGCGCCTAAAGAATCTTAAAATAAAATTACCGAATCATATTATTTTATCCAGTATTGGTCCTATGACTCAAGAAGCCCTTGAAAAAGAATTTGATATTAATGTTTATTGCTCCAAAGAAAATTTTGACTCTGAAAATTTAGTTAAAAATAAAATATTTGATGACCTTCAAGATAAAAAAGTATTAATAATTCGAGGAACAGGTGGTCGTGAAACCTTAAAACAAATGCTTGAAGAAAAAGGTGCCAAAACTGATTATGGTGAATGCTATATTAGAAATTATCTAACTATAGAACAAGAAAAATTAAGCCTAGAACTTAAAAATAGCACTGCTATATTTATATTAATATCCAGCTATGGCAGTGCATGGCAACTTAACCAATCTCCTGGTCAGTGGATAGGTGACTATAGAACAAAATTTATCATAAACCATAAAAAAATTAATTTTCTTCTAAGAAGTGGTAGCTACGGATCTCACTTAAATGATGTCATTGTTACAGCTGATTTAAGTGCAAAATCAATACTCGAGATTATTCAAAATAATTAATTATTTTTTTGAGGAGCAAAAGTAAAAGCATCAGCAAAAAATTCTTCTTCTGCAAGTCCCTTTTTTACAAAATCATCAAAAGCAACTTCAACTAAACCTGGAGAACCACAGCAATAGACTTGGGTATTTTCTAAATCCTTAAAGTCTTCTAATACAATTTTATGGACTAGTCCAATTCGTAAATCTTCGCATTCTTTAGACTGTTTTTCAGATACTGGAATATAAGTAAAATCATCCATAGAATTTACCCAATCTAAACAAAGATTATGCATGTATAAATCATTAAACTCCCTCGCACCTCTGTACAAATAAATTGGTCGCTTTATTTTATTTCTAATTATGTCTTCAATTATTGATTTTATAGGAGCAAACCCCGTGCCACCTGCAACAAAAATAATTGGTTTAGTACTTTCACGAAGATAAAATTGGCCAATTGGTGCTTCAATTTTATGTATAGATTTTTCTTGCATCTCTTCAAAAACATAATGCGTAAACTTACCTCCTTCAATCAATCTTAAATGAAGCTCTATTAAACTATCATTTGGATTACTGGCAATTGAAAAAGCTCTTCTAGCTCCCCCCTCTATTAAAAATTCAATATATTGCCCTGCTTTAAATTTCAGTACTTCATTTCCTGGAAGTTTAAGTAGCATTTTCATTACACTATCATTAAGCTTTTCAAGAGATTCGACGCGAACAGGGAAAATCTTTGGGGCATCTTCGAGATTTACTTCTGATTCTCTAGTTTCTACAACTAAATCTTCTAGTGCAAGAGCTTTACAACATAAGGTAAAACCATTTTCTTTTTCAGTATCAGATAGAACTGTTCTCTGATAGTTATCAATAGCAATATTTCCATTAATTACTTTAGCCTTACAAGCACCACACGATCCATTTTGACAACCATAAGGAATATTTATACCAGCAGAAATTGCTGCCTCTAAAATTGTTTGACTTGGCTTTACCAGAAAAGTCTTTCCGGAAGGCAGAATTTTAACGTGGTAACTCATTATTTATTTACTATCGTCGTCGTCACGACTAAACTCGCCCTCAATAACGTCTCCTTTATCTTGAGTGTTTGTTTTTTGTCCATATTCATTTTTACTTGATTGCTCATTAACAGGAATCAAAAGTAAAAATAATGCAATAATATCTGTGAGTACACCGGGGAATAAAAATAATGCGCCAGCTAATAAATTTTTAGCTGTTCCCATTAACAGAGATATTGGGCTACCTCCTTGATTGATTAAACTCAATAATCTTGGGATTACCAAAGATTTTTCCTCACTAATGAGTTGCCAACCCAATATAGCCATTGTTATTAGGTAACCAAAAAACCACCAGCCATATTGGCTAAAAAAATATATTAATCCAGCTATTTCAAAACCAGGTAATAAAATTAAAGCAAGAATTAAGATTTTTCGCATAATTAATGAGTTATGATAAATTAAATTAGTTTAAGAATATGAGAACGTAAACCCGTTTTAACACTCTTATTAATTATTATAACCTCAATTATTAACTTATAAGATGCTAAGATATTTAAATTTGTTTATTATTAGAATTTTTTTAATTTGCTTTAGCATATCAACTGCTTTTGCAGATGATAATTCCTTATTTTATAAGAATGAACAAAAATTTCTCCCACTAGAGCAAGCTTTTAAAATTGATTTAGAGCTTACCAATAATATAAGCGAAGTAAATCTAGTTTTTTCAAATCAACCCGGATATTACCTGTACAAATCTAAAATAAAGGTAACAACAAATCCACAAACATCTATTAAGTTATATTTGCCTGATGGCAAAAAAAAACAAGATCAATTTTTTGGAGAACAAGAAGTATATTATGGTCAGATTAAAGCACTTATCTCATTTGCTAATGGCTCTGCAAAAAATCAGAATTTTATTATTGAATACCAAGGCTGCAGCGAAGAAGGCTTGTGTTATCCTCCAGCATCAAAAACAATAGCTTATAAAGAATTTTCAAATAATTCCCCAAACAAATCGTCTGAAACTTATTCTATTATTGAAAAACTATCTTCTCAAGATTTTCTAACAACATTATTTGGTTTCTTTTTTGCAGGTGTCCTTCTTGCACTTACTCCCTGCGTCCTTCCCATGGTCCCCATCTTGTCCGGAATAATATTAGCAAGCAATCCTAAAAAATCTATTTCTTACACACTCAGTTATGTAGGAGGGATATCTTTCACCTACACTATTTTAGGAATCACAGCTGGCATTACTGGAACATTGTTATCCTCAAGCTTACAAAATGTAAATTTTTTAATTTTTAGTAGTATTATTTATCTAGTATTTGCATTATCGATGTTTGACTTCATTAAACTCCCTTCATCTTCTTTACAAAATATTTTTAGTAAATTTTTAAATAATTTTAAGGCTAATAATTTAATAAACATCTTTTTACTTGGACTTTTTTCTTCATTAATATTAAGTCCATGTGTCGCACCCCCACTGGCTGCAGCTATTTTATATATAGGGCAAACACAGGATTATGCATTAGGTGGCTTTGCTTTATTCTCTATGAGTATTGGTATGAGTCTTCCTCTTTTAATTCTAGGTTTTTCTTCTCAAAAGATTTTACCAAAAACTGGGCCTTGGATGTCTTCAGTAAAAAGAGTATTAGGTTTTATTTTATTTGGCATGAGTATTTATATTATTAGGCCTTTGCTAAGTGAAGAGTTATTCTTTACTTTACTTCTTGTAGTTTTAACAGCTAACTTTATCTATCTATTGATTCACTCAAAAAATAGTTCGATACTTCGATCTATTTTTATCTTTTGTGTAATTATCTCATCTTTGTTTACACTCTATAATGTAAAACAATTAATTGTCGAACAAAATTCTACTAATAAATACTCGAAAACACACATTAAATTTACTAAAGTAAATTCTATAGCTGATCTGGATTATTATATTAATAGCAAAAATAACAAACCTATTATTTTAGATTTCTATGCAGACTGGTGTGTAGCTTGCTTAGAATATGAAAAATTTACCTTTAATGATCCAAAAGTTGGTATCCTAATGGAACAATTTGTTTTACTTCAAGCAGATGTTACGTCAAATTCAAATGAACATAGTTTATTACTCAAACTATTTGACCTATTTGGCCCTCCTGGAATTATATTTTTTGATAGCAAAGGCAAAGAAATCAAATACCTTCGCACTGTTGGTTTTAAAGATGCAAAAGAATTTAAAATTATCTTGGAAGAAGCACTAAAAAATGAATAAAACTAGTTTATTTAAAATTCTATTGATTGGGCTCATATCTATGAGCCTTGGTATTGGACTTAAAAAATATTTCTATAAGAATGAGACGTCTAACAATGACTTACCTACTAAGATATTATTTAACACATCCCTTCCTGACAACTATGAAAATATTGTAAATCTTAGTAATTATAAAAAAAAATGGATATTAATTAATTTCTGGGCGACATGGTGTGAACCATGTAGAGAAGAAATTCCTGAATTAAACGAATTTTATGAAAATAACAAAAATATAACACTAGTTGGAATTGCAATCGATGAACCGGAATTAGTTAGAAAATATACAAAGGTAGTTCCCATACACTATACTTCTCTAATATCAGATATGAGTGGTGTTTCCCTATCAAAATCACTCGGGAATGATAGAGGTGTCTTACCATTTTCTGTGCTTATTAGTCCTACTGGAGAAATTAAAAGTACTTTTTCCGGCAAACTTACATCAAATGATTTAACTGAAATAATTCCAAGTATGGTTCGCTAGTACAAATATATTAAAGATAACAAAAGTAGTTAAAATTCCTTAAAATTCACTTAAATGTAATTAATTTCGTCAAAATTACGTTTTTTATAAATAAATTTAAATTAATTAAAATGTAGACAAATGTAATTAATTTCGTCAAAATTACTTTTCTATTAAAAAAACTGCTATTTAAAATTATGCCAGTTAAAAGTATTAGTGTAATCCATGGTCCAAACCTCAACCTACTCGGTGAGCGTGAGCCTGATCATTATGGATCATTTAGCTTAGCAGAAATTGATCAACGATTAAGGAAAGAAGCGAAAGCCCTTTCAATCAATATTGATATATTCCAAAGTAATAACGAATCAGATCTTATAGAAAAAATACAAACAAATACAAGTGACTTTATTATTATAAATCCAGCTGCTTTTACTCATACTTCAATTGCTATTAGAGATGCGCTTTCAGCAAAAAAAATAAAGTTCATTGAAGTTCATATTTCAAACGTATTTGCAAGAGAATCATTCAGGAAAGAATCTTATTTTTCTGATATTGCTGTTGGAATTATATCTGGGTTAGGAGCTGAAGGTTATATTGCCGCTTTAGCCTACGCGGCTAAATTAGACTAAAAAATTAAGAGGTATATTAAATGGACTTAAGAAAACTAAAAAAACTAATAGATTTAGTAAAAGAGTCAGGGATTGAAGAACTAGAGCTAACTGAAGGAGAAGAAAAAGTAAAAATTAGCGCCAAATCAGCAACTTCAACTACAACTAACTATTTACCTCCACAAGCTCCACCTCCTGTTAATTCTTTGCCGCCAAAAGTAAGTCAAACAGCTGCAGATAATGAAGTATTGGATAAAGATGTAGAACAACAGAAAATAACTTCGCCAATGGTAGGAACTTTTTATAGAGCCTCTTCGCCGGACTCTTCGCCATTTGTTGATATAGGATCAACAGTAAAAAAAGGAGATACGCTATGTATCATAGAAGCAATGAAACTCCTTAATGAGATTGAATCAGATAAAGATGGAGTAATAAAAGCGATTCTTTTTGAAAATGGTCAACCCGTTGAGTTTGGGGAGCCACTATTTATTATCAGTTAACTGCTAATCAGGATTTATTAATTAATGTTCGATAAAATATTAATCGCTAATCGAGGTGAAATTGCTCTCAGAATACTCAGAGCTTGCCAGGAAATGGGTATAAAAACTGTAACCGTTCACTCTCAAGCTGACTCTGAAGCTAAATACGTAAAATTATCTGACGAGTCTGTTTGCATAGGTCCCGCCCCATCAAATCTTAGCTACCTAAACGTACCAGCTATTATAAGTGCTGCGGAAGTTACTGATGCACAAGCCATTCACCCTGGGTATGGATTTCTTTCAGAGAATGCTGACTTCGCAGAAAGAGTTGAAAAAAGTGGGTTTACATTTATTGGTCCAAAATCAGAAACTATAAGGCTTATGGGGGATAAAGTTAGCGCAAAATCTGCTATGAGAAAAGCAGGCGTACCGTGTGTTCCAGGTGGGGAAGGAGCACTTCCAGACGATTCTCAAGAAATAAAATTAATGGCTCAAAAAATTGGATACCCGGTAATTATAAAAGCATCTGGTGGAGGGGGAGGCAGAGGCATGAGGGTGGTTCATACAGAAGCTGCCTTATTAAATTCAGTTGCAATGACTAAAAGTGAAGCTCAAGCTGCATTTGGTAATCCGGTTGTTTATATGGAAAAATTTTTAGAAAATCCACGACATATTGAAATCCAAGTCTTAGCAGATTCACACAAAAATGCTATTCATTTAGGAGACAGAGATTGTTCAATTCAACGCAGGCATCAAAAAATTATTGAAGAAGCACCAGCCTCAGGTATAACAGATAGACAAAGAGAAAAATTGGGGGCTCGATGCGCCAAAGCATGTCAAAAAATAGGTTATCGAGGGGCTGGAACTTTTGAGTTTTTGTATGAAAATGGTGAATTCTTTTTTATTGAAATGAATACAAGACTTCAAGTTGAGCATACAGTTACAGAATTTATTACCGGTATTGATTTAGTCCAAGAACAAATAAAAATAGCTTTCGGAGAAAAATTATCTTTTAGACAAAAAGATATTGTATTCAAAGGACATTCAATTGAATGTCGAATCAATGCGGAAGATCCTTATAATTTTACTCCTTCTCCAGGGGATATTACTAGATTTCATATGCCAGGAGGACCAGGCATAAGAGTCGATACTCATGCATATGGTGGATATAAAGTACCATCTCATTATGACTCTATGATTGGCAAACTTATTTCATATGGGGAAAATAGGCAACAAGCTATTGCAAGAATGAAGATTGCCCTTTCTGAAGCAATAATAGATGGTCCAAAAACTAATATTCCTCTTCATAGAGACTTAATGGATGATTTTGGATATATTGAAGGTGGGGTTAGCATTCATTACCTTGAACATAAGTTAGATAAAAAATAATAATTTATGGCTTGGACAAGTCTTATTATTAAAATTGAAGAACTAAACGTCGAATTACTATCTGACTATCTTATTAAATTAGGCGCTATTTCAGCCTCAATTCAAAACTCACATATTAATAAGTTAGATGAAGAGCTTATTTTTGGAGAACCTCATGACGGCCCAACTCAGTTTTGGAAAAAAAACGAAGTTCAAGCTCTTTTCGAAGAAAAAATTAATATTAAAGAAAAAATTAAGAATATAAAAAGCAAATTTGAATTACTCGATTCACAATTCATAATCTCCAGCGTTGAAGATCAAGACTGGGTCAAACTTACTCAATCACAATTCAATCCTATTTGTATCGAAGATAAAGTATGGATAATCCCTTCCTGGCATGACTTTGTAAATATAAATGCAATAAATATTATTATTGACCCTGGGTTAGCTTTTGGGACAGGTGCTCACCCTACAACCCAACTATGTATTAAATGGTTAATTAAAAAAGTTAAATCTAATTTAAATGTTTTAGACATAGGTTGTGGCTCTGGTATTTTAGGTATAACAGCAAAGAAATTAGGCGCAAAAAAAGTTGTCGGAGTAGATATAGACCCACAGGCTATTCAGTCAAGCAAAGAAAATAGTATAGTTAATAAGACTGAAGTTGTATGGATGCAAAGTGATAATGAAATAGAATTTAAAGGAGACTTAGTTGTTGCTAATATATTATCTAGTGCTTTAAAAGTATTAGCACCAGTTATAGCAAATCAATGTAAAAAAAATGCATCAATAGCATTATCAGGCATACTTTTATCTCAAGAAGACGAAATCAAAGAAATTTATTCTTCATGGTTTGTTTTTGAAAATTCAACAATTCAAGATGGGTGGGTTTGCATTTCTGCTTCAAAAAAATAGTATTAGATTTAATGTTTCTTATATTAAAATTTGAATAAAGGATTATAATAAAAATAATGGAAAATATTAAAAATTATTGCTTAATTTTATTATCAGGATTTTTGATTGGTTGCGCCTCGAGTGCGCCTCAAGTAGAGCAGTTCCCTGCACCACATAATAATTATTCTGGGAGAATAATCGATGGATATTTTGAAACTGAAGATTCTAGTGCCAGAATGATGCGTTCATGTAAAAGTTATGGCGGAATTAAAGAATCAAGTATAAAAGATGAAGGCCAAGATTTACTTCTTCAAGGAATAATTTCATACCAATGTAAACATACAGACAAACTAGATGATGAATTAAACATTGATGGTAAATCATCAAAACGACTATCAGGAACGGTAGCAAGAAAAAAATGTGAAAATTTAGGTTTTAAAATAGGTAAAAAATCTTTTGCCAATTGTCTTAAAGAACTCACACAATAAAATAATTTATAAAAAATAACCTTATGATAAAAAAAATTCTTTATAGTTTCTTAATATTTTTTTTATGCTCCACAATTCACGCTAACCAAAAAAATATTTCTTTTTCTTGTAAAGGAATGAGTAGCTTTGAACTTGTCGGAGCTTCAGGCGAAAAAAAAGAATCAAAAAACTTAACTTATACATTTATTAATGGAGCATTACAGGATTTAAATAATATAGACTGTGGTTTTGACTCTTCTCAAATAACTTGTGAATCAACCTTCTTAAATTTTAGAAAATTAACGATTGACTTAAAAACTAAAAAAGCTACCGATTTTATATCTGGAAACAAGGGTTTTGGTCAATATATTGAAAGCTTTGAAGGTACATGTAAAAAAATATAAATGATTTCAATAAAAAAAATAGATAATAATCATTTTACTGTAAAAGTTTCAAACAATCCTGCCTCGAACCATAACATAACTCTTGATGATGATGATTTCTTCAAATATAGCTTAAGAAATATGACTAGAGAAAAGTTTATAGAATCTTCTTTTAAGTTTCTTTTGGATAGAGAGCCAAATACGTCAATTTTAGAAAATTTTAATCTTAAAGTAATTAATAATTACTTCCCAGAATATGAAAAAAAAATTCATGACTATTTTGATTAAACTACTCTTTACTTCAATTCTATTGCTTCCTTTAAATGGATTCTCACAACAAGAACGGTCTATTAATGAAGAAAGATTTAGTAATAATAATTTAAAATATCAAGTTGAATATATTAACGGTATTAAGCATGGAAAAGAAATTTTTTGGTATGAATCAGGATCCAAAAAAATTCAAAGTCATTTCAAGAATGGTAAAGAAAACGGCTTATGGCAACAATGGTATGAAAATGGTCAGATCAAACTAAAGGTTGTATATAAGAATGGTAAAGAAAACGGCTTATGGCAACAATGGTATGAAAATGGTCAGATTAGATCTTCTGTAATGTTTATTAATGGCCAAAAAGATGGGGAAGAGATTTATTTTAATAGAGATGGTTCTATTAGGTCTACTGATTTATACAAAATGGGAAAAATAATAAAGTAGATTTTTAAAAGGAATACTTAATATGATTAAAGCATTTGCAGCGCTAGAAGCAAAAAAAGATTTGGAAATTTTTGAATTTGAAGCACAGCCCCTTAAACCTAATGAAGTTCAAATAAAAGTTGAATCCTGTGGAATCTGTCATAGTGATATTAGTGCAATTGATAACAGCTGGGGGGCTTCGAAATTTCCCATGGTTGCAGGCCATGAAATTATTGGAAAAGTTATTGGTATTGGCTCAGAAGTTTCCTTACATGAAGTTGGTAATCGGGTCGGCTTAGGATGGCATTCCGGATATTGTAACTCATGTGAACACTGTAATTTAGGAGACAATAACTTTTGTAGGTCAACAAAAAAAACAGTTTATAGCCAACATGGTGGCTTTGCAGAAGAAGTATCTGCAGATGAAGTAAGTATTATTTCTATTCCTGAAGGCGTTAAGCATGAAGACGCAGGACCTCTTCTGTGTGGAGGTATTACAGTATTTACACCCATAGTGGAATTTGATATTAACAGTAGTCATAAAGTTGGAATTATTGGTATTGGTGGATTAGGTCATTTGGCAATCCAATTCTATAAAGCTTTAGGTTGTCATGTAACTGCGTTTACTAACTCTTCTGATAAAAATGAATTGCTAACTTCTTTGGGTGCTGATGAAATAGTTTCGTCAACTGATAAGGCTTCAATTAAAGCCTTGGACGCTCAGTTTGATTTTTTAATATCAACAGTTAATGTTAAATTAGACTGGAATTTATTCCTAAATATTATTAAGCCAAGAGGAAGATTACATTTTGTTGGGGCTGTTCTTGATCCCATTGCTGTCTCTGTATTTTCCCTAATGGGTGGACGTCGATCAATATCAGGGTCTCCAGTCGGTAGCCCAAAAAATATTACTAAAATGTTAAATTTTTGTGCTGAACATAAAATATCTCCTTTGGTTGAGCATTTTAAATTTGATGATATAAATACTGCTATTAAAAAACTACGGGATAATAAGGTTAGATTTAGAGCTGTATTAACCTGGTAATAAAATGGCAAATTATAATGTTAGTGGCTTAATAACTCTTGCTGAGTTGGCTAAAATAAAAAAACCTTTGTGGTATGTATATATTTTAAAGTGCGCAGATAGTACTTACTACACAGGCATCACTAATAATATCGAGAAAAGAATTGCTTGTCATGAAAATGGTCATGGAGCTAAATATACCAAAGGACGAGGTCCATTTAAACTAGTTTTTCAAGAATCACACCCGGATAGAAGCCGTGCGAGCCAAAGAGAAAGAGAAATTAAAAAATTGTCTTTAACTCAAAAGAAGCATTTAATTGAATCACCCAAATTGCTATAGTGAAAATTTGCTTTATTCTCATATGCCTATATACTTCGCTCTCGGTAAGATTGACATTAATATTCTTAATTAGCAATCTTTTTAAAGAACTACTTAAGGACCTATATATTGTCTTTCCAATCACTAAATCTACATCCATCAATTCTTAAAGCAATATTAGATCAGGGATATTTAGAATCTACCCCCATACAAAAAAAAGCAATACCTGAAATACTTCTAAAAAAACATGTTTTAGCAACTGCGCAAACAGGTACAGGAAAAACTGCAGCTTTTGTGCTTCCTATACTTCAATTTCTCTCTCAAAATGAAAAAAAAATCAAAGGTCCAAGAACTTTGATTGTTAGCCCAACAAGAGAATTAGCCAATCAAATTACTGATAGTATAAAAAAATATAGTCGTTACCTAAAAATGAATTCAGTAACAATAACTGGTGGTATGTCCTACACTTTACAGAATAGATTACTTTCAAAACCTATTGATATACTAATTGCAACACCTGGTAGACTTTTAGATTTATATCAACAAAAAAAAATTAATCTTAAATCAGTAGAAATTATGGTCTTAGATGAAGCTGATAAGATGCTTGATATGGGATTTGTGCCAGATATTAGAAAAATATTTAATGCTACAAATAAAGAGCAACAGATGCTTATGTTTTCTGCTACTTTAGATCAGAATGTTTCAAAAATAGCACAAGAATTTTTATCATCTCCAATTCAAATAACAATAAAACCAGAAACTACTGGACACGTTAATATTGAACAATCACTTTATTTTGTAGATAATCAATCACATAAACAAAAATTACTTCATCATTTTTTAGAAGGGGATGACGTAAACCAAGCGATTATCTTTACTGCTACAAAGAGACAGGCAGATAGACTTTCAGATGACTTGTACGATCTAAATATTAAGTCATCTTCACTTCATGGTGACATGTCACAAGGAAGTAGAACAAAAACAATTAATCGATTTAAAAGAAATGAGATTAAAGTTTTAGTAGCTACTGATCTAGCATCTCGCGGCATAGATGTTAAACATATAACACATGTTATTAATTATGACTTACCAAGATTTGCTGAAGATTATGTTCATAGAATTGGCAGAACAGGTAGGGCTAATAAAAAGGGCTTAGCAATTAGCTTAGTTAACCAAACTGATCGAGATTTACTTCGTAAAGTTGAGAAATTTACTAATCTAAAAATTGAAGTTAAAACTGTTCCAGGAATGGAAGCTAAAAATAGCCAAATAGAAAATCCACCAAGAAAAAAAAGAAGAAGTGGGAAAAAAAGGCCATTTTTTAAGTCTGCAAAATCTTTTAAAAATCAGAGTAATGCAAAAAAAAGAATGAAGGGTAAGGCTCCAAAAGTTGCAGTAGCTTAATCACTTACACCAAGATCACTTATTGCGTAAACACCAGTTGGTCGTTCTTTATCTGTTTTCCAAAATCGTCTTTTTACAATACGGCAACGGTCTCGATTAATATCAGCAACACCAAATTTTAATTTTGCATTTGGAATAATCCTATAAATATGCCTTTCTATTCCGTCTATAGACTCTGGCGCATCATCATGAGCACAAAATATTAATATGTTTTTTTTTCTTTTCTCCGTTTGCCTAGAAAACACTAAGTCATCACGTCCAATTTCTTTTAAGTGTTTCCGTATCTTTTCTATTTCTTGATCTGTTAATGGCTCTAACTTTAATAAACTAACTCTTTTCATTAACGAGATTGCATTAGCATTGATTTTTTCTTTATTTAAAATTTGGGGGATAAACCTTATAATCCATACATCTTTTTCTTTCGATGCCTTTAAATTAGTTATAATTTGTTCAACTGGATATTTTGTTAAAATTGGTGGTCGCATTTTTAGGGCATTAAAGTATTATTTAATACAGTATCCTACATTACTTTATTTATGTAAATCATATCATGATGAAATTTGAGACTTATTTATACGATATTTTACTTTTTCTTGGACTAATACTATTTTTAGGTATTTTAATTTTTATTGCTTACCGAGTTACGAATAATAAAAAATAATTTTTAGTTTAAGTTTTTAAATTATCATACACATATGACATTAATTATTATTAAAATAATCCTAACCTCTTTAATTATTGTTTTAGTAACTGAGGTAGCAAAGTATTCAGATAAAATTGGTGCTTTGATTGCATCATTACCATTAATAACGATAATTGTTCTTTTTTGGCTTTTTTATGAAAAACAGTCAACGGAAAAGATTGCGAACCATGCTTATTATACTTTCTGGTATGTGTTACCAACTCTGCCGATGTTTTTAATTTTCCCTTGGGTATTAAAAATTATGAATTTCTGGCCCGCACTTTTGATATCAATAACATTAACTATATTTATATTTTTTATATATGCCTTTATTTTACGAAAATTTGGTATTGATTTACTGTAATTGAATTAAATTGATTTTTTAAGGTCAATCAGATATGTCAATTTTATTAAAAATTATTATTGCAGTTTCTATAATTATTGCTGCTACTGAGCTTAGCAAAAAAAGCACTACCTTAGCAGCAATTTTACTAGCAATGCCAATTGTTTTATTTGTTTCATTTACACTAATCTGGGAAGAGTCAAAAGACTCTCAAAAAATTGCATTACTTACCCATGAAACACTTCTATTTATATTACCCGTTATTCCTTTCTTATTTCTATTAAGTTTCTTACTTAAGAATGGGGTTAATTACTATTTATCTTTAGGTATCTCAACAACCGGTATTGCTTTTGTTACACTTATAGTTCAAAAATATTTTTTTAATTCCTAGTTATTAGCATTAATATATAAGAACCAAATTAAGCTCTTTTTTACCACCAGTCCTTATGCAATTTATTTTTTTTGTTTGTATATTGAATATAATATCCATGCAAATACAATTCCAGCTCCACCTTTTGATCCAATATTGTTTAACAGATCAACTATTGGGCCAGCTAAATCTACTGACTCACTAAAAGGAATTTTTATACTTCCTGTAAGTAAATCAAATAGAAATAAGAATACAATAAGACTAAGTATTAACTCTGTGAACGCTATTGCCCATTTTTTAATTATCAGTAAAAGATTCACTATTTATCTCCAAAAAAAATTTAATAAAAAAGGACCTTGAGGTCCTTTTTTAATTATATCTAAACAAGATCCATACTACTTTCTAGCTTTCCAAATTGAATACAGAACCCATACAGCTACTAGTCCAACAATACCTTGACTGCCTAGATTGTTAATAAGACCTGTTACTGTCCCAATTACATCTGGTGTTCCAAAGAATGGTACGGGTGCACCACCCATTAAAATTTCAAGAACAATTGATAGCGCTAAAAGACTAACGATTGTTTCTGATAATCCCCCAGCCCATTTTCTTACAGTAGTTAATATATCCATTTCTTATTTCTCCTGTTGTAATATAGAAAAAGTTTAAACTTTCATCTCTTTAAACTTGATCTATTTTAGTCCTTTTTATTTAAAAAAACACAATATATAGTAAATTAAATTATTATTTTTACTATATATAGTAATTTTGGTATATAATTTGAGGTTCCCCTTGGAGCTACCGTTTATTTAAACTATTCGACTGTGACTGATTTTGCTAAGTTTCTTGGCTTATCAACATCTGTACCTTTCCTTAAAGCAACATGATATGCAAGTAATCGAACTGGAATTGAATGAATTATTGGAGATAAAACACCTGTATGCCTTGGAGCTCTTA
>MDSY01022996.1_pt1 | contig 44858 bp, 35 predicted proteins | sample 811131 | NCBI WGS metagenome assembly MDSY01 (sample SAMN05326643, study PRJNA326480) | marine metagenome | isolation source: seawater | place: Atlantic Ocean: South West | collected 2010
CCTTCATTTCTTGTAGAGGGTGGATGGGTTGTAGGATTTTTTCGTGATGCAGAAGCATTACAACAACCTGTTATCATGGGAAGTTTGCCAGGAGTTCCTAGTGAACCTGCTAATTTCAGAAATGGTTTTAACGATCCAAGACATGCAGAAAGTAGCACGCCATATGCTTACTCGCCTGAGGGTAGAAATGAATATGGCCCGTATCCTTTAGGACAACAAATAGATACAAACGATAAAACCAAAGGAGTTTATTCTAGAGACAGCGGACACACTTACGGAGAATCCGATACCAATAGACTTGCAAGGGGTAGTGTTGCTGAAACTCACGGTGGTCTTATTAGACGTAGAAGTATTCGCAGAACAAAAGTACCTACTGCAACCACACCTCACCTTCCTAGCGTAAGTCAAGATTTAGCAACAGCGGAAACTAGAACTACTTGGAATCAACCTCATCCAAAAAGTCATGCAAAGGATGCTAGTCCATACTACACTGCAAAGTATCCACTCAACCATGTTTATGAAAGTGAATCAGGACACATACAGGAAATAGATGATACTCCTGCTGGAGAAAGGCTTTTAAGACAGCACAAGACAGGTACATATGAAGAGATACAGCCAAAAGGTGATAAGATTGTACAGGTAGTAGGAGATAACTATGAGATTATTGCTGGTGCATCAAATGTTCTTATTACTGGAAATGTAAATCTTACAATAGAAGGCACCAAACGTGAACTTATAAAAGGTGATTATATTCTTGAAGTTGAAGGCAATTTAACAGAGAAGGTACACAAAAATCACTTTGTAAAAATAGGTGCTGGTTCTGGCGGAAATCGTGAAGAGGAAATATTAGGCAATCATTCCTATAACATAAATAATAATGTAATTGGCAGAATTGGTGGTAATAGACAAATTACAATTGAAAAACATGATGTATTAACTATTAATGATTATAGAAAACTTTCAGCGGTGAATGATATATCATATAAATCTATAACTAAGAATGTTGATATAACTGCTAAAGAGGCAATGACACTAAGAGCAATATCAAGTAATATTGGTGTATCCGCAGGCGCAAAGATGAATTTAAAATCTGTTTCTGATATGACAATTAAAACAGAAGCTGCATTAACATCAATCACTACTTCTACTTGGACACATACCTCTGGTGGTAATATTTCTATTACTGGCGGCCCAAGAATTGATCTTAACCCACCTTGATAGGAGAAAGGTAATATGCCATTAATTGCAAGAAAAGTTGGAAGTGGTGATATAGTTAATACTGTTCATCCTATATGCGTAAGTCCAGGCGATATTCTAACGGACACTGGTAGTAGTGATGTTTTTATTGTGGGCCATGGTTGTCATAGAGAGGATGATTTAAATGAGCCGCATACACATTGCCCACCTGTATACGGAACTGCTGTTAATAGTTTTTCACCAGATGTATATGCGAATGGTAAAAGAGTTGCGAGATTGGGTGATACCTATACTTGTACAGCAGAAGTAAAAGCAGTACAACAAAATACTGTTTACGCAAACGGAGACTAAAATGGCAATTGATGTTTCAAATTTAATTTCTGATACTGGTCTATGTGGTGCAAGTGTTGGTTTTGATTCAGTCTTATCACAACTAACTTTAATTGAAGACCAACTTTTAGCTGGTATTGACTTAGATGCAAGTGCATTAAAAGCTCAATTAGAATCTTCTTTACAGCTATTAGAAACTGATTTACGTTCACTTGTTCCAAAATTACCAGATTTACCGACTGTTAGTTTACAATCAGAAATAAAACAACTTTTGGTTATACCACCAACATCGAGTCTTTACTTAGAAAAATTATCAAGTATTACTTCTACTTTTGGTGACGCATTGTCAGCTGCTGGACAAGATTTGAACAGTATAGTTTCCGATGCTGTTGGAGCTTTATCTGGTGGAGTTGATTTATGTAGTAAGATACCAAATTTTGAAGCAGTAGGAACAGAAGTTGTAGAAAAGGCTACAAATAGTTTACAAGCACAAATACCAGCAATAAAAGAAGAATTATCAAAAATAAATGACGAAGAGATTGCACAAAAAATTACAGACATGAAAAAACAATTAGAAACAGAAACAGAGAGTGCAATGGCATTTTGGACAAGTCCAGCATCAGTACTTGATTCTTTTTCTGATCCTTCAGATGATAACCTACCAACTTCGGCTGGTAATTTTTCAGATGGCGGTGAGTTAGAAATTGGTGGTGGAGATAATCTTTCAAGAGGTTTACTGTGATAATTATAAACAATAAAACTTTAGTTACTCTAAATGTTTATTACTGGATGCCTGATTATGAGAATATACTACAACAATTTGTTTGGCAAACAGTAGATATAAAACCGAAGTATCCAAGGATACATAAATTTTTAGATTATTGGCATAACAATATAGATGCAATAGTTAGTGAAATACAAATATGCGATAGTGAAAGGAAATAATTATGGCAAGAAAAAAAGGCGGAAAAAGTAAAGGAAATATTTCAAAAGGTGAAAGACGAAATGTGGCAAAATCTATTATGAATGCTGTACGTAAATCGACTCCACCTTTAGTTACTTTATCTAATAAACAAAAAGCATTTAATGAAGGTAAACGTGTAATGGTTACTATTCCAAATCCTAGTAAAAGTGAAACAAATAAACCTTTTATTAGAGTTACTGCTCAAGAAGCGGGTTGGAAAAAACAAATGCCTTATCGTATGAAACAAGATGGATAGCCGTTATAAATAATTCCATGTAGGAGTTAAATATGTCAGATGCTTATTATGACGCACAGAATAAAAATGATATAACACGCAATGTTCGTCAATATCGTGATCTTGATCTTTTATTTTCTAGAACAGGTAATACTAAAGATGTAAATACCTTAACAGATATACTTGCTGTTAAGCGTTCTGTTCGTAATTTAGTTCTAATGAATCATTATGAAAAACCTTTTCATCCAGAAATAGGTTCTGGTGTTAGAGGTATTTTATTTGAACCAATGACTCCTGTAACGGCATATATTCTTTCAAAAAAAGTTGAAGAAGTTATTGAGAATTTTGAGCCAAGAGTTAGTCTTGTTGGAGTTCGAGCCAATCCAGACTTAGATCGTAATGCATATGAAATAACAGTTGAATTTTATGTCTTAAATGCTCCCACAGAGTTAGCAGAACTAACACTATTATTAGAGAGATTACGATAATGGCAAATAACCCAAACAGACTTAGAGTAACAGAACTTGATTTTGATACTATAAAAGATAACTTAAAAACATTTCTTCAAGCGCAAACACAATTTACAGATTTTGACTTTGAGGGTTCTGGTTTAAATATTCTTTTGGATACACTTGCATACAACACTCATTATTTAGCATTTAACGCTAATATGCTTGCAAATGAAATGTTTATTGATAGTGCTTCTGTCCGATCAAGTATAGTTTCTCACGCAAAAACACTTGGATATGAAGTAAGTTCTACCAGAGCTGCTAAAGCATTAATTAGTGTTAAATTAAATACTAGTTCATTATCTACAGCTACGATGAATGCTGGAACTGTTTTCACTGGCCAGGCTGATGATGTTAGATATCAATATGTAACGATATCTGATATCACCGCAGCTAGTTCTGGTGGTTTTATTCAATTTGATAGCGTACCTATTTACGAAGGCACGTATGTTACAACAAGATATACCGTTGATAGTTCTGACGTATCACAAAAATTTACAATTCCAAATGATACAGCTGATACTACTACTCTTACAGTTAAAGTACAAAATTCTTCTACTGATTCTACCACAACAACATATACAAAAGCTACTGACATAACGCAAGTTAAATCTGACAGTAATGTATATTTTTTACAAGAAACATTTGGCGGTAAATTTGAAGTTTATTTTGGTGACGGTGTAGTAGGTAACAAACTTTCAGATAATAACATTGTTATTCTTCAATACGTAGTATGTAATGAAGGTTTAGGAAATGGAGCTGGTAATTTTCGTAATGAAACTGCAATTGCAACGGTGACAGATGTAGATATTACTTTACTTCAAGCTGCTCAAGGTGCATCTTTGCCAGAATCACTTTCATCTATACAACAAAATGCTCCACTTGATTATGCTGCTCAAGGTCGTTGTGTAACAACTAGTGATTACGAAGTATTTGTTAAAAAACTTTATTCTAATACAAAAAGTGTTTCTGTTTGGGGCGGTGAAACTGGTTCTTTTGATCCTTCTCTTGGTGTTGTGGATGATCCAGTTTATGGTAAAGTTTATATTTCAATCAAATCAACAAGTGGCAACAATTTAACCGCTACAGAAAAAAATACTTTAGTAAATGATCTTGCAAGATATAAAGTTGCATCTATAACACCAGAAGTTGTTGATCCAGAAACATTATATTTGATATTAAGTACGTCATTTCTAGTTGATACTTCTAAAACAACTAAAACAATAGATGGTATTGCTTCAGAAATTACTGAAACTTTACAAAGTTATAATAATAATACTCTATTAGAATTTGCTTCACCTTTTAGACATTCCGATGTTGTAGCAAAAATAGATAATACAGATTCTTCTATAACTAGTAATATCACTAACATTACAATGGCAAAATATTTAACGCCATCTTTAAATTCTTCTATGAGTTATAACATATATTTTAGAAATAAACTATATAATCCACATAGTGGTCATAACTCTGATGCTGGTGGTATTATAGCTACTACAGGGTTTAAAATTAGTGGCGGCGGAGAAACAATATATTTCTTTGATGAAGATGGAAGTGGAAATATTCGTTTATATAGTAATCTTGGTGGTGTTAGAACATATACTAATAATAAAATGGGAACTATAAATTATGAAACAGGCCTGTTAAAAATTGATCCTATTAATATTATCAGTGTAGAAAATGTTGACGGTGATATTTCTACGAAAATAAGAATTACAGCAACACCAAATTCAAAAGATATTATTCCTGTTAGAAATCAAATTTTAGAAATTGATTTTGTAAATACAACTGTACTTGGTTCTGTAGATACTATGATTTCTGGAGCAAGTACATCTAGTACAGCTGTACAATCAACAACGGGTAGCACGGCTTCAGTTTCGGCGTATTAAAATGTTTGATCAACCACCAACACTCGAAAATAAATTATCTCCGTTAATAGAAGGACAAGTGCCTGATTTCATTCAGGCAGATCATCCTGTATATGTTCAATTTTTAAAATCTTATTATAAATTTTTAGAATCAGCAGAACTTAAAGTTGAAGTTAACATTGATAGTTTATTAGGTGAAGAATTTGATCCAACGTATATTATTGGAGAAACTGCTGGACTTCCTGGCAAAAATAGACCTTTAAGGTTGGGTGGAAGAATTATATTAGAAGAGGGTTCTGGTTCTACAGGAAAATTTGTTAATAACGAAATAATTACTGGTCAAACTTCTAAAGCTACTGCAACTGTTCATGTTGAAGATACGAGTAATGGTAGAATATTTATTTCTGCGAACCAAAAGTTTATCGAAGGTGAAACTATTATTGGTTCAACATCTAGTGCTCAAGCTACTATAATTTCTTATCGTGCTAATCCAGTACAAAATATTCAACAATTGATGGAATATGCAAAACCAGATAATACGGTAGATTTTATGCTTGAAAATTTCCGTAGAATGTTTATGAGTGTTATTCCGGCAACACTTGCAAGTGGTGTTTCAAAAAGAAATCTAATTAAAGCTATCCGTGAACTTTATACTGCAAAGGGAACTTCTGAGGGCCATAAATTTTTTCTTAGGTTAATATTAGATGATGATGCTACAATAACATATCCAGAAAAATTTATGATGAGGGTTTCTGATGGTAAATGGACAATACCAAAAATTATAAGAACTACTTTACCGGCAAATGTTTCAGTTGATGATTTCATAGGACAAAAGATAACTGGTGAAACTTCTGTTGCTTCGGCTATAATTGTTGGTGCTACGGTATTTCTACAAGCTGGTGTAACATTTGTTGAGTATGAATTAGACCCAAATAGTATAACAAAAGGTCTATCTGATTTTATTGCTGGTGAAAATTTAACAGCGATATCAAAAACTAATAATTTAGTTTATAATTTTACCATTAAAAATATTATAGTATCTTCTTCTGTAACTTCTAATGGTATGCTTTATAGTAAATCCGAAGAAATAACTACGGATAATTCATTTGGTAATGGTTTAGTTAATCTTAATGTTGATAATGTAAGTGTAGGTTCCATTGATGATGTAATTATTGATAATGCTGGAAGTGGTTATGCAGAAGGTGATGCTCTAGTATTTACTGCTGATAATCAAGCAAACACTTCTAGTGCTGTTGGTAAAGTTTCAGTTATTAGTGGAATGTTAAGATTAGAGGATGGAACTGCTGGTAACTCTGGAACAGATGGTGGTCAATTATTAATTGAAAGTGGTGAACAAGCTGTAAGAGAAATAACAAATATAGTTTTGAATGGGTCTGATACTTCTGGGTCAAATGCTGGAGATAATATTCTTTTAGAAAACACTAGTGGTATTGGATATGAAGCTGATATATTAATTGCAGAAACATCTTTAGATGTATTTAATATTGTTAGCGAAGCTGGTAGTGGTGAATTTGTTTTAGAACCAGATACTACAGGATCACTTGGAACTAATGATTCAGATCATAAAGGTATTAGAAAAATTGAATTAATAAACGGCGGTGCTGGTTATAGTGCTCTTCCTATAGTAACAGTAACGACTAGTGGCGGAAGTAATACCAAACTAATTGCTACCACAAGTAACATTGGTGGAGTAGATGATTTTCAAATTGTAGATTCTGGGTTTGAATATGATACAGTACCAGAACCTATATTTAAAGTTCATACAATTGTAAAAGATATATCTGGAACATTTAGTACAGGTGACACTTTAACTTCCCACTCTGGAACAGTACATAGTTTTGATTCTAATACACAACTCTTGTCCATAACTCCATCTGAATCTGCAAATTCTAAAATAATTCTTGAAACTGGAAATGATCTGATTTACGAAGATGGCTCTAAAATAATAAGAGAAGAAGTTTTTCATGATGGTGAAACCAGAACAATAACTACTGCTACTGCAAACGCAACTATAGTAAAAGTTAGTTCTGCAAAGGGTTTGCTTTTTAACGGATTAGTTTCTACAAAATCTGGGTCATATCCTTTTGATAAATTGAGTGTACTTGGTGAATCTAAAGTTCGTATACAAGACTCATATTTTTATCAACAATTTTCATACGAAGTTGCCGTTGGAGCATCTTTATCAGATTACCTTGAAGAATTAAGAAAAGCTGTTCATCCTACTGGATTTAATGTATTTGGTAAAGTTAGTATTGCAACACAAGTGTCTGCTGGTATTAGTATTCTTACTGGTAGGGATATACCAGAATATACTGGTGATACTGATACATTTACACCAGAACTTGCTTCTATGTTTGAAATTGTATTTCCTCAATCTTTAATTACTCGTAGATTAGGAACTGATACAGATGGTACTTCAATTTATGCTGGTGCTGGTGTTGCTAAAAAATTAGACATAGATGATTTAACCACTGATAATGATGTTAAGTTTAATGCTACAAAACGTGACCTTACTTTAAAAAAACATATGGAAGTTGATTTATCTACACAACCAATTAATAGATCAAATCCAAACGCATTAAAAATATTAAACTTTTTTCCATTTATGGAAAATAGTGGTAAAATTGATCTTGAAAAATTTACAAATGAACAAGGATTTGTGCAAAGTTTTGATGACACAGAACTTATCGCAACCGTTGCTGGTGCTACATCTAGTTCCACAACTGTAGTTATAGATGCAATTACTAATAATACAGTGCCTTCTGTTGATATGTACGTTTTTGATAATGCTGGAATTAGTTCAGTTGTAAGAGTTACGAATGTAACTGGAACAACACCGAATTTAACATTAACACTGGATACTGCTGTCTCTCTTGCTGATGATTCTACTATAAAATTACATTTCGATTTTTCTGATAACGCATCACCACCAGATTTCTCTCTTGGGCCTGATGTTAATCGTGGAACTTTAAAATTAGATGGTGATATATCTAATTTTAATAGTGTTGCAAATTCTATTGATAATGTTAACGATAATATAATTTTAGAAGATGCCACTGATACTGCAGCTGGGCCTAATTTTGATCAATTTGGTAGTATTGCTTTTGTTGATTTTATTCAATATGATGGAATTGGTCTTGAGGGAATTGATGGAAATGCTGCTAACGGTCAAGATGAAGCAGAAAATATATTATTAGAAGATAATTTTGATCTTCTATTAGAAGATGAAGAACAAAGTAACAGTAGAGATTTTCCTTTATCTATATGGACTCATCCAAAAGAAAAAGCGTTTGCTCTTCCATCTGTTATTAATATTAAATGATTTTCGTTATAAATAAAGTAAAGGAGTTGTAATGGCATATCAATCAATAAGTCTAGGTTCATCAGCAAATGATGGTACTGGTGATTCTCTTAGAAGTGCTGGTACTAAAATCAATGCAAATTTTACAGAAATTTATACTGCCCTTGGAAATGGTAATGTTTTAGCATCTGGTATTTCTGCTGATGCTACAACTATAACTCTTACTTCTCCTGTTTTTAATACTGGTGTCAGTGGTTCTGCAATAAAAGATGAGGATAATATGTCATCAGATAGTGCATCTCATCTTGCAACACAACAAAGTATTAAAGCATATGTAGATAGCCGTGAGTATACCTTAGCAGGGTTAACAGATACTAATATCACTTCTCCAGCAGAAGGTGGTGTATTAATATACGATGCTGGAACGTCTAAATTTATAGACAACGTAATTTCTGGTGATGCAACTCTTGCTGATACTGGTGCATTAACCATTGCTGATAATGCGGTTAATGCTGCAAAATTGTTTAATGAACAAGCATTAGTAATTTTTGCTTCTTCACCAACAACAGCAACTGCGAATGTTAATGGTACAACTAGTAATACAACCACATTGGTTGTTGATGGTAATTCTGGAACAATTGCAACTGGAATGATTGTTACAGGATCAGGTGTTAGTGGTACGGTTAGTGTTGTTACAGTTACAGATCAAAATAATTTGGTACTAAGTCATCCACAAAGTTTAACTAATGATGTTGCATTAACATTCACAGCTGCATTAAAAATTTTAAGAACTGCTGGAGATTAAGATAAATAGTTTAAGGGAAAAATAAAATGTCTGCAATTATTACAGAAAAATTTAGAATGAGTAATGCAACAATCTTTAAAGATGATTTTGCAAATACTGCCGCTTCATATTATATGTTTTTAGGAAAGTCGCATCCTTGGAGTTCATTAGATGCAACTGCCGCTTCAGATAGTGCTCCACCCACAGCGATAGATGATGTCACTTCCGAATTTTATTATTATGATGATATGCTTGCTGCTAAAAAACTAGGTTCTTCAGATGTTTCCTTTGTTATCCCTCGTAGAAATTGGACTAATGGTGCAACTTTTGATATGTATGAACATGATATTAGTACTTCTAATACAACAACCTCTGGTGCAACAAATATTTATAATTCAACATTTTATTTTACAACGAGTCAGTTTAGAGTTTACAAAGTATTAGATAATGCTCAAGGTGCAGCAATGACTTCTGGTAACGAGCCATCATCTGAAACAAATGTTCCCTTTGAACATCAAGGATATATTCTTCAATATATGTACACAATTAGTGCTAGTGATGCAGATAAATTTTTAACAAATGATTTTATGCCAGTAGCGACAAATACTAATGTTGCTGGCGCAGCTACAGATGGAGCAATAGTTTCTTTACGTGTTACTAATACTGGTACTGGTTTAACGAATGGTAGTAATTACTATGTTCCTGTAAGAGGCGATGGTAGTGGAGCTGTTGTTCGTATAACTGTCGCTGGTGGTGTAATTCAACATTTTGGACTAACTGCTGGAACAGATACTACAGTCTCAGCTAAAGGAAGTGGATATACATATGGAACTATTAGCTTAGCACATATCTACAATTCAGAAGCAAATGCTTTAACTGATAATAAATCCACTGGTGTTGTATCTATGGGCACTATTGGTTCTGCTGCTATAGAAGCAATTTATCAACCTAAAGGTGGTCATGGTTCTAATGCTCCAAATGAATTAGGTGGCCATTATGTTATGATTAATACTACATTTTCTAACTCTGATGCTGGAGATGTAACAGAGGCAAATGATTTTAGGAGAGTTGGTCTTCTGAAAAATCCTTATGCTTTTGGAACAACTAGTGGTACTACATATTTTACAGGAGCTACTGCTAGACAAACTAAAGTTATTAAGTTTCAATCTGGTAGTTTGAATGAAAATTGGCAAGCAGATGAACAAATGACACAACAAACTACTGGCGCTATTGGTAGAGTAGTAGAGTATGATGCTTCGAATGATGTATTGTATTATTTACAAGAGAGATTTACCAATCATGGTACAAATAATGACGGTAAATATATTGCTTTTTCTACAACAGCTCTAATAGAAGGTGGTACTACTGCTGGTCAAGGAATTGCTGATGCATCAGCTGATAGTCCAGTTACGATAAATGGTCAAAGTATTTCATTTACAAATGGATATGCTAATCCAGAACTACAACCAGATAGCGGTGATGTAATTTATATTGAAAACAGGAAACCTATTACAAGAGTTAATGACCAAACAGAAGATATCAAGATTATAGTGGAATTCTAATATGGCACAAAAAACAAATTTAAATGTTGCACCTTATTATGACGATTTTAATAGTGCGAATAACTTCAATAGAATACTTTTTCGTCCTGGCTTCGCTGTTCAAGGAAGAGAACTAACACAGTTACAGACAGCACTACAAGATCAAATCCGAAAACATGGAGATCATGTTTTTGAAGAAGGTGCAATGGTGTTGCCTGGTCAAATTAGTTTTAGTAGAGATTTTGATACGTTAAAACTTGCAACACAATTTAATTCAGAAAATATCAGTATATCACAATATTATAACGCAACGACTCCTGTTACAATTACTGGTGCAACTACAGGTGTAAAAGCTAGGGTAACTGGATTTAGTCTTGGTTCTACTACAGAACAACCTGTTCTTTATATTCGATATATGGATACTGGTACAGATAATACTACCGCCACATTTGCTGACGGTGAGAATATTTCTGCGGATATTGGTATTACTCATACTACTTCTTATAGTACAAATGTTGCTTCAGCTACAACTTTTACTGCAACATCAACATCAAAAACTGATCCAAAAGGGCCTGCAGCTGCGAAAGGTTCTGTTGCAAATGTAGAATCTGGTATTTATTATATTCGTGGAATGTTTATTGAAAATACTGAACAGTCTGTCGTATTATCAAAGTATAATGTTGATGCCAGTGCTAGAGTTGGATTTACTATTGAAGAGAAAATAGTTACACCAGAAGCAGACTCAACTCTTTTAGATAATGCTAATGGTTCAAACAACTTTGCAGCTAAAGGTGGTCATCGTTTACAAATTAATTTAACTCTATCAACATTATCATTAAATTCTATCGCTGATGACAATTTCGTTGAACTTATGAAAATTGATAATGGGATGTTACAAAGCAAAGTTAGAACTACGGAATATTCTGTTCTTGAAGAAACTTTTGCTCGTAGAACTTTCGATGAGTCTGGTGATTATACAGTACGTCCTTTTCAGTTTACAACAAATGAGTGCGTAACTATTGATGATGAAGAAGGATTTTTTACTACTGGAAGTATTACAGATGATGGAAATACTGCTTCAGAAAATCTACTTGCTTTTAAAGTATCGCCAGGTAAAGCATATGTCAAGGGATTTGAAATAGAAAAACTTGCACCTACTATTAAAGATGTAAATAAAGCAAGAGATACAAACTCTGTTAATAATGGTGTTTCTATTTTTAATCTTGGAAACTATACATTCATTCAAAATATTCACCACCAACCAGATATTACTGCTGATGGTGGTTCTACAATTACACCTTTTGGCGGTGTAGAATTTACAGACACACAAACTGCTGTCAGAGGCCAAAAAGCTGGAACTACGATTGGTTTGGGCCGAGTTAGACACATGGAATATCATAGTGGTACTGCTACTGGTGGATATCTTAATACTGTAGGAAATAACCCAGTAAAATTTAAACTATACCTTTTTGATATTAAACCATTTACATATTTGACTTTGACTGATACACCAAGTCCTACTCTTTTAGCAACTCATTCTGCTGGCGGTGTACAACTTAAAGGTGCTACATCTGGTGCAACTGGTTTTGTTGCTGATGAAGGAACATCTGCGACAAATGTTTATCTTACAAATGTTGTTGGTACGTTTGTAGTTGGAGAAAAATTAATAGCTTCTGACTCTGCTGAAGATGGTGGGTTGATAGAAAACTCTAGTAACGCTGATATTGAGATCGCTTCAGTAAGAACATATTCTTTTTCAGATTTTAGACAGGTATACCAAAATACTCTTGATACTGCTATTGACTTTACAGCTGATTTATCTCTTGATAATCAAGTTGTTCTCTCTGGTAGTTATCGTTCAGAAACAAGTGGTACAGACAATTTAATTGGTGTCTCTGGATTTAATACTAATGAAGTTTCAGTTGGTGATCTTATTGAAATACCTACTGGTTCTGGTGGCACTGCTGAAGGTAGAACAGTGGATGCTGTAACATCTACAGCGATTTCATTCACTTCTGCACCTACAACTGATGCTATAGTAACATCTACAGCTATTCGTAAACGTGCAACATTAAATGATGCAGAAAAAAATATTGGTGTAATTAAAATGTCAAAAGATGTAATTAAAACATCTAGTGACATTACTTATAGTGTACGTAGACAATTTATTAGAACGGTTTCAAGTGGTGTTGCAACTATTGGTAGTTTAACAAATGAAACTTATGCACCCACTGCTACAACATCTGATTACACTATATCAATGATTTCTGAAAATAGCGGTAGTACTGTAGAAATCGGTGCTATTTTTGATAATATCGCAAGTGGAGATATGACTTCTTCACAAACTGGAAAGGTTCAGTTTGCAAATGCTGGTGGGAGTGCAACTCAAACTATAGATTTTAAAGATGGTAATAATGATGCTTTGGAAGATAGTGATAAAATTAAAATTCTTGCTACAATATCTAGAAACTCTAATGTTGATCCTAAACTTAAAACACCAGTATTGTCTAAAGCTGTTAAGGTTGTGCCAGGCACAACTGATGCTTTTGGTAGTAAACCTACTGATAAGACTATATCTCTTGGTAGAGCAGATACGTTTAAGTTACAAGCTGTGTATGACTCTGAGGCCACTGGAACAGATGCTGTTCCACCAAAATTAACTATTGGAGTTATAAATGGTGCGTTTACTAGGGGTGAAGTAATTACTGGTGGTACAAGTGGTGCAAAAGCTAGAATTATTACATCAACAAATCCTATGTATTATGTTCTCAATACAGATACAGATTTCAGTGTTGGTGAAACAATTACAGGAGTTTATACTGGCGCAACAACTTCTGTATCAGCTGTAACAGCTGGTAGTACAGTAGTTACCAGTAATTATACTTTAGATACTGGACAAAGAGATAATTATTACGATATTTCAAGAATTGTTCGTAAACCTTCTGCGGCTGCTCCTGCTGGTAGACTTTTAATAATTCATGATTACCTAGAACATAGTGGAACTGGTGATTTTTATTCTGTAAACTCTTATGTTAATGGGGATACTGGTATTAGTCGAGTACCAGAAGTTGCTGTTAATCAAATGGATTATAATGACATTCCAACATACTCTGCTACTAAAATTGATCCAGATGAAAAAGAACCAACTGGTGTATTTCCTTTAGCAGATTGTTTTGACTTCAGACCTACAGTTGCAAATATTGCTGGAACGCAAACTAGTTTTTATACTGATGGTGGCGGTGGCTGCGATGAGATTACAGGTAATTCTTTTGATTTTGCTTCAAGAGTTTTTTCTGGTACAGGTTCTTCTTCTTTGAATTTTCCAAAACCAAATACAAGTGTTCAGGCTGATTTTGATTATTATCTTAATAAAAGAGCTTTGGTATTCATTGATAAAGATGGTACAATAACAGTTAAAGAAGGTGCATCAGCTGAAGTTCCACAACTTCCAAAACCAAATGATGGAGCAATGCTTCTTGCTAAAATGTTTATTCCTGCTTTTACATTTAAGCCAGATGACGTACAAATTGTACGAGAAAAAAATCAAAGATTTACCATGAAGGATATTGGTAAGCTTAAAGATCGTATTGAAAATATTGAATACTATACTGCTCTTAATATGCTTGAACGAGATGCAGAGAGTTTTGAAATTCAAGATGCAAATGGTCTTAATCGTTTTAAGTCTGGATTTGTTGTAGATAACTTTAGTGGTCATAGAGTTGGAGATGCTCAACACGTAGATTATAAAATCAGTATGGATTTTGAAAAGGGTGAAATGCGTCCAATTCATCATACTGAAGCTGTAAGACTACAGGAAGATGTTGCTAATGATTCTGCTAGAGCAACAGACCATTATCAAAAAACTGGTGATCTTTTAACACTACCTTATACAGAAGAAGTATTTACTTCACAACCTTACGCAACTAGTATAGAAAAAGTTACACCACTTTTAACTTCTAATTGGTTAGGTATACTTGAAATTACTCCTAGTTCTGATGAGTGGTTTGAAACAGAAATTGCTCCAAGGCTTGTTATTAATGTTGAAGGTAATTATGACACATTTCTAGCTGCAAATAGGGATAAAATTGGCACAGTTTGGAACGCATGGCAAACTGGATGGAGTGGTGTTGTAAGTACATCGACAGAAATGGTTAATAATAACACAGGCAGAATTATACAAACTTCAAGACAAGATTTTAATAGAACAGGAATAAGAACAGAAGTTGTTCCAAAAGTTGATGAAGAATCGCAAGGGTTTAGACATCTCTATGATACTCTAATACCGTTTTGCCGTTCACAAACAATACAGTTTCTTGCTTGGGGTCTAAAACCAAATACAAGAGTTTACCCTTATTTTGATAAAAAGAATGTATCGGCCCACACTACACCTTTAAGTTCAGAGTTTACCTCTGGCACTGTAGCAGCTGGTCAACCTTTAGTAACAACTACAGTTGGAAATCTAGAAGGTAGGTTTACAATACCAGACCCAAAAGTTACTGGCAACCAAAGATTTGAAACTGGTGAGGTTCAATTTAGATTAACATCTAATTCGGATAATTCCACTGTGCCCGAACCAGTTACGGCTGCAGATACTATTTATTTTGCAAAAGGTATACTTGAAACTCACCAAGAAACTGTTATTGCTACAAGAAATGCTGAGTTAGTTAGAACTAACGTAAATGAAACTACTTCACAGTTCAGTACTAATAGTAGAACATTTAGTGTTCCAGATGAAGGCACTGACGATGGTGATGGTGGTGATGGTGGTGATCCTTTAGCCCAAACATTTAAAGTTGATGCTATTGGTGGAATTTTTATCACCAGCATTGATTTATTTTTTGCAAATAAAGATCAAACACTTCCAATGTGGGTAGAAATTAGAAATGTTGTTAACGGATATCCTGGGCCTAAAATACTTCCTTTTGGTAGAAAAGTGCTTTATCCCGCTGATGTTACAACATCCACAGATGCTTCAGTAGCAACTAAAGTTACTTTTCCATCTCCTGTTTATGTAGAAGAAGGTACAGAATATACAATTGCACTTCTTACAGCCGCACAGATAAACACTTGGTCGGTATGGATTGCTAAAATGGGTGAATTAGAAATTGGTGGAACTAGGACAGTTTCTATGCAACCACATATGGGTGTGCTTTTTAAATCTCATAATAACTCTGCTTGGGCGATGTCTGGTATGGAAGATTTGAAATTTACTGTTAATAAAGCTAAGTTTGATATTAGCAAAGCTGGAACAGTTACTTTAAATAACACCGATCTTCCTAATAAAAAACTAGACAATAATCCTTTACGTTTTACAGACAATGTTAATACAGTAAGAGTAACACATAGAAATCACAGTATGTATGCTGGTGCTTCAAGAGTTAAACCAAATAATGTAACGATTGCTGGAGTATCTACAGGTATTACTACTACATTGAATGGTTCTATTTCTGATACATCTACCACAATTACTTTAACAAGTGGTACAAATTTTGCTGAAACAACTGGTAAATTTAAACATGATGGAAGTGGTGCAAATACTACTTCTTTACATTTTATAAAAATTGATGATGAAGTTATTTCATATCAACACCAAAATATAAGTGGAGTTAATATAACCAGTGCAACTAGAGGCGTTACTGGTGGTGGTTCTGCAACTTCTCATGCAAATGGGGCAATTGTAGAATTATATCAATTGTTTCAAGTTCCACTAACAGAAGTAAATAAAACACACGAACTCATTGGTGATGTTGGTGGTGTTGCAAATGGAAATCAATTAGATTTTTATACCTTTGAAACTACAACGAGCGTTTCTGGTATGTCAGCTAATTCAAGTGTTAGTGTTGGTGGTAAGAATGTAACTGCTACTCAAAACAAAATGCTTGATGGTATACAAACAATGATTGCTTCTATGGAATTACCAAACACTAAAATTGATGCTTCTGTAAAGGCAACTAGTGGTACTAGTCCTTCTGGAACACAAGAATCATTTACAAAAGATACTGCAGCTAGGATAATTCCATTAAATGATAATTATTACTTTGATGTTCCTAAGTTAATTGCTTCACCAATTAACGAAACTAATGAAATGAATGCTGCAAAATCTCTTGATGTAATATTATCTTTAACTAGTACTACAGATAACTTATCACCTGTAATTGATACACAAAGAATGTCTATATTCGCAATAGGTAATAGAATTAATAAAGTTACAGGTACATCACCAAATACAATATCAGTCGATTACTCTCCATCTACAGACCCAGAAGGAGATAATAATTCGGCTATCTATTGTACAAAACAAGTAGCATTAGAAAATCCTGCTACAGCAATTAAAATGTTTTTTGCTGGAAATGCAACAAGCGAATCTGATGTTGTTGCAATGTTTAAAATTTTAAGAACTGATGATTCTACTGATTTTGATGATATTGGTTGGCAATATTTTAATACAACTGGTGTTCCAGACACAACACCTAAAAAGTCATTATCAGAAACAGATTTTCAACAATATATGTATAGTGCTGGTGTAACAGATGATGGCTTAGGTACTCCTTTGGAACCCTTTATTGGATTTGCTATTAAGATTATTTTACAAGGAACTAATAGTGCTCAAGTACCAAGAATAAAAGATTTAAGAGCAATAGCATTGGCGACATAAAATGGAAAGAAAGTATTTGCAAGTAGAAGATAATCAAGATTTAGTTCGTGACACTCATTCAAATGCAATTATTAATCGTAATCGTAGTGCATATGAAATTGCTATAAAAAGAGCTTCTGATGCTCAAAAACAAAGAGATGAAATACGTAATGCAACAAGAGAGATAAATACTTTAAAATGTGAAATGCATGAAATAAAAAATATGCTCAAAGAATTAATTAATAGGTAGAATGATATGGCAATTTCAGCAAGTCAAGTTCAAACATCTGACACTTTAGAAACATTTAGACAAGAATTTAATAAACTTAGAACTGATGTTAATGGTCTAGACAGCGGAACTATTAGTGTTGCCAATTTTACGGTTAACAGTGCTGATTTCGCAAATGATGGTTTCAAAGTAACTTTTGACGCAGTAGATTTAACAGGAAACCAAACTCTTACTGCACCAGATGTAACAGGAACAATAGTATCAACTGGTAATGCTGATGCTGGAGCAACTACTACATCAGCAAGTGATGTTGATCATATACTGGTTAGTGATGGTGGTGTTCTTAAAAAAATTAGTAGAAGTGATATCGGTATAGGTGGTGCAGCTTATGATGATATTAGTGCTGGTGATGCAGCTGTAAATGTAGCAACGACAAGTGGTAATATTACTATTGACGCTCAAGGTAATGATACTGATATTATATTTAAAGGAACTGATGGTGGTAGTGATACAACCTTCTTAACAATTGACGGCAGTGAAGGTGGGTTAGCAACATTTAATGACAGTATAAAAATTAAAGATGCTGGTACAATAGGTAATGCTACACACGCAGATGTTATAACTCTTGCTAGTACAGGTGTTGTTACTTTTAAGGATGATATTGTTATAAAGGACGCTGGAACTATAGGTGTTGCTTCTGATACAGATGCTATTGAAATTGCAGCTACTGGTATAGTTAACTTTTCAGCTGGGGCGACAATTACAAGTAATACAATTAAAACTGCCGGTAAAGAAACTTTATGGGTGCCAGTTGCAGCCATGAAACCAACTGTTTCAAATGGATGTTCTAATCATACAGAAATTGAAACTACTTCTGGTAATCCAGATATACAAGTTTTAGATTTTGATGCTGGTTCAGTTGCAACAGCAGATGTTAATGGTGCAACCTCTAGTACTACAGCATTAGTAGTCGATGGTAACAGTGGAACTATTGTAGTTGGTATGATTGTTACAGGTTCAGGCATATCTGGTACTGTTACTGTTGCTACGGTTACGGATCAAAATAATTTAGTATTAAGTTCAGCACAAAGTTTAAGTAATAATGTTTCATTGACATTTACAGAACCAGATGAAGCAGCACAATTTCAAATTTCTTTTCCTAAAAGTTGGAATGAAGGCACGATAACATATCAAGCATACTGGACTACTAGTGCATCTGATACTGATGGTGTTGCATGGTCTTTAGAAGGTGTAGCTGTTTCTGATAATGATACAATCAATGCTACATACGGTACGGCAGTTGTGGTACAAGATGATGCTTTAGGAGCCACAAATGATTTATGTGTTTCGGCTGAAAGTAGTGCTTTGACTATTGCTGGTACTCCTGCTGTTGGTGATGTTTGTTTTTTTAAAATTTCTAGAGATCATGATAATGTAAATGATGATATGGCAGAAGATGCAAGACTTATAGGACTCAAATTATTCTATACTACAAATGCTACTAATGATGCTTAAGGTGATATATAATGTTTGGTTTTAGTGCGATAAGTGGAAGTTCAAGAAAAGCCACAGTTCATGTAATGACCAGAACAGGTAATTCTGATGCTACTCCGACAGATTGGAGAATGAGTTTTGGTCATGGTACAAATATTGATACTAGTGTAAGTAATAGTACCCACTCTGGAACAGCAGCTACTTGGATATCTTTTGATGGAAGACGTTCTAGTGGCACTCAATTAGTTTTTTATACATTTGCTTTTGATATGACAAATAAAACACTTGGTGGTAGTGGTGACGGATCATCCGTTGCTGGCGTAAGTGGTAATATTAATAATTATCAGATTGCAGCGGCCAACAATGGTGTTAGTAATGCAATACAACAACGTGCAGATTTTGGTACTACAGCTCAAAGACAAAATTTAGCTGGTACTTCAACCTTTTTCATGCCTGCCTCTAACTTTAATTCTAGTGATCATGGTGGTACTATCTATTCGCCAAGTGCTTTTGGAATGACTCCACAACAATTTTATGGTAGCACCTATAGACTTAATGATGAATATGGTTATTATTTTAGTGGGAACGGTGCAAATCATGGATATTATTTATTTCATTGGCCATCTCAAACTCATGGAAGTGTTTTTAATGGAACAGTTGCTGGTGCTGATTCTGGTGTTAATGCTGGATACAGTGGCCCACCGAACCAAGAAATATATGGTTTGTTAAATAGTCAGGACGAATCTTCTCCAGGCCTTTTAGGAACTAGTTATGGTACTACATATTCAAATTTAGGATCAACATCACAGGTTTGTTGGGTTGCTTCCGTCAATAGTTTTACTGGTAACGGTACAATATTGCCTGAAGATACAACCACGATGTACCTTAATCATCTTTATTGGGATAAAGATAATAATCAAAGTTATAGAAATGGAAGTACGGTTTCAAAGTTTACGGGCGGAAACACTACGTATACTTTACCGACACATACAGGTAGTACATATACAAATAAAATATTAGCTACCACATGGGGTAATGTTATTTTGCATGGTGATTCAGCAACTCCATCAAACAGTTGTGTTTTTCCTGTTACATGGTCTGGTAGTCCAACAAGTCCAACCTCTACTGTAGCATCTAGTGTTTCTTGGCCAGATAAAATAGGTGTAGATTTGACAGATTGTTATTGGAGAAACTTGGATGGTATAGGTCAAATTGGTAAAAATAATTGTGGACAATCTCATTCTGGATCAATTGATAAGTATAGAACATTTGCTTTTAGACACGTTGGTAGTAATACCGAAATTGATATAATAAAAGTAGATTTTTCTAATACTTCTGGATTTAAAGCTGGAACTGCCAAAGATAGTGATATAGAACTTTTACATAAAAATGTTTATACTATTGTTGGCAAAAATTTAGATGTTGGAGTAGACGTTGATCCAATCTTCACAGAAGATGACAAAGACCTTTTACTTTGGATACGAAATACTAATCCTAGTGATGTAACAGAGTGTAGACTTTTATATATAGAGGATGCATACTTTTAAGGAGATAGTATAATGGCATGGTGGCCTGACGATCTAAATAGTTTTGCTTTAGAAAATGTAAAAACTTTTTTGATGACTATTGATCATAAAGATAATTATAAACAAGCTTTAGAAGATTCAATTATGTATGGTAATACAGTGATTGTAAAAAAAGTAAATGAAATTAGACTTGACTCAGAACAAATGACTTTTGAAGAATATGGATTTATTCTTGAAGCTTGTATGGCTGCGGCCGATAAACTACATAATGAGTGTAGTGGAAAGTATTGGACATTAACTTAGGAAATTATTATGGCTGTAAGATCACCTTTATATATGGATGGAACTAACGTAAGAGAAATGACAACGGCCATGGTGACTCAACTTGTTCATCAAACTTGTTATCAATATGCTTTGAATCCTTCTGTTACTATCACGGTTACTGCTGGAGCTAATCATGCTGCGACTTCTCATTTTCCAAATATAAATGATACGAGATATAAGACCGGCGCAGCTGCAACAAGTACAGGAAATTCTGCTAAAGGAGTTCAAGATGGTGATTTTCCCAGCGAAGGTTCGCTTGGAAACCCACAACAAATGATTATTCCTTATAATAAAATGCAAAGAACTTATGCAAGTGTTACCCCAACTTCTGATACAGGCAAAACGTGGCCAGTCTATCGTACTTCTGATGGTAATATTAGAGCAATGAATTTAACAGATGTTAAAGATACAATTCTTCATCCAGCAATTGATCTTCTAATTGCAGCTGGTACTCCTGGCGATACTGCTGGTGGTACTTATATAATAACAACTTCTTCAACTCCCGCTACTGGGTTTAGTGTGGTTTCTGGTGGGAATGTAGTCTTTACAGATACAGAAGCAAATATTAGTGGAATGACAGCTGCTGAAATAGGATCAGCAGGAACCTTTCAAGAAGATGCAACAACAAAGAATTCATATTATCTTCATATTAAAAATGCACCGTCATCTCCATCTTATACTAGCCCTTTGTTTATTACTTCTGATAATAATTTAAAACAATATCCGACAGCAGACTGGGCATCTCTTACACAGGGATGGATTAGAGAAACAGCAGCTGAATCTACTGATGGTTTTCAGATACAATATAATTTAAATGGTTCTGGAAATTTAAGAACAACCATACAAAATTTTGCACTTACAAATACGGCAGAGATTACTGGATCAGTTGCATCAGGCGCTGTCACAAGAGAAAAACATGATGCCGGGGATAATGATTATCGTGGTCAATTATTTCCAGTTGGAACAGCAACAGAACAAAACGCTTATACTTTTAACATAACGAAAGGATAATTAATATGTTTACTAAAGATACTTTTATAAATGCAACTTTTACAAGTGATGAATATAAAAACGTAGAGGTTCTTTATTCTCATAATGATGAAATACATCCTTTCATTGTTGATACGAGTAATTTAGAACATCCAGATACAAAAAGACTTTTAGAATTGCAAGATTTAGGTACGATTATGGAAAATACTAAACTTGCTAAAAAAGAAGAACGTAAACAATTTGAAAGTTACGTAATAGATATTGCTAAAAGAGAAGGATTAATTTATTCTGAAAAAGAAGGCGTTAAAGTTGACTTTCCAGATATGCTTAAAAAAATATTTAAAGATGAAAAAAATGAAGATGATTTATTTGCATTAAAACTAGCTGCATTTGAATTAGATATTGTTAAAAATAGTAAAGCTAAAAAGAAGAAAACTGATTTACGAAAAGCAGAAACAAAAGTAGAAGTTTTAAAAATTTTATTTCAATTTATGAAATAATCAGACCACCATCCTGTCCACCCTTTTTCCATAAGATGGTGCATTTGATTTAATGTACATATACTAAAATTTACGTTTGGTTTTAAATCATATACATGATCTTTTATAGAATAACAAACTGAATCATAAGTTTTATATTCAATTTCTTTATAATAAAATTCATCACTGCCTCTACTATATTTTTGTAAATAAATCTGATCATTAGATTTAAATTTTTTCCATATATGTGATACATCTCCTGTCCATGAAACAATAGAAGAATTTAAAGGAGTATGGTGTGGTTTTCTCCACCAAGCATTTAATAGTGTAAAATTCTTTCTTATTAAATTTGGTACTTTATTATAGATTACTATATCTAAGTCAAAGTATAAATTTTCTCCATCCCTAAACATATCATACATTTGTAACTTATTATACCAATTACCATATAGATCATTTTCTATAACCTCAAAACTATCGTAAGTCAAGCCCGAATATGTATCAATCATATGTTTTAAATTTTTAACGTGCCAGTCGGTATATTTTTCACCAGTACGTACACATATGATTCTCATTTCCAATATTCCTTTATAAATGAATCATTACATTCGTGTATGTTTTTTTTGTACCCTGTAAAATGAATAGTTTTTATTTTATCATTAACATCACCAAGGATCATATAATCTGTATTAAACTTCTTACAATATAATTTGTTTAGTGCAACATTTTCATTTAAATTATCGGTATATCTACATACCCATTCTTCAGGCGTTTTTATTAATTTGGACTTATATTTCTCTATTATTTCTTTAACATAGTTTTGTTCGCCATAATAAGGAAAATATACTTCCTTACTTTTAAAATATTTCTCTTGCCAAAAATTTACAGAACTTATAAATTCATCCCAAACAAATTTTAAACTACCCGATTTAAATTTGTAAAATCCACCATTTATATCAAAACCAGAGCTCCACCATGAACCATAGGTTAGTAGTTCATTTTCTTTTATTTTCCACCCCAAAAGATCATCAACATTATTTGTAATAATTTGATCTATATCCATGATAATTATATCATCACCTGGCTGTTGGTATGCAAATTGTGGACTAAAAAATTTTAATTTATGCCAATGTATCTTAATTATATCATGATGATTATATGGTAAAATAATATCTGCTTCAATATTCTTGGTATCAGATAAACAAATAAATTCAAAAGGTATAGTTGAATTTCTTTTTAAACTTCTATATAATTTTGAAACATATTCTGGTGTATAACAACCTTCAAAATAAATTGTACATATTTTAAGCATTTATTTTACCAATTAAAGTGAATCTAATTCCTCTATCGTCTTCTATTTCATCCTCAATTAATATTTCTGCGTTGTGTGGTAATTGTTGTTTAAACTCTTCCATACTATTTACACAATTAATATGGCTTTCAATATCAAACATATTATTAGATTGAAATGCAAAGTGTGTTGGAGAACATCTATTCCACCAAGGATTTTTATATTTTGGAGCAGGGCCCCATTCTTTCATTGGTTTCATATGCTCACAAGAAGTGTTTATAAACAAATCACAAGGATTATAGATACTATCTCTATAATCTTCAAAAATATCTCCTGTTATAAATTCAACATTTAGGTCTTTAAATAAATTATATTTTGCTCTATGAATAACATCTGAATCTATATCAATACAACTAATCTTTTTAACTTCATCATAAAATGCTGGTATCAGAATACTACCGTACCAACTACCAAATATTACTATTTTAGAATCTTTGTTTAATATATTTAAACTTTTAATATGATCAATTAAATTAATTTTAGATTTAAATTGATTAGGACTAAAAGAATCTAATACATCTTTTTGTCTTAACTGCCTTAATCTATTCTTATCTAAATCTGGAGTATTAGCAAAATCTCTCATTGATTGAGTAATAAGATTATCTATTATAGTTTGTAAAAATTTTATATCCATTTTATAACATTTTCAATTGGAGGTTTATATTCGTCAAAATCTTTAATAAAATTTTTTCGAGCATCAGAATAACCTATACTCATTACTAATAATACATGACTTTCCATAACATCAATAATTTCTGGAACAGTACCTTTTTCTTTTTGCTCCCGCATAAAGTCCTTCATAACTTCTCTATCATCATTGGGAAAACACTTAGTATATGATACTGCTAAGTCTTGTTCTAAACAAAGGCCTGTTAGTATTTTAGAAAACATTCCTATCTCTACAGCTTTATCACGTTCTTTTTTCCCTAATTTCAAAACAGGATATGGCTCGCCTTTTTGTATTTTTTTTAGCACAGATGGATTATAATCATTTACCTCTCTATCAGTAAAAAATATAAGATACGGTGCAAGCATTTGTATTGTTCCATAGTGAATTTTTTCAATAGATTTGCGGCTTCTTTCTTTATGTGTTTCCCAATGCCAGGAGGAAAGTTTATATAACTTTCGTTTCATTTCTAAATGTTCTGGGCCTAAAACATTAACCCTATATGGTACAAGACTTTGTTTGGATGGAACTAATTCAAAAGTTTTTTCTAATAAAGATTTTATTAATTCTTTATCTGGAATTTTATCTTTTAAAAATCTTCTTGCCTGAAATCTTTTTTTAAATGTTTCTTCAATAGACATATTACTTCTCCAAGACATAATTATTTATTACAAGGATATCTAATTCTGTTTTCTTCCAAGTTCTAATAGCATCTTGTGGTGTTTCAACTATAGGTTCTCTACAGTTAAAACTTGTATTTAATAACATTGGTATTCCTGTTATCTTATAGAATTCATTTATAAGATCATAGAACTTTTCATTAAATTCTCTATTGACAGTTTGTATTCTTGCGGTATTATCAACGTGAGTAACGCCAGGAATTTTATCTGATTTAACTTTTACAATACGAGACATATACGGACTAGGGCTATTAGTATCAAAATATTCTTTATAATGTTCTTCCAATACAGCTGGTGCAAAAGGTCTAAAATCTTCTCGTTGTTTTATTGTGTGATTTATAATATCTTTTATATCTGGATTTCTAGGATCAGCTAAAATACTTCTATTTCCTAATGCACGATTACCACTTTCTGATTTACCTTGAAACCATCCTACGATTTTACCGTCTGCAATAGATTGTGCTATTTTTTTAATATCTAGGTTTAACCCTGTTATCATACCATAAGAATATTCTTCTCCACCAAATGTACTAGAGATATGTTTGTTTTTGTTTAAAGTATAATCAGCGTGTTGATAGCATCCTATTGATTGACCTTCATCACCTACTGCTGGCGGAACAAAAACATTCTTATAATGTTTGGTAAATTCTTCATTCATATAACCATTATATGTTACTCCACCAGCTAGACATAAATTATCAGAAGTCTTGAGTGGAAAAATATGCTCTTGTATTTTATCCAATGTAAATTTTTGGAGAGTAAATGCTAAATTTTCAATACCATAATCTAGATTAATTTCATTATGCATATGTCCAGATTTTTCTTTTCTTCTCTCTTCAATTATCAATTCAAAAACATTATAATAATATTCTTCATATTTTCCGTAACCAACAAGACCCATAAGTTTACTTGCTCCTAATGGCCCAAATCCTGTTAGTTTGGACATTTGATTCCAAAGCCAACCCAAAGGTAATTCTTCTGTTTTATCATGAATGTTTTGATCTTTATCAACAAAGATACATTTATAATTCCACCCAAGACCATCAATAGCAAGTATATCTGATTTCTCAAAACCAGAGTTTATAAATGCATATGTAGCATGAGATTGATGGTGATCAATGTAATATATACCATGTTTGTAATAATAGTCAAATAATTTTTTAGGTTTAAAATCGAATACTAAAGGGTCATCTTTTAATGTTGTTCTTAGTAAAGTTTCTTTTGAATGTCTAACACCACCAACTGTAAATGTAAATGCTAATACTTCATTTTCTTTCTTTTTAAAATATTCCTTATAAAATTTTTCATTAAGTCTGTAATCATCCATATTCATATCTGGAACATTATGTTTTATTCTAGTATATCTTTCTCTTTGATTGTGAAATACACCATCATATGTGTTATGGTCATGTAGATTTAAAGCCACTGCAAATATATTAAATTTATTTTTCATTATACATTCTTTAAAAGGTATTTCTCGCTTGGTTTATATGAAAGATCACATTTTTCATTCCATCGACTAGATTGTAACGTATAAAAATCAACACCTATTTCATTAGCTAAACTCCTTGCTTCTTCTATATCATTTTCATTATAATTAAATATAATATATTGCCAAGAAGGTTTATTACGTAAATATTTTGTAGACTCTTTCATAACATTAAATAATTTTTCTCCATCTTGATTTATTCTATATTTGTGACTATCTTTTGGAAGCCCGTCAATAGAAAATTTCCATTTAACTAAAGGATTTATTTTAAAAGCTTTTATATACCAATTAAAAGGTTTGGCTGAACTAGCGTGTTGAACTGAAACACCTACTTTATGTTTATAACATAGTTCTAACATTTCTAAAAATTTTGGATGGTGAACAGGGTCAGAATATTGTCCTTCAAAATTTATGTGCCCTCGCTTCATCATCTGAGGATGGTGTGAAGATTTAGCGTCTTCGCTATGGAGATTCTTTACAGACCCCTTTTTTAAATATTTTATCATTTTCATAAAATTAATAATATCAAGGTCTTCGCCAGGCACCGTCTTGCCTTCATTAGTATAAATGTATTGTCTTTGACAATTTGGACACATTAACGGGCACCTAAATGTACTATCTAAATTAAATCCTCTACTAATAAAATCTGAATATGATATCATTATATTATTCTCTTACCTTTAACACTACCATCCGATTCGTAGCGAGTATAAATTCGTTTTGTTTTGGATTTAGACTCTGATCCATCTTCATATCCACAATTATTCATACAAGCTGGTGGCCCTTTGTGTTGTTTTAAATTTTCATAAAAATTTTTCCATTCTTCATTATTAAACATTTCTTCTAGATCATCATAGAAATTTATATTACTCACTCTAAGTAATTTTTTAAACTCTGGATCATTCAATGTTCTTGGTGTGTCACACCAACAACAAGGAATTACATACCCTTGATTTGTTATTGCCATTAAATAACCTTTAAAACAGGCCGGATCAAGTTTTTTCATTTCATAACCTCTACAATTTTTAATATCTGGTCTTTAGGTCTTTTATCAATAACCTCTGTGCATATCTTACAATAATTTTCAAATTCAAATAACTCAAAGTTCATCATCTTATCAATATTTTTCTGATTTATTTTAAATTGTCTAGAACCGTTTATAACCTTTTTACTACAGTGTCGTATCTTTTGAATTTCAAAATCAATAACAGGAACTTTTGGAAAAGCTGCACATATCTTTCTATCAAATTCTGGAGCTTGTTCAATAACATCATAGGTAGGTGATCTAGAGTTATATGCTTTTAGTAAAGTATTTTTATGATCCAATTTACTAAGTTTATATTTTCCTCTATATTTAAAATAATTTGGTGTCTTTATAATTAAGTTATAATTATTCTTATCATTTTCACCAAAAAAATCATAGTTGCCTAACTTCTCTATTTTATATTCGTAAAAATCTAAAACTAGATGTTCAATATAATATATGTGAGGATCATTCAATACCCAAGGATAGAATTTTCTAATAAGTGAGTTTGATAAAATAGATAATTTAAAGTTTTCATATTCCTTAATCTTATCACAAACTTCTTCTAAATTTTTGATTAGTCCAGGCTCGCCTCCTAACAAATTTATTTTTATTTTATGATTTTTAAAACATTCAAGAACATGAGTTAAGAAATCCATATCTACATTTAAATTTCTCATCTCTAAAGTCCATGCTGTACAATAATGACAAGATTTATTACATGATTTTGAAAGATAGAAATCAACTGCTAAATACTTATCTTTTATATCGTTATATGATTCAATCATACAAGCATCCCGATCATGTTGGATATTTTACTAATCTCTTGATTTGTCAACCAAGGGTGGATTGGTAAAGACATTATAGTTTGGCTAATCTTTATAGAATTTTTACAATTATCTTTTTTATGACCTTTATGTTTATACATACTATTTTCAGATAACGCCTTTTCATAATGAATAGATGTTTTAATACCGCTATCTTTTAATTTATCTCTAACCCTTTTTCTTGTATCTGTATCTTCAAATCTTATCGTGTATTTGTGATAATTGTGATTTAGTCCTTGCTTTACAGCTTGAATTTGTAAAGGTAAATCCTCAAATACTTCATCATACTCTTTGGCTATCTCTTGTCTTTTAGTTTGATACTTTTCTCTATTATCTAATCTAAAATTTATTATTTCTGCATTGAGTAAAGATAGTCTAGAGTTGCGTCCTAACATTTCAAAATTAGAACTATTTCCACCATGATTTCTTAGTTTCTTAACTATGTTTGATTTATCTTCATCATCACACAAAAATACACCACCACCAGAAATACCAGCGATTACTTTATTGGAATTAAAACTAAAAGAACTACAATCGCCAATTGATCCAGCTTTTATATCATGCAGACTACTTCCTAGAGATTGAGCTGCATCCTCAATAAATACGATATTATTTTCTTTACAGAAATCTAAAATCTCTGTAGTGTCCGACATATTACCAAATAAATGAGTGTATATAATTGCTTTAGTTTTATCAGTATACATTCGTTTTATACTGTCAAGAGACATATGATATGTTTCCATATCAACTTCACAGAATACAGGTATTGCACCAACCATAGAAATACAAGACGATGATGATATAAATGAAAAGTCAGTAACTAATACTTCATCACCTTCTTTAATACCATGACTAACTAATGAGAAATACAGAGCATCCGTTGCATTGTTTACACCAACTGCATATTTTCTATTTGATATATCTGCAATCTTTTTTTCTAGAAAACTTATATCTTCACTATCTTGAGACATAGCTTTGTCAAATATTTCAATATACTTTTTTTTATTTTTTTGGTAATCTCTTTCCCACCCATTATATGAAATCATTTTCAATATCCTTTATTTCACGTTTAAAATACACACTACCACCATCTTGTATATTTTTATCTCTTAGATATATAATATCTTTATTGAAATATTTACACTCTTGTATAATTCTAGGGGCTGGATCAAAAGTATCTTTTGTGTAAACATAGGTTTCAAATATACCCAACATATTATTTATTGGTACAAATATATTATTGTAATCTACATTAACATACTTTTCATTATATGTCAATATACCGTGAGATTTATATTGTTTGATAATTTTTTCAATAGTATTATAGTATTCTTTATTTGTGCCTAAAAATAAATATTTAAACTGAATGTCTTTTTTAATAGGTTTATATATATTAAAGTTTATTCTTTTTTCAAAGTGTTTTCCTACTCCATTCGGATATACATCAAAATCACACAAATCAAGTATTTCTTTTGGTTTAAAATATTCTATAGCTTCATTATAGTATTCAAATGAATGATTTTCTGAATAAACTGATATTAATTTTTCTTTAAATAAAAGATGTAAAGTTAAAAGTTGATCTTTTGTGTATGTATTTCTGTTTAACCATGCTAAAGTTAGCATACTTCTACCCATAATTAAGGTAGTCTCAGACGAATTAGGAATATAATCGTTAAAAACTACATTTTTGCAATGAATATATTTGCTATTAATTGAATTAATATAATCTTGGGGAGTAAAATTTCTGTGAGTCACAACAACTAATTTTGTTTTTTTGCCAATTGTGTTAAGAAATGAACAATATTCATAACTATAATAAAACAAACCATCACAGGGTTTACTAGTACATAATATATTCATAGCGTTGTATTTATAAGTGACATAAATAGTATTAACTTATAAATAGAAGTATAAATGGAGAGATTGAAAAATGGCTACTATATCCAATATTTTTATAGATCAAGATGCTGATTTTACAACAACAGTAACTATTAACGATGCAAATGATGTGGCATTAGATTTAACAAATTACACAGCGGCGGCAACTCTCCGAAAATCATATAAATCTACTTCTTCAACATCGTTTACCGTAGCATTTGTAAGTCCAAGAACCACTGGACAAATTACTTTAACCCTAACAGATACACAGACAGGTGCATTAAAACAAGGTCGTTATGTTTATGATGTAGTAATTACAGATTCTACTGGTGATAAAACGAGAGTAGTTGAGGGTATTGCAACAATAAAACCAAGTGTAACGAGATAAAAAAATGTCAGTAAATGCAACAGTAAATACACCTAGAACAACAAAAGCAAATTTATCACAAGCTAATACTTCTCAAGTTGTAAGAGTAACAGTTCCAGGCCCAAAAGGTGATGCTGGTAATTTTGAAGAAACTAATCTGCAACAATTAGCTAATATAGATTCTTCAAATCTTGCAAATGGAGGCGTATTACAATATAACTCTGCATCTGGAAAATGGGTTGCTGTTAATGATATATCTAACATTGGAGAAGTTACTATAAACGGCGGCAATTTTTAAGGAATAAAAAAAATGGCAGTAAAAATTCAAACAAAACGATCTACAGGTACTTCAGCGCCAGGAACTCTCGCAGCTGGTGAACTTGCTGTCACTTATGGTGGTGGAACACAAGGTAATAATGGTGAAAGACTATTTGTAGGTAATAATGATGGCAGTTCTGTCATAGTAATTGGTGGTAAATATTTTTCAGATAAACTAGATCATGTAGATGGAACTCTTACAGCAAGTTCTGCTCTTACAGCAGATAGTAATTCTTCAATTGATAAAGTTCAAATAGGAAATGCAGCTGCGGCCGGCGGTATTTTAGAATTACGAGAGGGAACAAATAACGGTTCAAATTATATACAAATTGCAGCTCCAGCAGCAGTTACAACTAATACTACATTTACTTTGCCTGATGGTGATGGAAATGATGGACAGTTTTTGAAAACAGATGGTTCTGGTCAATTAGGATTTGATACAGTTGTTTCTTCATTAACTCTTGCAGCTGACTCTGGAAGTAGTGATACAATTAATACTGGTGAAACTCTTACCTTTGAGGGTGGTGAAGGAATTGATACTACAGTAGCAGATAACAAAATAACAATCGCTGGTGAAGATGCAAGTGACTCAAATAAAGGTATTGCATCTTTTGTATCAGCAGATTTTTCCGTTGCTTCTGGTGCTGTTTCTTTATCAACAACTCCTAGTACTTTTGCACAACTTAATATTGACAATTTAAGGTTAGACGGTAATACTCTATCTTCACAAGATGCAGATGGAAACATTGTACTTGATCCAAATGGAACTGGTGTTGTAGATGTTAATACAAGTAGAATTATTAATGTAACTGATCCGAGCGGTGCTCAAGATGCGGCCACTAAAGCCTATGTGGATGCAACAGTAAATGGTTTAGATGTTAAAGGTTCTGTAGTTGCGGCTTCTACTGGAAACGGAGTTTTATCTGGTGCATATCGCAATGGCGATAGTTTAGATGGTGTAACGCTTTCTACTGGCGATAGAATTTTATTGAAAGACCAAACAACAGGTTCAGAAAATGGTATTTACACAGTAAATGCTTCTGGAGCTCCAACTAGAGCTACAGACTTTGACAGTAGTTCAGATGCTTCTCCTGGCTCTTTCGTATTTGTTGAACAGGGAACAACAAACGGAGATAATGGTTTTGTTCTAACAAATAACTCTGTGACATTAGGTAGTACTGCATTAACCTTTGTACAATTTTCTGGTGCTGGACAAATTACTGCTGGAGATGGATTAACTAAAAATGGTAATACAATTAATGTTGAGGTTGGTAATGGTCTTGATGTTGCAGCCGATGAAATTTCAGTAGACTTAAAAGCAAATGGTGGTCTTGTTATTGAAAGTACAGAGATTGCTGTTGACCTTGGTGCCTCTTCAATTACTGGTACTCTCGCTGTTGGTGACGGTGGTACAGGTGCAACTACTCTTACAGATGGTGGAATTCTATTAGGTTCTGGTACAGGTGCCATTACGGCTATGGCCGCCCTTGCAGACGGTGAAATGATAGTAGGAGATGGTACTACTGATCCAGTTGCTGAAAGTGGAGATACATTACGAATATCTATAGGTGTGGGTTCTTCATCTACTTGGCAAATTACAGGATTAAATATAGGTCATGCTTCTGATACCACATTAACTAGGGCTTCTGCTGGTGATTTACAAATTGAAAGTAATATTATCTATCGTGCCGGTGGTACTGATGTTGCTGTTGCTGATGGTGGTACTGGAATAAGTGCGGTTGCAAAAGGTTCTGTTCTTGTTGCTAATACAGCTGATACGATCTCTGCACTAGATGGTGGTGGGTCGAGTGATGGAATACTTTTGTATACACATGGAACTGATACAATTTCTTGGAGTGCGGCTGTTGATGGTGGAACATTCTAAGAATAGATAGGAAAATATAATGTCCGTTGCTATTAAACCATTAAGAAAGTTTACTACTGGTACACCTGTCCTTGCCGATATGGTAGAAGGTGAAATTGCAGTAAACACAGCTGATCAAAAAATCTTTATGAGAGATGATTCCAACAATATTGTTACTGTTGGTACTGCGATCACAGCGGCCGATGATATTGCTGCTGGAGATTCAGCTATAAATCTAACTACTACTACTGGTAATATTACAATTGACGCACAAGGAAGTGATACTGATATTATATTTAAAGGTACAGATGGTTCTACAGATAAAACTTTCTTAACTTTAGATGGTAGTGATGCTGGTCGTGCAGATTTTAGTTCTGGTGTTACATCACCATCATATTTTTGGCAAAAAACTGATAATAATGCTACCTTGTATGGTGGAGCAAATTTTGAAGTTGCACTAACTCATGTACATAATACTGGTTTTAAATTAACTAATGCTGGAACTGGAACCCCTGCCGTAGAATTACAATTTGTAGATTCAAATGAAGCTATTGGTTCAGATGGAACAAATCTTATACTAACTTCTGGCGGTACAGAATTTAAAATACCTACTTCCGATGGTTCTTCTGGCCACGTTCTTCAAACTAATGGTTCTGGTACTTTAAGTTTCGCAGCTGCTTCTGGAAATGTTAGTATAAGTGAAAGTGCGCCTGGTTCACCTTCGGCTGGTGATCTTTGGTGGGATTCTACTGATGACGATGGTAATTTAAAAATCTATTATATAGATGGAAACTCTACTGCTCAGTGGGTAGCAACTAATCCACAAATTATAACAAATCCATCTGGTTCAAATACTCAAGTGCAATTTAATGACGGTGGAAGTTTTGGTGGCGATTCGGGATTAACTTTTAATAAATCTACAAACAGACTTACAGCTGGATCAATTACCATTTCAGATGCTGGTACGATAGGTTCTGCTTCAGACCCCGATGCGATTGCTATTGGTGCTGATGGAGATGTTACTTTAACTCAAGACTTAGAGTTACAACATGACGGTGCAATATTATCTTTCGGTGCTAATGATGAAATTGCATTAACACACGTTCATGATGTCGGTTTAGTATTAACTGATAGTGGTGGCACTAATCATCCTACATTACAATTTGTAGATTCAAATGAATCTATTAGTTCAGATGGTACAAATTTAATGTTAAGGTCTGGTGGAACAACATTTAAGATTCCAACCTCTGATGGTTCTTCTGGCCACGTTCTTCAAACTAATGGTTCTGGTACTTTAAGTTTTGCAGCTGCCTCTGGTGGTGGCGGGGTTTCTGAAGCACAAGCTATAGCATTTGCAGTTGCGTTAGGATAAAAGAATTAATATAAATTGTATAAATAGAAGTATACAAATAAAAGAGTTTTAGGGTAAAAGAATGGCAAAAAAACAAATTTTTAATTATACATTTGCGCCTGGCAATGCTGGTGCCGGTACAATAAAAGTATCTACCAGAATCCCTCTAAAAAGATTATTAATTATAACTAATGTAACTGATGGAATTATAATTTATAATTTTGCTGATTCTGCTAAAGGGGCGACTCAAGCTTATAGTACTGCTAATGACGAAACAACATTTACCTTAGAACATGATACATCTTCAATGAGTTCTGGTGATGAGCTACAGATATTTGTAGATGCAGATTCTCAAGAGATAGATTTTAAAGACTCATTTTATGATCCAGTAAACAAGCTACGTATATCCAATCCAGAAAACCTCATTGACACAGATTTTGAATATGGTTTGCAGTCATCTAAGTGGGAGACTCTTGAGCTTGTAAATAATTATCCCTCATATCACTCAACCACTGGCGATGCCTCATTAAGTGGTATAACGGCTGTAACATCTACGGCTGGTAGTGACCAAATTACAGTCACATTTGCTGAAGCACATCGACTAACTGTAGGAACTCCTATTGATGTGCGTGGTTTAGCGTCTGTTACTGCTGAAGGTAATTTTCTGATTACTTCAGTACCTTCAACAACAACATTCGTATACAAATCTAAAGCTACGCAATCAGTCACGCAAAGTTTGTTTGGTTCTTATACGTCCATCATTGCTGGTAGATTCTTCAATGGTTCTGCGCTTGAGTACAATGAAGAGTCTGGTATTGTTAGTGACGCAGCCGCACAAAGTAAATTAACAGTCAACACAAGTCAAGTGCATGGGTTTAATGATGGCACTGAAATATACCTTCTCAACACTTTAGGAACAAGAGAAGCGGCAATTACAGATACAACATCTTCTAATGCTCCAGACGGCGACTATTACGTTGAATATAGAGATAGTACATCTACTAATAAACTTAGTGATTTGAACACTCAGTTAAACGAAACCAAAGGGGTGCGTGGCACATACTACCTAAAATTTGTGCCATCTGCTACGACCATGAACCTTTCCAATAACACCATCACATGGACATCACACGGTTTACTAACAGACGATGCCGTGGCTTACATAGCGCCTATTGGTGAGGATGAGATAGTTGGTCTGAACAGATTTGATATTTATGGTGTGGAGAAAGTAGACAACAACACCATCAAGCTCAAAGACACAGGAGGTAGCACCGTAAACTTAACAGGTTACGGAACGTCAGTGACAGGGCGTCATCAACTTTGTATCGCTTATGAATTAGCGGGTGTAAGGTCGAACTCATCATCGTATTCCATTTATTGGGAAACTTTTGCAGACGCTAACGGTGGGAGTGGTTCTGGGCGTGACCTTACATCTTCAGTTGGAACTTATGGTATTTCTGGAAGCACTCGGCCGCAGCACTTATTGTTCTGTACAAGAGGCTCAAACACAATCGGCAACTCTAGTCAAGGGGTAAGGTATTACTGGGGAGAGGGTTATAATGCCAACTTTCATTTCCCAATAACAGCCGCAACCAGTAGCACTGATTCAATGTATCGGTATTTCCCTTTTGAAGTTTCAGAGAAATTTTACGGTCAACGATATGCGGCTTGGGGATCAGAAACCGGCTATTGGAGTAGTGGTAACTTTGCCACATCTGCCAACAACGATTATGAGTTTTATACTATGTACACCGACGGCTTTAACTATAGCGGCTCATATGATCTTTCATTCACAGCGAAAACTACTTACGCCATACCTTTGGTGAGAGACACAGAGGGAAACACCATTTATGTAGCAAATCATGGAGCATCAACTGGCGACTCTATTACCCTTACAACGGATGGTAATTTTTACAGCAGCTCTGGCACTGCGAGTTGGAGCAGTTCGATGCACGGACTTACAGACCATGATGCTAGTGCGGTAACTGTTACTAAAGTTGATAACAATCGCTTGTCTATGCAGGGCAAAGCCTTTTATTCGTTGACCGGCACTGTCTCTGCCTTTTCCATCACTGCTGAAAAAACCAATAGAGATTCATTTTATTATGCAAATCATGGATTAACGACAGGTGATTCAACTTCAATAACAGCCACCAACGGAGGTGCTGTGCCAACCGTCTTATCTGGTGCAATTGCTTACAAGTCAGCGACTGATCATTTACCTTTTATGCACAAAATAACAAAAGATGCAATTGAAGCTTGGCAAACATCGAACAGCTCAAAGTTTGAAAACTTTACCGTTGGCAATAGTCCAATACGCATGAGAGCAAGTGGGTCATCTAGTAACAGCAATTTCAATTACTTCGATGCCTATCATCGTGTCAGAACGGGTACTAACTCTACGATTGCGGCGACAGCTCGAGCATTTGGGGCTGTTCCAGATGATACCTTGATTCAGACGGTGAGCAATACCTACCATCCAGATTATCTAGGTTTTGATATGTACAAAAACCTAAACGTGAACGGGGCGTCAGTTCCGTATGGTTTGATAAGTTCTTCTGCTGACCCAAGTGTGGCTTATCAATCGTCATCAGTTTCATACAGGAACGGAAGCTTGTACAGGCACAATGCCACATCATCAACAATCTTGATGGATTTGGACACTCAGACAAGGAACGGCTTCAAATGGTCAGCTGGTGTATTGTATCAAGCACCTACCAATGGTTCTCACAATGGCGCTATCGTGGCATCACTAGTGATATGGAAAGATGCTTGGGCGACAAACACAACCTCAACCCCTTCTGCATCATCGACTGTCCGAAGCTACAGCAATCGTGGATACCTCTATACTGGAACGCCGACTTATTCACAATGTTCTTACATGGGTTATTTTCAGATGCAAGTTCCAAACAATGCAACTTGGTCAGCAACAGATGCTACAAATCTGATTCATGGAATTATTGATGCGTTCAACACTAACTTTAACTATCCTACCTTAACCACTGGAGACACAGTTGGAGTAACGGTTGTTGACAATAACAGATTCCAAATATACAACACAACTTCGCTCGTGCCCTATGATTTAACTAATAGTGGAACGAAAGACCTTACGTTTGGCTCAATATCGGCAACTGGAACTGCATATGGAGATTTGGATGGCACGTACCCCATTCATGATTCCCCATCAACAACCAGTTACAGATTGCAATTGCCCTTTGCTGCCTCTCCTAGAGCGGTGGTATTTGCATCCTCTGCTGTCAGTACGACTGAAGATACAGTTACAGCGACAGGACATGGACTGATAACTGGTATGCCATTTGTGTACACAGCTGCCGGAACAAAAATAACAGAACTGGCCAGTGGCTCCACATATTACGCTATTGTGGTCAACGAGGATTTACTACAATTCGCAACAACATCGAATGCTGCTATAGCCGGTACTGCCATTAATTTTACTGGGGCAGGAAGTGGTAATCATACAATCACAGTCAACTCTGTTACGGGCATGACTCCACAAACTGGTGTTATCACAACAGAAACTGGCAGTGCAATAATTACTGGAGATGAAGACAGCCTATTCAAGAGATATTGGAAGACAGGTGACGAAATCATTATCAAAAACACAACCACAAGCCCAGCTACACTTGTGGAGTCAGAGGTTAAGATTATTCCAACAGACGGAAAGATTGAACTTACAGCACCGCTGGACTTTACATCTACGTCTTCCAAGGTATTTCGCAAAACGGAATTATATGTGCGCCCTAATGGGTTGTTCCAGCACAAACCATTTGATGGGGGTGTGGCTATCCAAACCGGCACATCACCTAACTCTAGTATTGCCCGACAGACAAGAAAATACTTTAGATACCAATCTGGTAAAGGTATCCAGACAAGTTATGCAATGAACTTTAATCCTCCAGTTCAGTTAGAGTCGCTAAACGGTAGTGGAACTACTGCTACGGCTACTACACGTTATCCACACAGATTGAGTGCTGGTAACAGCATTGAAGTCGTTGGCTCAGCAGATGCTAATTTTAACGGTACTTTCACCGTTGCCACAGTGGCAAATGATTTTACATTTACCTACAGCAGCGGAGGCCCTACCTTGACTGCTAATCCAAGTGGTTTCCCAGATGTTTACATAAATTCGTATACCGATAGTTATGTGCGTGGCGGTATGTTTGATGAGCAAAACGGATTCTTTTATGAGTATGACGGACAGGACATCTTTTGCGTCAGACGAAGCTCAACGCAACAGTTGAGTGGTACGTTTGCCGTGACAAATAGAAGTCATGTAGTTACAGGCACAAACACCGTTGTAAACAGACAATTGACAGCTGGTGACATGATTGTAATTCGTGGTCAAAGCTACAAAGTCACTCATGTAAGTGGAGCGACTACAATAAATATTGCTCCAGCATATCGAGGCGTGGGAGGCTCAGGCGTAATCATCACAAAAACAATAGATACGAAAGTCAAACAATCAAATTGGAGTATTGACCCTTGTGACGGTACTGGTGAGAGCGGATTCAACCTCGACATCAAGAAGATACAAATGGCCTACATGGATTACGCTTGGTATGGCGCTGGTAAAATTAGATTTGGTTGGAAGGGCAATGATGGAAAGGTCATCTACACCCATGAGTTCATTCACAATAACAAACTGAAAGAATCATACTTTAGGTCTGGAAACTTACCAGCAAGATATGAGGTTGGAACAACCACAGCGCCTGCATATTATCCAGCGCTTTTTCATTGGGGAACATCTGTAATTATGGATGGAACATTTGATGATGATAAAGCTTACCTGTTCACATCCAACTCTAATACTCTGGCGTTCTCAAACGGATTGCCGATTAGTGCAACAACAACAAACGCCTCAAGCTTGGTTAGTAAATACAACTTCAGTACAAGACTAAACGATTGGTATGTTCATGTACCGTTTGCACAGTCTGATGCTTCAAAGTTAATTACTGGAACGCCAATGTACACCGCAGGCAATGAACTAAAGGGTCAGGTTATTCACTCAACTGTGTATAGGAAATATAGTGGTACGACTCGGGCCGTAGCCAGAATATACATTACTAGTCTGAGCTATGGCCTCACTCCGACAGCTGGTACTTACCCATCAGTACCCCAAGGTACATCTGTCAGTTTTGGAGCGAGTACCGCTGGTACATCAGAGATAGATTTGGGTACGACTCTTATACCTCTCATCTCTATACGTTTGGCGCCATCAGTAGATGGAGGATTATCTGGAGGCCTAGGACAGAGAGATATCATTAACCGTATGCAATTGAAACTGAACACAGTTGGTGTGGTTTTGACGCATGACGCTGAGGTTTCAATGATTTTGAACAGCGATCTTAGTACAACCGCTTTTGAAAATGTGCAATCACCTTCTCTTTGTCAGACTATCAAACATGAGATTGGTCAAGAAATATTCGGTGGTTCCAACTTGTTCCAGTTTAGAGCATCAGGCGGGCAGCAAGACAGCGCTGGACAAAACACATCAGCTACGTCCAACTTTGAGTTGGCTGAAGTTATTGACCTTGGTAACAGTATTCTAGGGGGTGATGGAGTTTACCCAAATGGGCCTGACCTTCTAACGATAGCCGTAAGGGTTCTAGACACTAGTGGTATAAACGCATCAAACCAATTTAAAGCCTCAGCCAGAATATCTTGGGCGGAGTCTCAAGCATAAAGGAAAAAAAATGGCAGCTTTAGATTTTCCAGCAAGTCCATCTGATGGAGCCACATATTCACCATCTGGAAGTAATATTACCTATGTTTTTAGTACGACTAAAGGAAGTTGGCAAGGTCAAATCGGTACTGTCTCATCCTCATTAAAATTAGATGATATTGGTACAGGTGATGCAGCTTCTAATTTAGTTACAACTGCTGGTGATATTACAATTGATGCTCAAGGTTCTGATACTGATATCATATTTAAAGGTAATGATGGTGGTAGTACTATTACTGCACTTACTATAGATATGTCTGACAATGGATTATTGCAAGTTGGTGGTAGTGCTAGATTTGGAGCTGGTCACTTAGATTTTGCTGATACTTACAAAGCACGCTTTGGTAATTCTGATGATTTACAACTTTGGCATGGTGGCGGGGCCGAGGGTCACAATTCTTTTATTGATGGAACATCTAATGACCTTTTCATCCAATGTGGTGGTGAGATTGCTATTACCAATACTGGCGGGAATAGTGCAACCACGGCCAAGATGGCAAGCTTTAATCAAGGTGGTGCTGTTCAGTTATATCATAATACAAATGAGAAATTTGCAACAACAAGTGCTGGTATTGATGTTACTGGTACTGTTACTTCTTCTGGTGACATTATTGCTGACGGTAATGGTAGTAGTGGTGGTATCACATTATCAGATGGTTTAATATCAATTAGAACAGGAACAGGAAGTGTAGCTGCGATTGATTTATATTGTGAATCTAGTAATGCTCATAAAGTAACCATACAATCTCCAGCACACGCTGATTATAGTGGTGATGTAACTTTAACTTTACCTACAACGTCAGGCACAATAACGTCTACTGGTAAACAAACAATGTGGATTCCAGCAGCTGCAATGTATCCAAGAGAAGATAATGGTTGTGCAGCTCTTGCTCAAGTAGATATAGGAACTAATAATCCAGATTTAAAGGTTTTAGATTTTGATCCTAGTAGTGATGAATTTGCAGAATTTAGTGTTGCATTTCCTAAATCATGGAATGCTGGTACAGTAACATTTCAAGCATATTTTGTAGTGACGGGATCAAATACAGGAACAGTTAAGTGGGAGTTGGAAGGTTTATCTGTTGGTGATGGTGACAAATTAACTACACTATCTTATAGTTCGCCAGTTGGCCCAGCTGCAAAAGCTCACGATGGTTCGACTAATGATCTTAATATAACTGCTGAAAGTGGCGCAGTTACAATTGCAAATGCTGCTGCTGGTGAGTTAACATATTTTAGATTAAGAAGAGATGTATCTGATGATACGCAAACAGGAGATGCAAGATTAGTAGGTATTAAATTATTCTTCACTACGGATAAAGCAAACGATGAGTAATTTTGGTTATCAAGTATTAGGTTTTGGTACTAATGTTAATCCTGCTGAAGGCGGCGGTGGTGACGTTGGTGGTACACTTTTTACAACTACTGGTAATCACTCATATACTATTCCTGCTGGTGTTACTAGTATTTCCGTTGTTGCTGTAGGTGCTGGAGGCGGTGGTGATGGTGCAAACGGTGGCCCAGGGGGCGGTGGTGGAGCATTAGCTTATAAGAATGCTATAGGAGTAACGCCTGGCAATACAATATATGTTCAAGTCGGTGCCGGTGGTGTATGGGGTGGTATGAGTTTTGGTTCCCAATCAGCTCAAACTGCAACGGACGGTGGTGATTCTTGGGTGAACATCAGTGCTAATGATTCTAGTTCTACTAATGTTAAAGCTGGAGGTGGAGCTGGTGAAAATGCTTCTACAGGAGGCGCTGGTGGAACAATGCTTGTAGGGGATAACTATTCTGGTACAAATGGCCACGGCGGCCGAGGCGGAAATAAAGCTGATGCTGATGGTGCTGGTGGAGGCGGAGCTGGTGGATATGCAGGCAAAGGTGGAGATGGTGCAGATGGTACATCAGGCACTCAACCCTCTGGTGGTGATGGTGCTGGAGGCGGCGGCGGTGGCGGTGGAAGTGGAAACGCTTACAACGGCGGCGGCGGTGGTGGAGTAGGAGTCTACGGTCAAGGTGCAAACGGTGCTGGGGGGGTTGCTGTTCAATCCGGCGGTGGAAATGGTGGCAGTGGTGGTTCCGGCGGTGGTTTCGGTAGAGGAGCTGGTGGAACAAGTCAAGCTGTCACAAGTAACGCTATTTACCAGAATGATGGCGGCGGTGGTCTTGGTGGTGCATATGGTGGCGGAGGCTCTGGTGGTCGTATAGGTGGTAGTAATGGCGGTAATGGTGCTGTAAGGATCATTTGGGGATCAGGCAGATCATTTCCAACTACAAATGTAGGACAAAATTATGGCGGCGTAACTGAGACAACGGTATAAGGACAGAATAAAACATATAAATAGTACCAAAGGAGTTCATAATGGCTATACCAAATTCAAAAACAACATTAAAAGATTACTGCCTTAGAGCTCTTGGTGATCCAGTTATTGATGTAAATGTTGATGATGATCAAGTAGATGACCGTCTTGATGAAGCTTTACAGTATTTCGCACAATACCATTACGATGGTATTGAGAGGATGTATCTTAAACATGAGATTACACAGGCAGAAATTGACAGAGCAAAGACAAATGCATCAGCAACTGCAACTGACAAAGTAGATAATAGTATAACAGCGGCATGGTTAGAAGGAAAAGGTTTTATACCTGTTCCAGACACAGTAGTTTCAGTAATAAATGTTTTTCCATTTACTGATAAATCGAATCTTAATATGTTTGATATTCGTTATCAGTTAAGATTAAATGATTTATATGATTTTTCTTCTACTAGTATGATACATTATCAAATGACAATGATGCATTTAGATTATTTAGATCATTTATTAGTTGGTGAAAAACCTTATCGTTTTAATCAACATCAAAATCGTTTATATATTGATATGGATTGGAGTAATGATATTTCAGCTGGAGAATATATAATTATAGAATGTTATCGTAAACTTGATCCAACAACTTATACAGATATATATGATGACATTTTTCTCAAAAGATATGCAACATCATTAATCAAAAAACAATGGGGTTCAAATCTTATAAAATTTAATGGTGTCGCAATGTTAGGTGGCGTTCAATTAAATGGAGAAACTATATATTCCCAATCAGTTGAAGAAATAACTAGATTAGAAGAAGAAATAAGGTTGGCATACGAAATGCCTTTAGAGGGTATGGTGGGTTAAAATGCCAACGAACTTTTATTTTGATACAGGTACTACATCTGAAAAACGTCTTTATGAAGATTTAGTTATAGAACAACTAAAAGTTTTTGGCCAAGACGTTTATTATATGCCTAGAACACTTGTAGCAGAGGATACTATATTAGGAGAAGATACCTTATCAAAATTTGATGACGCATACATGATTGAGATGTATTTTGAAAATACTGATGGATTTGCTGGTGACAAAGAAATAATGAATCAATTTGGTTTAGAAAATAGAGAAGAGGCTACTTTTGTAGTTTCTCAAAGACGCTTTGAGGATATGATTTCTGTAGATGATAATTTACAAGTTAAAACAAGGCCAAATGAAGGTGATTTAATTTATTTTCCTTTGGTAAGTAAAGTTTTTGAAATATCTTTTGTAGATCACGATGAACCATTTTATCAAATAGGAAATTTGCCTGTATATAAACTTAGCGTAAAAACCTTTGAATATTCAAGTGAAGACTTGGATACTGGTATTACAGAAATAGATGCTATAGAAACAGCATATACTTTGGATGCGCTGGGTTTCCAAATTTCTTTAGAACAGAATGTTTATAATGAGAGTTTTAGATTAGAAGATGGTACAGGATTTGTTGGTATTTTTGAAAGTGGTAGTCTTACAGAATATACCGCTACATCATCAAATAAAGTTATCGGTGAAGATGAAACATTAAATGGAGCATTAATTGCAGAAAATTTAGCCGATACAGGCGAACCTATGTACATCATACAAGAAGAATACGTTGTTGGTGATATGGTTAGAGATAAAACAGCACAAAATGAGTTGTTTGATAAGTTGGATGATACTATATTAGATTTCAGTGAATCAAATCCATTTGGAGATGCTGGAACAAAAGGATAATAGATTATGTTAGGACAATCATTCTATCATGAGACAATTAGAAAAATAATTGTAGCATTTGGTTCTATGTTTAATGAAATAAGCATAGTAAGAAAAAATAATAGTGGTGTGGTTACACAGACTATGAAGGTTCCTTTAGCTTATGGGCCTAGACAAAAATTTCTTGTTCGTTTAAATGACGATCCAAATTTAACAAAACAAGTTGCAGTGACTTTACCTAGAATTGGTTTTGAAATACAAAATCTTTCGTATGATGCTAGTCGCAAATTAAACCGTGTGCAAAAATTTAAAAAGGTTAAAGGTGCAGATGCAAAACGCTTAGATACACAATATATGCCTGTTCCATATAATTTAGATATGGAATTATATATTTTGTCAAAAAATTCAGATGATGCATTACAAATTGTAGAACAAATTCTTCCATATTTTCAACCAGATTATACTATTACTGTCAATGATATGGTTGATATGGGAATTAAAAGAGATATTCCTATTGTTTTAAATAGTATTAATTACCAAGATGATTATCAAGGAGATTTTGAGACAAGAAGAGCAATAATATACACATTGAATTTTACTTCTAAATTTTATTTGTATGGCCCAGTTACTTCACAATCTGTTATTAGAACTGTACAAGTTGATCAATATACAGATATGCCTGATAAATCACCTACAAGAGAACAAAGATATACTGTTACACCTAATCCTATAACTGCTGATGCAGATGATGATTTTGGATTTAATGAAACATCTTCTTTCTTTGAAGACGCTAAGAATTTTGATCCCGAAACTGGAACTGATGTTAGGAA